>Ga0307377_10007640_pt1 | contig 11112 bp, 5 predicted proteins | sample TR3MG_FD_202535 | JGI IMG/M metagenome (GOLD analysis project Ga0307377, IMG submission 202535) | Soil microbial communities from Risofladan, Vaasa, Finland - TR-3 | ecosystem: Environmental > Terrestrial > Soil > Coastal area > Acid sulfate soil | place: Finland: Risofladan, Vaasa | collected... | reverse complement strand
TGCTGCCGGGCAAGCTTGACTGGCGTGCGGCGTCGGGCGGGAAGGACAGCTCGGCGAATCGCTCGGGCGGCCCGGCTCAGTTCATCAATCGGCCCGACCGTGGCCTGGCCGTGGCGCTGTGGTGCAGGCCCGACCTGCTGACCGCCGCCGTGGCCGCCGGGGGCGAGATCGCCCTGCAGGTGTTCAGCTTCCGGCGGGGAGCGGGCGAGCCGGTCATTTCGCTGGCGGACGCGGTGCCGTTCGTTCCGCCGACCGGCTGGGTGAGACTGCCGGTCGTGCGGAAGGAGGGCAGCCGCTGGGTTGCCGCGCTGCCGGCTGGGATCGCAGGCCCGCACGTCGTCCGGGCGGCCATTGCCGGTGAGGCGTTCGACTTCGATATCTCCGTGGTCGATCCGGCCGCAAAGCTGGCACTGGGGATTTTCATCGACCGCAACCGCGGCGTCTTCCGGGAGTACGAAACCGCTTCGGTAACCGTGGCGGCGCGGCCGGGAGGAAAGCCGGGCAAAGGCACGCTCGTGATGTCGCTGCGGGAGGCCGGCGCGGCCGATGCGGAGCAGATCGTGCTGTGGCAGCAGACTGCGGATTTCGATTCTCCGGATTCCTTCACGTTCCAGATCTATGCATTCGCACTTCGCCCGGGCAGGTATTGGCTGACGGCCTTGGCGGTTCTCGCGGACGGTGCGAGAGTGAAAAGCCGGCGCTGCCCCATCGAGATCGTCAATGAACAGCCGGATACCAGCTTCAGAATCTATCGCGACCAGCCGGCGGGCGGGTTCGGCGAGGCGCCGATCGAGCGCGGATACGATTCGGTGGAGCAGGCGATCGACGACATGGCCGATGCAGGATTCAACCTGATATTCGACCAGATGCTGAGCCTCTCGCCCGATGCGTCGCCGGTGGAGGCCCCGCTGGATGCGCCGCTGGGATATTTCCCGGAGGAGCAGTACCAGCCGACGCGCGAGGAGCGGATCATGGAGGAGGCGATGCGACGCGGCTGCGACGTCGGCTTCCTCATCGGCCAGATGGGATTCTATTCGTTCACCCCCGCCAACCCGCACAACCCCGTGGCGGTGGCCGTCGACTCCGAATACCGCGACCGGACGCTGAAGACGGTGGCGACGGTGACGCAGGTGGTGGGGCGGTTCGCGAATTTCTTCGGATACAACTTCGGCCACGACCAGGCAACCACCGGGCGATACTGGTCGGAGCCGGAGGAGCAGTGGAAGCGGATTCACGATGCGATGGTTGCGGCCTACCGCAAGGAATTCGGCGCGGACCCGCAGGAAGACCCCGGCAGGGACCCGCGCGACTACTGGAAGTGGAAGAAGTTCGTGGAATACGACTGCGTGGAAACCGGGCTGACGTATCTTGCTCATGCTGCCAAGCATCCGGGCTTCGGGAGGTGCGGCACGCACCAGGCCACGGGCGACGCCGCCTGCCAGAACCATTTCGCGCCGGCCTACAGCAAGGAGCTCGATTTCGCGTTCGGCTACGCGACGAGCGAGCTGAACAACAGCCCGCTCGGCCGTGCCGCGTGGGTCACCGATTGTTCGCGAGCGGCGCGGCTCGACATGCCGGCGTTCACCACGCTGCGTAACTGGGGCCGCGACCACCTGACATCGCAGCGGCGCGACCTGCTGCTCGCCATCGCGCTCGGCTCCGACGGCGTGGGCCTCGGCGATTGGGGCGGGCCGGCGTTCCTCCCCGACCAGCACAACCTCCCGCCCAACTACATCAAGCCGTTCTTCGACCTCCTGAAACGCAACGGCGATCTGTTCACGAAGCTGGAGCCGGCCGCCGACGTTGCCATCCTCGCATCGTATCCCGAGCAGGTCCTCGGGCAGAAGAAGATCGGCCTCGGATGGTGGTACGGCGACCCCGGCCAGATCGACGCCACGTACTGGGCCTACCTCTACACGCTGTTTGCCGGGCACGTGCCGCGGATCGTCACCGAGGAAAACATCATCATCAACGATGATCTGACCGAACACGGATTCCGCGCGCTGCTCCTGCCGCGCATCGGCGGGAACTCCCTGACGGAGTACGGCGGCGTTCTCGTCAAGCGAATCATGGAATTCGTGAAGTCCGGCGGCTGCGTGATTGCCGACGCGGCGACGACGCTGGACATTCCCGGCGCCGAGAGGCTGCCGTACGTGATGCAGAACTCGCCGGGCGACGCGAACGCCGGCGCGCTACCCGATTTCGCGCTGCACGGCCAGTGCCGCCCCGAGGTGGAGCAGTTGAAGGCAATCCTGGACCGCCGGTGCAGCCTGCCCTCCGAGGCCAACCGATACGGCGTCTTCGTGATCCCGCAGCGTTCACTGCGACCACAGCGGTCGGGACGACCTCAACGGTCACCGCAACCTCAACGGTCGCGGGGGAATCCCAACTCCCCCACCGCGCTGTTCGTGATCAACTGCACGCGGCCGCCGCTGGGCACGTGCAACGTGCGCACCGCTCCCGTCACCTGCGAGATCAGCATCAACGATCCGGCCGTGACGGCGGTGTACGACGTGTTTGAGGACGGCGAGGTGCAGATTCGCGAGAAGGGCGGGAAGCGGGTGTTCACGGCTGACCTCACGCGCATCGAGGGCAAGCTGTACTCGCTGCTGCCGGCGCGCCCGGAGCGCCTGCGGGTCGCCTGCATGGAGAGCTATCAGCGGCTGGAACTCGGTGCCGCGATCGCCGATGCGAAAGGCACTGCGGTGCCGGCGGATCTCCCGCTGGAAGTGACGCTGAACGAGCCCGGCGGCAGCCAGCGGTATCATGCGTTTCGAGCCATTCAAGGCGGCACCATGGAGATGAAAATCCCGCTCGCGAGCAACGAGCGCCCCGGCAACTGGACCTGCACCATTTGCGAACCGGTCACCGGATTCACGGCAACCGTGCGATGCCCCGTCAAGGCGAATGTGGACAACCGCACTATCCTTGAGCCCGAGCCTGACGTCCGGATGACCAGGGCCGCGGAGATATTCCTGCAGCGGGATGAGCAGGAATGCCGGCTCGTGCTGCAAACGCCCGCACAGGACGACCTGGAACCGCTGGCACAGCGCGTTTCGGCGGCGCTCGCGAACAACGGCCTCGCTTGCACCGTCCTGAAAGCCGCCAGGGCGGAGGACGTGGCCATCGACACGAACGGCTGCAACTTCCTCGGGCCATACCCGCGAGTGGATGGGCTGCTGGTGCTGATGGGCAGGCCCGACGACAATTTCCTGCTGAAGCACGTGGCGGAGCGAAACCTGCTGCCACGGCGATTCTCGCAATACTTTCCGGGGCCCGGCAGGGCGTATGTCGACGTGGTAACCGGCCCGTTCCAAGGCTCCACGGACGTGCTCGTGATCGTGGCGGCGGACAAACGCGGAATCGAAGCGGCGGTGAAGCTGCTGGAGGGATACTCGGTTCCCCCGAAGAAGCCGATCTATGGCGGCAGCGACCCGAGCATCCTCACGAAGCCGGGATGGAGCACGTCCACCGAGCGGAAGCCCCAGGTCGCTGCGGCAATCGCGGGTCCCCCGGTCTCCTCGCTCGCCGTGTCGCCCGACGGCTCGCTGATCGTGGCGGGGCGGACGTCGTGGGGCGACAACCTGTTCGGCATCAGCGCGAGCGGCGGGATCGAGTGGAAGACGCACGCGGCCTGCTGCAGCCCCGAGCGAATCCAGGTCGGCCGGCAGGGCGTGCTGCTGGGCTCGTCGCTGCTGCGCCACCGCGAGTGGTACACCGACGAAGGTCTGCAGTGGGAGACGGCACCGGCGGTGTTTCCATACCTTGAGCCAGAGGAAGAGCTGGCGTGCATCGACCTGAAGGGCCGCACCGCGTGGCGCCTGCCGAACTGGAAGGACGCCGTACTGTTGCCGGACGGCTCGGCCTTCTACGGCGGCTGGCAGATGGTGGCACACGTCGACGCCGACGGCCGCGTGCTGTTCTCGCACGACGAATGGCAGCAGTACTTCACCCAGCGGCACCGGCCGTGGAACATCGTGGCGTCGGCCGACGGCTCGCTTGTCGCGTACCTGATGGGCACGGGCAGCGCGAACCAGGGCTTCCAGCCTAAACGCGTCGTGCTGTACGACGCTGCGAATCGCAGGATCCTGTTCGACCGGACAATCGACGGCCTGCCGGGCCGCGAGCCGACGTTCCTGAACCGCGAGCCGCAGCGTCTGCTCGGATTCGCCGGGCGCGAGATGGTGCTGTTCGACGGCGCGAAACTGACTTACTTCAACACCGCCGGCGAGCAGGCGTATCAGTCGCCGCCGGTCGACGCCGGGTCGGTAGTGCTTCTGCGGCAGGGGCAGGCCCGGCCGGACAATCGCGTGCTGCTGGTGCGCGGGGCGGGCTTCGCGTGCGTCGACGGCTCGGGCAAGCGCCTGTGGCAGGGCCGGCTGTCCGATCCGGGCCTCTGGCAGGATCGGATGCCCGATCCCGGGCAGATCGTGGAGGTGCGGGAATGGGGCGAGAAGCTCGTTGCCCGCGACGAACGCGGCAGCCTCTGGTGCATCGGCGCCGACGGCTCGGTGCTGTGGAAAGCGGACGTGCGCAACGTGACGGCCTTCGCTGCTGCACGCGGCGCCCTGTTTGCCGGCACCGACGACGGCCGCGTGTGCACGATTGATGCGCGGGGCACGATGGGACGCGAAGTGCGCCTGGATGGCCAGCTCCTGCCGATGGGCGCGGACGCCAGGATCGACGGCCGCAGCGGGTTGCCGCGGCCGACCGGCACGAAGGTGGATTCGCAGAGGCCCGCCGCCGGCCGCGAGAACCTGGCACGCCGGGCCAAGGCATCCCTCGAGCTGCTCGGCTCCGGCAGGAAATGGTCCAGCGATGCAACGTTTTTGGTCGACGGCAGGATCGAGGAGCGCACCGAGCTGCGTTACCCGCGCGAGCGGTATTCTTTCATGGGGGGCCTTGCCAACGGCGGGATGGTCCTGCCGGCCGTCGCTACGCTGGAATGGGAGCAGCCGGTCACAATCTCCGTAATCGGTATCCACGACGGCAAGCACGACAAGCCTTACACCGTGCACGGCCTGCTGTTCCAGCCGAATCCGGTGATGGCCAGATGGCTGGGCAGGGCCGTCCCGCAGCATTCCGCGATCGAGTTCAGGATCGATGCCGAGGTGAACGGCGCGTGGTTGCCGCTCGCCCAGGTTCGCGACAACCTCCTGCCCTGGCGCGTCCACACCTTCAATCCGGTGACGACCACGAAAATCCGCTACACGGTGACAGTGACGGGCGACGGCGAGTTCTGGTGCGAGGAGATCGAAGCGTATAAGTGAGAGAGGGAGAGGGTGGGGGAGCGGGGGAGCACTGGACCGAGTGGACCAGTGGACCGAGTGGACACGCTCCCTGATGGTTGAACGTTGTCCGTTGAGTGTTTCTTCCTTCGATGTTCAGTGTTCGATTCGATGTCCCCCCACCATCACGTGCCATGCGGCAAGTGTTCCAGCCGGAGGTCCTTCTTGAGCAGCGCCTTGATTTCCTCCACGTCGAAGGGCTTGGTGAGGAGCGCATCGGCCACTTCGAGGGCCTTGCGTTTGGCGTCGTCGTCGAGGGCCAGACCGGTGATCATGATGAGCTTGGATTGCGGCGTCAGCTTGTGGAGCTCGTCCACCAGCTCGAAGCCGTTCAACTCCCCCGGCAGGGCGATATCGATGATGATCGCTGGATACTGCCGCTCGCGGCATCGCTCCAGGGCTTCCTCGGCGGTCTTGGCGCAGTCGACGTCGTATTCGTCGCGCAGTGTGGCGTCCAAGAGGTCGAGCACGGGCTCCTCGTCATCGACGACGAGGATGCGTTCCTTCTGTTCGTTTGTTTCCATGTTATCCTTCGGGCGTGGGACTGGCTGAACGAGCGTTGCCGCTGTCGGGGTTAGACGAACATTGCGAAAGCCGCGAACCGGCCGGTTCTCCCCGCTTCCGCCCTGTGCGAATAGAAGCGATCGGTGCTGCACGCGGTGCAGATCCCGCTCGCCTCGACGTTCCGCCGCGGCACGCCGGCTTCGCACAATTGGCCGGTCACTGCCGCAGGCAGATCAAAGAACGTCCGTCCCCCTCTCCCATCGATATAGTTGTCGGCATTCACAATCGCCGAATGCGCCGCAATGTGAATGAAGTCATTGTGCACCTCGTAGCAGCAATTTCCTACACACGGCCCGATGGCCGCCAGCATCCGGCCGGGGCGGCCGCCGAGCGCTGCCATGGCCGACACCGTCCGGCCGATGATCCCGGCGGCGGTGCTTCGCCAGCTCGCGTGCACCAGGCCCAACACGCGGCCGTCGGGATCGACGATGACGACGAGCGGGCAGTCGGCGCTCAGGGCCATCAGGGGAAGCGCGCGGTCGGCGGTCGCAAGCGCATCGGCGGCGGGGAGGGCCGTCTGATGATCGAACGCTCCGCGGCCGGCGTCGCGAACCGTGACCGTGGCAACGGCGCCCGCGTGCACCTGCTCGGCAACGACCAGCCGCGCGGGATCGATCCCCGCGGCGTCGCATAGCCGCCGGCGGTTATCAAGCACGCACTGCGGATCGTCGCCCACGTGCAGGCCGAGGTTCAGCGAATCGTACGGCTCCCGGCTGACCCCGCCCTGCCGCCCGCTCACGCCGTGGAGCAGGCCCGGCACACGAGCCAGCGATCCGAAGGTGTGGATGGCGATTGACATGGCCCGAATGATGAATGATGAATGAAGAATGAAGAATGAATGAATAGTAAAGCATGAAGAGACGCACGATGCCGCGATGGCGAGGCAATGAAGAGGCCGCCGGCCATTCTTCACTCCTCATTCATCATTTCCCTTCAGACTTGTATGCCGGAGATCCTGGCCTCGAAGACGAGCTTCTCGCCAACGATCCCCTGCGTCTCGAAGATGTTCAGGCGGGCATCGAACTTGGTGCTTTTCACGATGATGATGAAGCGGTCGCCCGGCACCACCGTGCCGCGGAAGCGAACGTTGTCCATTCCACCAAAGCCCAGGAAGGTGTCCTTCGCTTCGGGCTTGCACATCTTGAAGTAGAAGGAGCAGAGCTGCGCCGCCGCCTCGCACATCAACACCCCGGGCATCAGCGGCCTGCCAGGGATGTGACCCCGCACCCAGAAGTCCCCGTTCGTGACGTCCCTGTAGCCGATCGCGATTCCGCGCTCCCGGTCGAACAGCAGGATGCCGCCGAGCTGCTCCATCTCGTAGCGTTGCGGGATCATCTCCCGGATCTTGTCGATCCCCATCAGCTCCTGCTTCGGGATTTCGTTCACGGGCAAAATGAGAGGCGAGGGCATTTCTGAAGACCTCCTGTCGAAGAAGAGTTGGGAGTTATGAGTTCAAAACTCAAAGTTCAAAGTTGAAAGTCAAGAGTTAAATAATTTAGGGTTTATGTATATGCCGTTGCCCCCTACAGCGCCAATGCATCACTCCATCTCTTTCAGCTCCGAGAGTGCCTTGGTATAGATGTCGCCGCCGGGCTTGGCGAATTGCAGGGCTCTCTTGAAGAGGATGCGGGCTTCGGGGAGCTCGCCCTTGCCTTTCAGGCCGAGGCCCTTGTAGTATGAGCTTCGGGCTTCGGTATCGAGTCTCCGCAGCAGGTCCACGCCGAGGTCGGGCTTGATCTCCTGGGCGAGATCGACGAAGCGGCGGCTGGCAGCGATGTCGCCCTTGTTGAACGCTTCGAACGCCCGGGTCATGTGGTCCTGCGCCACGGCCTCCTTGTTATCGTTCAACTCGTCCATTCGTTTCTTGGCGAGCTTGTGGTAGTAGTTGTTCTCGTCGGATTCGAGATCGACGACGCGCTGGTATGCGGCGGCTGCCTCGCTGCGGCGGCCGGCCTGCTCGTCGAGCTTCTTCGCCTCTTCGTATGCCTGCAAGACCTTCGATGCCCGGTCGCGCAGCCCGTACATGCTCTCCAGCCTGCGTCCCGTGATGAAGTCGATTGCATCCTGCGCACGGCCCGTCGAGTACAGCGATTTCGCGTTGTCGACGTCCTGCGCTTCCAGCGCGCGAGCCTTGAGCAGTTGGGCTTCGTCGTAGCTGAGGCTCTTGTCCTCGACGCGCTGGATGGCGGCGAGGGCGTCGGCATAGTCTCCGGCCTCGAACTTTGCCTGGGCATCCAGGAGGTATTCGGTGTTCACCTTCTCCTGGGCGCAGACTTTCTGTTCGGCGATGATCTCCTGCATGTGGTTGACGGACGGGGCGTACTTGATGGCCTGCTCATAAAAGCTGATGGCATCGTCCCACTTGCGTTCGGCCTTGGCTCGCACGGCCTGAGCCACGAATTGCTGGCGGGACTTGTCCTGCAGCAGCCGGATGTAGGCCTCGTTGGCCTTCCGGACGGGGCTGTCGGCCCGGAGTTGTGCTGCAGTCTCGAACGCCTTCACAAACTCGGCTTTGGCTTCGAGATCCTTGGCCTTGGTGAGCAGGGCGATCTCACCCTGGATGAAGAGCATCTTGGCCTGCCATGACTCGACCTGGGCCTTCAGGGCGCCTGTCTTCGCGCGATCGGCCAAGTCCTTCAGCAAACTGTCAATCTTGTTGAAGTCGAGACCGATTCCGTCGGGGCCGGCCTTGTCGAGAAGCTGAATCACGTCGCGAAGCGTGGCGGCAATCTTGAATTCGGGGCGGTCTGCGTGCGCCTCTGCCAGCAACGCCAGGCTGGCCTGAACCTTTCCCGCTTCGTGTTCCTTGATCGCCTTGTCGATCATCTCGTTGTATTGCACGTCGGAGTACTTGTGTGTGGGCACGAGGCGGTCGTCTCTGTTGCCCAGGATCGCCATGACCACGAGCACGATGCAGAGGACCGACGCGCCGCCGATGATGGCGAAGGTGGCGAACCTGCGGCGCTTCTCCTCGGGCTGTGCCGCGCCCTTGGGCACGATCTCGATCTCGCGGTTGGTGCGGGGGTCGCGAAGGAACCAGCGGCCGTCGCGCTGGGTGAGCATCGGCTGGCCGGCATCGGCCTTGTAGACTTCGGGCAGATACGTGCCATCGGGCGGGGTGGAGCTGTCTTCGGGATACCCGGGTTGTGCGGCGGGGGCACCCGGCGGGATTGCCGGGCCGAAGCCGTTGCCGCCCTCCATTGGCTGGCCGACGATCTCCGCGTCGATTGGCTGCGGCGGCGGGACGGCGCCATCCTCCGACTGGAAGACAAGCTGGAAACCGCCGAGCCGGACAACGTCGCCGTTCTGGAGGACCACGGGCTCGGTGATCTTCACGCCGTTGACGATGGTGCCGTTCGAGCTGCCGAGGTCGCGCAGGCGCACACTACCGCCCTCGCACACGCACTCGACGTGGCGGCGCGAAACCTTCGTCGATTTCAGCCGCAAGGTGCAGGTGCTGTCGCGCCCGATAATCGTCGTCCCGGGCGGAATCTCGAACGGATGCTGTTGCGTGCCGTCATTCAAAATGAACTTCATGTGCCGTAAGCCTGCTCCAAAGTCTCAAGAGTTCAAGCCAGTGGACATAGTGGACGAAATGGACCGAGTGGACAAGGCCATTCTTTCATCAATTCTCCAGTTCGTCCGGTCTCCCGCTCTTCCTGTCTCCCAATCCTTCATTCCAGTCGTCCTCCTGCCTTCCTATCCTTCTGTCCTCCCGTCATCCCGTCATCCCGTCATCTTCCCCTCTTCGTAGGCGGCTTCATCAGCTCGGGATACTCCATGAGCAGTATGATCCTGACGCGCTGGTAGCGTTTGTCGGTCGGATCGGGGATGAGCTGGCAAATCTCGTTGAGGCTGCGCACGGCGTCGACGGTCCGGTGGGCGTAGCGCGCCGAGCGTGCGTCCTGCATCAGTTGGTTCACGCGGTCGCGGAGGAACTCCTCGACCTTGCGTGCCTTGGTGGCGGCGGTGCGGCGAGCTTCCGGTGCTCCGGGGATCGGCCTGCAGAGCGTCTCCGCCCGCCGGTAGTATTGCAGCGCCCGCCAAGGCGAGTCCTTCACGAGCTGGTCTCCCTGCAAGATCAGCGATTGCGCGAGCTGGAGCCGCTCCTCCGGCGAATGCAGCGACCCCGACGTCGTGTCTTCTTCCTCCACCTTTCCCTTGACGATGACGGTGAGGATGCCAACGAGGCCGGCGTGCGTGTTGATGTATGCCTTCGTCTCGCCGATGTCGGATGCCTTCACGCTGAGCAGCCAGGCGTATTCGTCGTCCTGCGTGACCGACGCGATGGGCTTGTCGATGTTGATCACGGTACTGCCGCGCTTGATGCCGGGGAAGGCGATGAGGCGTTCGTCGCCCTGGGCGAGGATGACGACGGGCCTGCGGACGTTTGCGCTCTTGCCGATCGAGAGGTAGATGAGCACGCCGGCGGCAACGATAAGGATCATCAGGCCGACGTAGAGGAGGTCGGCCACGCGCTCGCGGGCCTTCGTTTCCTTGTCCTTCTCGCGGCGGTCGATCTCTTCGAGGCTCTTGGGCGCGGTGAAGATGTCGTCGAGATTGGCCGGCTGGCCGGGATGGATGCTCTGCCAGTCGGAATCGGGGGAGCCAGGCTGTGCCACGGGCACAAGCGCAGCCTGCTGTGCCGGGGGCGGGGCGGCGGTCTTGCCGTTCGCCTGCACCAGGCTGAATTCGGCCTGGATCGTGCCGAACTGCAGCTTGCACGCGCCCGGCAGGATGCTCTCCGTCACCGGCGCATCGTTCAGCAGCGTGCCGTTCTGGCTGCCGAGGTCGACGACGTAGAAGCCATCGTCGCGCTGCTCGAGTGCCGCGTGCTTGCGGGAGATGGAGCGGTCATTGATGCGAATCGCCGAGCCGGCGTCGCGGCCGACAACCATCTTGCCTTCCAGCAGGAAGGTGCGGCCGGCGTGCTCGCCCGTCAGGATTTGAAGAATACCGGATACCATAAGAAGGCTTTGGGCTATGGGCTTTTGGCCCGGTTCTCGGAAAAGCCAAGTTCGCACGTTTCAGACGCATTGCAGCTCATCGCCCGGGGCAATGCCGGCCTTGGAGGCGGCACCGGACGGGATCTCAAGCGTGTGCCGGGCGGCGGAACAGGAGGCGACCCGCCACGGCGCCAGGTTCGCCGCAATCTTCACCACGTGCATGTCGCGGTCGAGAAAAACAGCATCGATGGCGAACCTCATGAAGAACATGTGGATGCTGTTGCACTTCGTGATCAACAGGCCGCGGCCGTCGG
>Ga0307377_10007639_pt1 | contig 11112 bp, 16 predicted proteins | sample TR3MG_FD_202535 | JGI IMG/M metagenome (GOLD analysis project Ga0307377, IMG submission 202535) | Soil microbial communities from Risofladan, Vaasa, Finland - TR-3 | ecosystem: Environmental > Terrestrial > Soil > Coastal area > Acid sulfate soil | place: Finland: Risofladan, Vaasa | collected... | reverse complement strand
TTATTAATGGGTGCAATGGCGATGCCAAGAGAAACTATAGATTACCATATCGATATTGACAACTTACAACCTGACTACATAGATGTAGAAAAAGAGGAAGAGGATGACTATGAGGACGAAGAGGAAGAAGAGGTGGAAATTCCAGATCACAGGGCAATGGGGCACGTATTGCTCCACGGCCCGCCAGGGTTGGGGAAAACGGCACTCGCCAATGTTCTTGTAAAAGAATTACAGGAAAAATATGGACATGAGATTGAGTTTATCGAGACAGTCCCATCACAACTAAAACGTAAAAGGGATCTTGATGAAGTAATGATGAAAGTGGCAAGTAATCCTCACTGTATTCTCTTTATTGATGAAGTGCATGGATTGGACATGGGAATTGAAGAAAGTCTTTATAAGGCACTACAGGACTTTGAATACGACTTTACCAAAACTAAAGACATAGATCTTGGTGAGGGTGTAAACCTTAAACTTAGTGAGGAAGATGGTTTACAAACTATGGAACTTCCGCCGTTTACTTGTGTCGGTGCCACCACTCTGTTAGGAAAGATAAACAAACCATTCAAAGATCGTTTTCCTATTAACATAAGAATGGTAGACTATTCGAAAGATGAGATAAAACAAATCATTGAAGTGAAAATGGGGCGTGCTGGAAAACCTACTGACTTTGATACATACATTGGTCAGAGAAACGGTAAAAAGATTCTTAAGATGCATATTGATGGAATAGACTTTGAAGAGGCTGTAGCATTTACTGAAAGCGCAAAAGAGGCTATCTCTGAGGTGGCATTTGGTGTTGCCAGAATAGGGAATCAGTACGCAATGAATTGCCTTGCCTTTGCCCGCTCCCTCAAAACGCAAGCGGTAACGAAGACTCTGGTCGAGCATACGCTTGAGATGTTTGGCGTAGACGAATACGGGCTGGATGCGATCGACAGGGAAATCATTGCCTGCTTTGTCAGGAATATGAATAAGCCAATGGGAGCACAAGCTCTGGCTGAGGCTGTCGATGTTACCAAAGGTGATGTTGAGGAAATTTATACACCTAAGTTAACTAAGGCAAAGGTAATGACTCGGGGATCAGGGAGTAGAAGGATTCTTACTGAAGAAACATATCTAAGATATGGTGGTAAGCCGTGAGTAATATTGGTAAGATGGATGGATACCAAGTATATGGGACAGTTTATCCAAGCAGAAAGAGATCATCGATGTTTGTGAAAAGATATATTGAAGGGATTTATGAAGTATCTATACCAATGAAAAATAAATTTAAAAAGGTCACCTTGGCGTGGCACCAATACAAAAGGAGGTTTTAACTGCTTATGAAAATCCAACAAAATCAAAAGAAATCGGTTAAAATCACTTGCTTTTTAACCAAAAATGCAGTATATTTAAGGAGTGAAATATGAAAGTCATAAAGGTAACGAAAGAGTATTTCGAGACAGAGGACGAGAAGGTTTATTTCTTCGAGCCATTGGAAAAAGAAATATCCGTTGAGGATATGCAGAAGATTGTGGACGCAAACGAGAAATTAGTTAAGGAGTTGAAAGACAAAGGAGTTGAAAGACAAATGAATGTATTAAGTTTATTCGATGGTATGAGTTGCGGGCAAATTGCACTTAATAGGGCGGGGATTGAATACGATAATTACTTTGCAAGTGAGATTGATAAACACGCAATTAAAGTAACTCAAGCGAACTACCCGAATACAATACAGTTGGGCGATGTAAGAGAAATAAAAGCCGAAAACTTACCTGCAATTGACTTGCTTATAGGTGGAAGCCCCTGCCAAGGGTTTAGTTTTAGTGGCAAACAATTGAACTTTGATGACCCACGAAGCAAACTGTTTTTTGAGTTTGTGAGGTTGGTTAAAGAATTGAAACCTAAATACTGGCTTTTGGAAAATGTTGTAATGAAAAAAGAGTTTGAACAAACAATAAGCGAATACTTAGGAGTGCAACCGATTAAAATAAACAGTAGTTTGGTTTCTGCTCAAAATAGAGAACGCTTATATTGGGGCAACTTTGAAATAAAACAACCGACCGACAAAGGAATAAACCTTATTGATATATTGGAAACGGATAGAGGGAGAAGATTGAATAAAGCTACTATTTTAGGCAGAAGATTGAATGAACGAGGTGTAAGAGATGATTACAACAAAGAGGTGCCAATAACACAATGTTTAGAAGTAAGAGCTACAAACACCAATAAAAGCAACTGCCTAACTACTGTTGAAAAGGATAATGTTTTAACAACAATGCCAATAGGTAGGCACAAAGACGCTTTTAAAAACAAGCTGCCGTTTAGATACTATACTTTGAAAGAGTATTGCAGATTACAAACGGTTCCCGAAAATTACTTTAATGTAGTAAGTGAAAGCCAAGCAAAAAAGATGCTCGGTAACGGCTGGACAGTCGATGTAATAGCACATATTTTAAAGGTTTGTTATAAATGAAAATCTATAAAACCACAGAAGCAAGCGAATATCTTGGGGTGTCAATCAACACACTCAAGACGCTTGCCAACAACGAAAAGATAAAATCTTTCAAGACTACTGGCGAACATAGGCGTTTCCGTCAGGAAGATTTAGACGCTTATATGGGAGTCGAGAAAGAGAAGCAAGAAAAGTTGACTGTGATTTATGCTAGATGTTCAACTGCCAAACAGAAAGAAAACCTTGAACGGCAAAAAGACAGATTAAGAAAACACGCAGAAGCAAAAGGTTACAAGTATGTCCTGATTGACGAGATTGCCAGTGGGATAAATGAGAAGCGAAACGGCATACACAAGTTGATTAAAATGTGCTTTGAAGGCAAAGTTGAACGGGTGCTGATTGAATACAAAGATAGGCTTGCCCGATTCGGTTACGAGTATCTGGATGCCATATTTACCAATCTGGAAATTACCGTTGAGATAATGGAAGTGAAAGACAAGAAATATGAAGAAGAGTTGGCAGAGGATATTATGAAAATTCTTACCTGTTATTCAGCAAGATATTACGGTGCGAGAGGTGGAAGAAAGAAGAAAATTAAGGTTGAAAATGAGCCTGTCGAATCTAATGGAATTTGAAAAGGAGGTAAAAATGTTAAAAAAACTAATCAATGTTTTAAAGAAAATCATCGTCACCATGAAATTTCCTGATGAGGTTTGGCGTGACATTCCTAACTACGAAGGGCGATACAAAATCAGTAGTTATGGAAGGGTTAGAAGTATGAAGAGAACGGTTGACCATGGTCTCGTAAAAGGTTATACCATTCAAGAAAGAGTTCTTAAACCATCAACTGAAAATGGTTATGCAAGAGTCTTTCTGTATGGAAAAGAGAATGTTGAGCGAGTCTATGTTCACAAGGTTGTGGCAGATGTATTCTTTGATGTACCGATAGCCTACAGGGATGTAATGAGATATGTTTGGCACAGAGATGGTGACAGGTTGAACAATGCAGTTACAAACCTGAGCATACGTCCAGTTAGGCGGTCACCAAGATGAGAGTATTCACAATATCTAATTATGAGGGTAAATACCTTTGCTCAATTGATGCGGAAACTTACACTCTTGATAAAAATGGTGTGGTTAAATTCCTTTTCACAAGAGAAGTGGAAAACGACCCCCACCCCGCCTTTGAGAATATAGTGGCTGCCGTGTTCTCTATAGATAAAGTATGGTTTACGGTGGAAGGATGATGTCTTATATGGATATGACATTCTGTAACTATTACAAGACCTGTCTCTTTAGGAAAGAATGCCATAGACCACTAACAGAAAAGGTAAAAGCAAGTGCTGAGAAGTGGATGAAAGATGCACCAATCGCAATGTTCTCAGAAAAACCAAGTTGCCACGTAGCGGCAAATCAAAAAAATGAGTCACTAATGGAACCAGTGAAGAAAGGAGCCTTATGATAATACTAAAATATCCGCACAATACATTAAGACAGATCAGTGAACCAGTAGAATGCTTCGACCAGGAACTACGATTTTTCATCGAAGAAATGAAAGACCTGTGCTTCAAAGAGGGGGGAGCAGGGCTATCGGCTGTACAGGTAGGAAGGCCTCAGCGTATATTAATTTATGCTTTAGACGGGAATATGGATCGTTTTGGCAGTATGGTGAATCCTGTTATTAATCATATGTCCACGGATAAAATGGAAGAAATGAGAGAGGGGTGCCTAAGTGTGCCAGATAAACAAGTAACAATAAAGAGGTCAACATCTATCTATATCAAATTCCAGGACGGTCGTGGGAAAACGATTGTTAAGAAGATGAGCGGATTAAAGGCAGTTATTGTTCAGCATGAGATAGACCACTTAAACGGGAAGTTGATTGTGGACTATGAATAAAACTTTAAAAAGGTATTATTGGATTATGTTCTCTATATATCTTATATTAGGTATAATGTTTTTATCATTAACTATAAATTTACTCATTAATGGTAGTTTTTTCTGGTCATTTATTTTAATGGTGTTAAGTTATATTTTTTTAAAAGACTGGTGGTCAATAAATATAAACAAAGGGAGATTAAAATGAAAGCAAACTGTTATGATTGTAAACATCGTGGTAATGTAGCTGGATCAGCTCACTCTTCATGTACACACCCTGTTGCTAAAGAAAAAGGCATAGAAGCAATGATGATTATTTTGATTGTTGGATCAGTATCATTAAAACATGGTGATGAATTATTTTTTATTAAGGGCGCTTCACATGGTGTTCAAAATGGATGGTTTAACTGGCCAATGGATTTTGATCCCTGCTGGCTTGAGGAATGTACTGGGCATGTTGAACAATTAAAAAAAATACGAAGGGAGCAAAATGGAAAAATTTAAAGAGTATTTAAACAAAATAACACAATCTAAATTCACTATATCCTCTATCATGTCTGATATAAGGATATTTCTAAAGGAATACAACACAATTACAACCGCCAATGCTCAGGATTTCGTTTTCTCACAGATGACCTCTGGGAAGGACTCGAAGACAGTGAGTAGAAGGTTTGGATCCTTAAAACATTATGCTAAGTTCAACAACGTTGTTTTGGGCGATGTAAAATTACCAAAGACACAGCGCAGAGTTGATAAAATTACGGTAATGTCTGAGAAGGAATTGCAGGAGATACGCAAGTTTATTGATTCTATAGATAATACTTCAAGTTTTGAACTTATGCGCCTCAAAGTAGTTTTAATATTGCTGTCCCTTGGGTTGAGAAGGACAGAAATCACCGAATTATGTATAGAAAATATTGATTTCAGCACAGGCACCATATCTTTCGTTGGTAAGGGCGGTAAGGGCGCTCGAATCTCTATGTATTCAAGGGATCAGGATATAAAGAGTTACATCTTTAAAAGAAATAGCCTAAATCCGACTTGCACTAATTTAATCGTACACAAATATGGTACTTCCAGAAGGTCTAAAGAATTTCAATATAAAGAAATTGCTTACAGGGAATTATATAAAATTCTATATGAATTTACTAATGATCTATTGGGGAAACGTGTGAACCCTCACACATTTCGTCATACACTGGCTACAATCTTACTTGATAACCATTCTGACCTGAGATTAGTGCAGGACGTTTTAAGACATACCAGCATAGTCACTACGCAAATCTATACACACGTCTCTACGGAAAGGATTAAAAATGAAGTCGAAAAACATCATCCCATTTTCAATTGAGAATGCTCTTGGTATTGTTTTTATAATCTACTTAATCATTTTTGGATTTAATGATCCATCAATTTTTGAAACAACTGTTATCATAGGTATTGTTCTTTTATGGAATAAAAAGACGGGATAAGGCTTTTGCTAGAAAAAAAATTGATAGAAAACACGATGAAATGTCAAAAAAGTCCTAAGAGGCAATCTTTATTTTGTACTCTTTCTTCTATATTTAGTAAAGGAATATACTATCGCTATTTATGCACAAGCAATAATATTGATTATTACGGAAAATTAATTACAGTTCATAGTTGGGGGACAAAACATGTGCAAAATCAAAATCAAAATAAAAATAAAATATAAGTTGACTTTTTAATTTAATCCATTATATTATAGGCTAAAAGGATTGATTACATGACTAAAGAAGAATATTGGAAAGAAAAAAAAGAAAATACTGAAATCAAACTAAAGTTTGCCTCCTGCCACAAATGTAATAAGAGTACCTATGTTAGCAATAAGCTAAAGATAGGCGTGACTCTCTATGCACATAATGGTAAATACTACTGCCTACAACACCATCCTACCCGAATACAACTTTCACGGGATCACTACGGAATAGAGTTTTCGAAAGCGATTGACAAAATGCGGAGAATTTCTGGAATTAAAACTGGTCAAAAGAAATTACATAGTAGGGAGAGGAAAATCAGAATATGATCATGTGTAAAAAATTTATGGGAAGAGAAAATATTGCTACCCATATAACCGAGTATTTTGCTGACCATCCAGATGCAGAGGTAACAAATGTAATAACAACTATAAAGGGTGACCTGCTTGTATTCTTCCAAGAAAAAGAAGCAATTGTTAAATTAAAAAAAGAATTAGAAGCTGTTAATGAATTACTATTTGATATATTCAACCATGCCTGCCAATCACGATATGATCACACCACTAAAACATATTTCTATTCTGTCTATAATGATTTCGAAATATCTTCTTATTCAGAAGTTATGGAATACTTAGTAAAAATTGGTAAGATTACAAAGGATCAGTGTGAATGAAATATAGTGACTACAATGAGGTCGAGATAAGTTTTCGTAGAAAGAGACGAAACGGTAATCCAGATAGTGACTTGTATTATTGGGACAGGGGATATATTGAATCATTATCTGATGTAAAACAGTATTTAGGTAAGACAAATGTCTTTATCTCTTCCGCAAGATTTAAAAGCCTTGGAATGCATCAGAACAAGAATAAGAATGCTGGTCATACATATCAAGGCGGTAAACTCGGTGTGATGGCTGGATTCGATGGCTCATTATACTATGATTTCGTTATTATAGATTTAGACAACACAACCACAAAACAAGTACTACTCTTCCTTAACCACTTAGATATAAACTACGACATACCTAAAGACATCTTGAGAATGTATTTCAGTGGATCCAAAGGATTTCACATATTAATACCAAGTACTATCTTTGGTTTAAAGCCAAGTCTCACTCTTAACGTACAGGTTAGGGAGATTGTAAAAGAACTTTGTGCGAACGTGATTACCTTTGATTCAACTTTATATGATAAGCTGCAAGCATACAGGTTACGAAATACACTTCATTCAAGTAGTGGTTTATATAAAATACCTATAGGACTAAGAGATTTAGTGGCTGGTATGGATCACATAAGAAAGACGGCCCAACGTAATGTTCAAAAATATGACTACCCCGAATATCCAACAGATGCAAACCCCGATTTAGAAGAACTTGCCAACAGTTTTATTCCAAACGACCGACCTACCACGAAAGGCAAAAATTCAGAGCCGCAAGAAAATACCTATCCTCCATTCAGAAAACTTTGCATATATAAAATGCTGGAAGGTGTCACTAAGTCCGACGATGATGGTAGCCCTGGTAGGGTCGAAACAGGAATAAGATTAGCGGTACATTTTAAAAAAGAAAACTTCGGAAGGCAATATACTGAAGTCATTATGGATACTTGGAACAGTAATAATCTTCCACCATTAAAAGAGGCTATTGTTAGAGAACTCGTAAGAAGTGCATATAACGCACAATATGATTATGGATGCAATGATCCAATACATAAATATTACTGCAAGACTAACTGTTTTTTATACCGAGGGAGTGGCAATGTATAGTAGCGAAGAGTTTTATTGGATCAATCCAAGTGATTTGGAAAGTAAATATGTACCGTATTTTGAAGAATGTTTTAAAGTAAGTTTTAACGAAACACCGATGGAGGGATTTGTCACCTTCGATTACGCCATGAATCTTATAGGCGAAGGAAAAGTTAATCATATATACGAATACATAAACATGTTCTTTATGTTTAGAGAACAGTATGACGTTATAGAACACAGATACTTAATGAGGGATAGGGCTGGAAACATAACAGAAACGCCAGTACAAATGGCAGACAGGGTGGCTACGTTTGTTGCTATGGCCGAACCACAGGACAGGATACACGGTATGGAATATATGAGTAAATGGTATCCTATATTCCTAAAGAAATTAATAAATATGGAAATAAGTCCGAATACACCAACATGGGTGTCGGCGGGAATACCAGAGTTTGGGTCGTTTGCCTGTTCTGTAATAGGTAACGATGACTCACTAAGCGGTATTAGCAAATGGTATAAAGACACAATGTACCTCAATCGTTACAACTTCGGGATAGGTCATTCTCTTCATAAAATAAGACCAGAAGGAACACCATTCAGTAGATCAAAGATAAAAACAAAATCATCACTCAACTGGTTATACCCAATTCAAGAGCTCGCTGAGAACATGTCTCAAGGCGCCAGTGGTCGTGGCGGAGCGAATATGGTAACAATCCCCGTTTGGCACCCTGACGTCATTGAGTTCATTACCCACAAGAAATTTGTACACACCCAGAATAAGGGTAAGGTCAATGCGAGGGTGGCAATGAAACAGATAATGAATTCAGATATGACGCCCGAACAGAAAAAAGACTTGGTTGACATAATAGATAAAAATATTCCTCTTAAAAACTTTAACATGTCGGTATTGGTAAACGATGCATTTATGGAAGCTGTAGAAAGAGAGGGCAAGTGGAAGGTAAGCTTTGAATTAGCTGATCACTCTTATATATATGAGAAGGAATATGAAGCCTGCGAAATTTACAGACTTATCTGCCAAAATGCGTGGGAGTCTGGTGATCCTGGTTTACTTTTTTACGATCGAATAAATAAAGATAATGTAATTAGTAACATAAAAAATAGTATAATGTGTTGTAATCCATGTGGTGAGATCCCAATGCATTCAAACAGCGTGTGCAACTTATGGACAATTAACTTAGTTAAACATATAGACTTTTATCACCGAAAACTCAGCGCTGGCAGACTTGAAGACACAATCAAGATTGGTGTCAGAATGGCAGATAATCTTACAACAGTAAATTCATATCCAAAAGAAGTCCCTGAAATAGAAAAAAGCGCTAAAGAAGAAAGGCGGATAGGCATTGATTTTACTGGCTTAGCTGACTATATGTATATAATTGGCATGAAATTCGCAAATCAAGACTCTATTAAAGAGATAGATGATCTTTACAAATTTCTTAGATTAACTGCGAGAATATATAGTGCTAGACTTGGAAAGAAAAAAGGGAATTTCCCGTTATACAGGAAATCTGATTATAAACCGTCACAGGATCTTTCAGAATATAAAAAATGCCCAAAATGTGATAGTAAAATTGAAAGACTTGACGACTTCATTCAATGTTCTAAATGTAATTGGGCAAAATTTACATACATTAGAAACATGCATCTTCTTACCCAAGCTCCTACGGGAACGAGGGCTAGGAAGCTCGGGGTCAGTTTTGGAATAGAGCCACAATATTACAAATGGTACACCTCTAACGTAATGGAAGGTAAGATCATATATAATGTAAATAGGATCTTGGAGTGGTATTTAAAGATTGAAGCAGATAAGATGAAAATCCCATTCCCTACGTTGTGTGAACAAATTGACGAGGGAGATGTGTCTATGGCTTCCCTCAAGAATTGGGTAGAGGCGCATGAATTGACTCCAGACCAACACCTGTTGGTGCAAGCTACGGCCCAGAGATGGATTGATCAGGGCGTTTCGAAGACCATTAATCTTCCGAAAGATACAACGTGGGAAGAGGTTGGCAGGATATACATGAAAGCTTGGAGGCTTGGCTGTAAGGGAATAACAATGTACAGGGACGGGTCGCATTATAAGGAAGTTATAGGAAAAAGTGAATCATGCCCCGAGTGTGATTCAAATAATTTACTTAAGATAGAGGGCTGTGTTCAATGCATGGATTGTGCATGGAGCAAGTGCTCGCTATAGGAGGAAATATGAATGATGTATCAAGAGCTTTAAATAATTTGAATTTTGTAATTGATAATAAGTGTAATACTTTTGGTGATTTTAATGGTGATAATACGGCGGATACGTGTTGGCCGTATCCAACCATGCCCGATCCCGAAATATACCCAATTGGTGATCCTTGGTGTCCAACGTATGTGCCAACATTTACTTATTATATAGGAAACCCTATAAAGGAGGAAAACGTGGAGAACTTGTATCATATAACCGTAATCGATCTCGATAAAAACATCCTGATCGACAAAAAGGTTGTTGCTAAAACAGATGATGATGCGAAATTTGAGGCTGGTGTATTTAAGATTTTGCAGGAGAAGAAAATTAAACCATCCGATGTGTCGATTATCATAAATAATGTTGGCACTGTAAAGATAAGAAAACTGTAGTGAATAAAAAAACTGATTCGCTGTTCAATTCACATAAAAAACAGTATACTCGTGCTATATTAATCGTGAATAAGGCACTTGCTAAAGATCCTGATCTATTCTATGGATGGCAGGCTAACATAGCAATGGCTTTTCATGATGAATTCTCTAATTTTCGAACCGTATCAAAAAGTGGGCGCCCTAACCTAAAAGAGATTCATAGTATTGCTAATAATGCGGCAATAAATTTTTTAAACTTACTAATCAAGGAGAAATAATGAGTACATTCTTAGGAATTAAATACAATCAGTGGCATGGTGTGATACCTTTCGTGTGTATGTTTTTAGCGCTTACGGTAATACCTATTTTTGTTGGTCATTCGCAATCCTCGTTTTTATTAATAATGCTTAGCACATCGCTTGTTATGTGGATGCTGCAGGGCGTTAATGAATCGTGGCAGGCAATAAGCAAAGACCTAATCAAGAACTATAAGTCTTTGAAGAACTTTCAAACTAACTCGAGAGATGATTGGAAATGGTTCATTGTGGGTTGGATTGCTGGTAGTTTTGTTGGTCTTATTGGCTTCTCTTTAGTAGATAAATTATGACACCAGAAGAGGCTATCAAACTTATAGCACATATAATTGAAGAGAAGAAAAAGCTTGAAGGTGATATATTTCTCAGAATAAAAGAATTTGAAGAAAAATATGATCTTTCA
>Ga0307377_10007636_pt1 | contig 11113 bp, 6 predicted proteins | sample TR3MG_FD_202535 | JGI IMG/M metagenome (GOLD analysis project Ga0307377, IMG submission 202535) | Soil microbial communities from Risofladan, Vaasa, Finland - TR-3 | ecosystem: Environmental > Terrestrial > Soil > Coastal area > Acid sulfate soil | place: Finland: Risofladan, Vaasa | collected... | reverse complement strand
GCCGCCCATTCCCGTTCTGTAGGGCGGGGACACCGATCCCCGCCGCCCATTCCCGTTCTGTAGGGCGGGGACACCGATCCCCGCCGCCCATTCCCGTTCTGTAGGGCGGGGACACCGATCCCCGCCGCCCATTCCCGTTCTGTAGGGCGGGGACACCGATCCCCGCCGCCCATTCCCGTTCTGTAGGGCGGGGACACCGATCCCCGCCGGCCGTCGCCTTGTTGCTTCGGCAGCAAGCTTGTCCTGAGTGCACACGAAGGGCTGCCGAAGCCCCCCATCTGTCATCCCGACCGAAGCGGAGGGATCCGTTCCGAAATCAGAGCATTCGCACGCGAAGCCCATCCTGCCCAGGCCGTCCCCGTTCTGGTGGCACAGGTTTTTAACCTGTGCAGGCGGCGCAGCCGCCTCCCGCCCGGCACCCATGTGCCGGGCATCCAATCTGCGCCATCTGCGTAATGCGCCAGAGGCGCACAAGTCTGCGCTTACGGCTGTCGCCGTTCCCCCGGGGGTCCATCCGAGAACGCTCTCACGATGTCTTCTCCGTTGGGGAGGGGGAAGAATCGAGTATTGGCGTTCCGGGACTTCGGTCCCGGAACCCAAATCCTCAGGGGAGGAGCTTGTCCTGAGGCGAAGCCGAACGGATCCCTCCCCCCTCGAAGTGGCTAGGCCCGCAGGGCCGCCATCCCGGTCGCCGAAGGCGACCTAGGGACGCATTCACTCTATCGCAATGCTGATCTGTGCCCCCCTGTCCGGCTTCCGCCGGGATGGACAATCCCAGCGCCACCCACCGCCCAACGCACTCAGCCCCGGCCACCGCCAGCAACGCCAGTCTCGGGCAATGCGCTCCGCCTGTTTCTGGCCGTGGGGAGGGGGAAGAATCGAGGGGGGAGGGTGTCCCTCCCCCCTCGAAGCGCATTCACCCTATCGCCTAGCACCCACAAGGGGGTCCGGGGGGACGAATCGGCAGTCGTCCCCCCGGCCGTTCGTTGCTCAGGGAGCTTGCCGCCAAAGCCCCTCTGCCACCACACACGCGCCGGGAGCCCGCCGACGGCGGGCTCCCAGACATCGTCACTAGAGCGTGACGGACGGGGCGAGGCAACGACGTTCACCCGATTGAGCTGTGACTCTTGTATACCTCTCGGGTTTTACAGTTATAAGACGAAAACGGGAACAATCACATTCCCCGCGACACGAAAAAAGGTGCACCGCCTCGCTGCCCCCTTCACCCCCCAGAGGAAGCCCTTTGCCGCCGTGGAAGTCCTACAAGCACACCATCATGCGCAACGCCCTGCTACTTCTCATAGCGTTCCTGTCGGGCGCCATCCTCATGGCCCTCGAACTCGTCGGCAGCCGCCTCCTCGCCCCCTCCTTCGGCGGCTCCATCTTCGTATGGGGCAGCCTCATCGGCGTCTTCCTCGCCGCCCTCAGCCTCGGCTACTACCTTGGAGGCGGCCTCGTCGACCGCCGGCCTAGCGCCTCCCTCCTCGCCTTCTTCCTCATCGGCGCCAGCCTCTTCGTCCTCCTCCTCCCCCGCTACGGCGCCTCCGTCTGCGACGCCATCCTCATTCGCGACTTCGGCCCCCGCGCCAACCCCCTCGTCGCCTGCATGGCCCTCTTCTTCCTCCCCGGAATGCTCATGGCCGTCACCTCCCCCTTCGTCATCCGCCTCACCGCCCGCAGCATCAAGCAGGTCGGCAAGACCGCGGGGGCCGTCTACGCCATCTCCACCATGGGCAGCATCGCCGGCACCCTCGGCACCGCCTTCTACCTCATCCCCGCCATAGGCACCCGCGCCCTCCTCACCCTCCTCGGCGTCTCCCTCATCCTCACCGGCCTCATCGCCGCCGCCCTCGGCCGCTCCCGCACCTAACCCCCCGCCAACGCATCCCCTCCTGTCATCCCGAACCCGCCGCAGGCGGGGAGGGACCTCAACACCCTCCGTCACCCACCCATCCCCCCCCGTCGAAGCGCATTCCCCTGATCTCAGGTAGGGGCGCACAGCTGTGCGCCCAGCCGTTGCCGTGTTTGTTGCTTCGGTAGCTTGCTGCCGAAGCCATCCGCGCCCACCCGCGGCCTCCTCGCTCCTCCCCCTTTGTGCCCTTCGTGTCTTCGCCCAGGCCGTCGCCGTTTCCCGGTAGCACAGGTTCCCAACCTGCGTAGGCGGCGCAGCCGCCTGTGGGAGCCCCGTCCCCGGGGCGACCCATCCGCGCCCACCCGCGGCCTCCTCGCTCCTTCCCCTTTGTGCCCTTCGTGTCTTCGTGGTTTCCAGATGTTCCGTTGCTTCAGTAGCGAGCTTGCCCTGAGCACACACGAAGGGCTGCCCAAGCGGAATCGCCGACCGTCGCCGTTCCGCCGTTCGTAGGGCAGGGAGCTTTAGTCGCCTCTGGCGACGTGTCTCCTGCCCAGGCCGTCGCCGTTACGCCGAAGGTCCGCCTCAGGCAGACCGAAGGGGCGCCGCGGCGGCTTCGGCAGGAGCGAGTTTACCCTGAGGGGCACCGAAGGGCCTCCTGCCCAGGGCAGGGCGTGTGTACCCACACCCGCCGTCGAGAGGGGCCTGATGGCTAAGCGCAAGTTGCGTGGGGCAGGAGCTTGCCTCCTGCCATTGGGAGCAGGCGAATGGACCTTGCAACGCTTGGGATCATAGTAGGCATCGTCGCGGGGCTCATCGGCATCGCCGAGGCCGTCAGGCGCTGGCGCACACGACCGCCTGCTCTGCCCGACGTTCCCCCTGCGCCTCCGCCCCCCCCAACCGACCCCCAACCGCGCACCATCCCTACCCCTCCGGCCCCCCACTTCGCCCACCCCTACCCCCTCCAGAAACACTTCACCGGCCGCCTCGCCTACCGCCGGCGCCTCACCCAATGGCTGATGCGCGCCGACTGCCCCCTCTTCTCCCTCACCGCCATCGGCGGCACCGGCAAATCCGCCCTCGCCTGGGCCTGGGTCCAGCGCGACGTCCTCGGCAGGACCTTGGCCGATGCTGACGCCGACTCACCCGAGGACGCCAACGCCTGCCGCCTCCCCGAGGCCTCCCTCCCCGAAGGCATCCTCTGGTGGTCCTTCTACGAGCGCGAGTCCACCTTCTCTGCCTTCCTCGATGAAGCCCTCACCTACACCAGCGCCGGCCGGCTCGACCCCGCCGGCATCCAGTCCGAGCACGACAGAGTCAGGGCACTTCTGAACCTCCTCCAGAACCGCCGCTTTCTCCTCGTCCTCGACGGCTTCGAGCGCCAGCTCCGCGCCTACACCTCCCTGAATGCCCCCTACCAGGGCGACGCCGTCGAAGAGGACGAGCGCGGCGACTTCCGCTCCTGCCCCGACCCCAACCTCGCCCGCTTCCTCCAGGACACGGCCGCCCTTTCCATCCAGAGCCGCCTCCTCCTCACCACCCGCCTCTTCCCCCGCGAGTTGGACGACCGTGCCGGCTGCGAGAGCACTACGCTCCAGGACATGGACCCCGCCGAGGCCGTCGCCTTCTTCCATGCCCACGACATCAAAGGCGCCCGCGCCGAGATCCAGACCGCCTGCGCCCCCTACGGCTACCACCCCTTCTCCCTCCGCCTCCTCGCCGGCCTCATTGCGAGGGACGCCCAAGACCCGCGCGACATCAAAGCGGCAAAGCGCTATGCCGTCGTTCCCGCCCTCAAGGGCAAGGAGCGGCACCACATCCTCCAGGTCGCCTACGACACCCTCGACGAGAAGAACCAGACGCTCCTCAGCCAGATCGCTGCCTTCCGCAGCCCCATGGCCTACGACGCCATCGCCCACCTCAATCCCTACGGAACAGAGGAAGAGTTCGACGCCGCGCTCCAGGACCTCATAGACCGCGGCCTCCTCCTCCACGATCTCCAAGACAACCGCTACGACCTCCACCCTGTCGTCCGCCAATACGCCTACGACCGCCTCGCCGACAAGGAGGGCACCCACACGCGCCTCCGCGACTACTTCGCCACCATCCCCGAGCCCGACAAGATCGAATCCCTCGACGACCTCGCCCCCGTCATTGAGCTCTATCATCATACGGTCAATGCCGGGCGCTACGACGACGCGCAATCCCTGTTCCGCGACAGGATCGCTCAGCCCCTATACTACCGCTTCGGCGCCTACCAAACGCGCATCGACCTCCTCCGCGCCCTCTTCCCCGATGGGGAAGACAACCCACCACGACTTGAGAGCGAGGCCGCGCAGGCATGGACGCTGAACGTGCTGTCTGGAGCGTACTACTCCTCCGGCCAGCCCCAGCGCGCGGAGCCAATTGCTGCCAGAAACCTAGCACTGTGGGAGAAGCGAGGGGTCAAGAAGGAGGTCGCCATCTCCGTGGGCAACCTCGCAAAGCTGCAGCTCGACCTTGGCAAGTTGGCGGCGTCGGAGCAGAGCCTCCGCCGCCGCATCGAGCTGTCCCGCGAGCCCAGAGAAGCGTTCTGCGAAGCTCTCGGCCGCCAGGACCTCGGCCTCCTGCTATCCCGCCAAGGCGCATTCGACGAGGCCGCTCAGGAACTCGACGCGGCATTCACGGCGTTTGACAAGTTAAAAGCAACACAAGGCCAGGGCCTCGTCTCAGCCTACCGTGCCCTCCGCGCTCTCCTCATGGGAGATGCCGGCCCGGCTCTCGAGGCTGCCCGCCGCGCGCGATCTCTGGCAGAGGAGCGGGTCAGGCAGGGGAAGCCGAACGAGCGAGATCAGATCAGCGCCGAATGGCTCATCGGCGCCTCCCTCGTCGCTCTCGCCGCAGACGACGAAAGCAAGCGCTCAGACCACCTGAACGAGGCCGAATCCCACCTACTGGACGCCCTCACCCGCTGCCGCCGCATCAACATGGTGGACCACGAGCCCGACATCCTCCTCGCCTTATCCAAGTGGCACCACCTCAAGGGCGACAACGCAGAGGCCCGCAAGCGCGCCGACGAAGCCCTCTCCATCGCCGACCGCTGCGAGTACCGCCTCAAGGAGGCCGACTGCCACAACTTCCTCGCCGCCCTCGACCAGCAGGAAGGCAACACCGAGTCTGCCATCCACCACGCCCGCACCGCCCACAAGCGCGCCTGGTGCGACGGCCCGCCCCACTGCTACAAACCCGCCCTTGACCAAGCCACCCATCTCCTCCAATCCCTCAACACCGACCCCCCACCCCTCCCCTAACCCGGCCGATATGTGGGGCAGGAGCTAGCCTCCTGCCCAGGCCGCCACCGCGAACGCTCCCACCATGTCTTGGCCTTTGGGGAGGGGGAAGAATCGTGTATTGGCGTTCCGGGACGTAAGTGCCGGAACGCCAACCTTCAGGGGAGGAGCTTGTCCTGAGGCGCAGCCGAACGGATCCCTCCCCCCTCGAAGTGGCTAGGCCCGCAGGGCCGCCATCCCGGTCGCCGAAGGCGACCTAGGGACGCATTCACCGTAACTCAATGCTGATCTATGAGAGGGGCTTGGGGAGATGGACGGACTCCATCTCCCCACCATCCTCGCCCGCCCGGCACCACAGTGCCGGGCGCCTAATCTGCGCCATCTGCGTAATCTGCGGTTCCCTTCTTCCGTTGCCTTCCCGTCCCGCCTCGCGCCCACTGCCACAAGGACACACCTCCCCCCTGTTGAACCTGGACTCCATGAGAGGAAGACTGACATGACGAAGCTCGCCCCCATCTGGCTCGCCCTTGCCGCCCTCTGCCTTTTCCCGCCGCCGGCCCAGGCGAAAGAGGAAATCCTCCTGGAGCGCGACAGCTCCTACCACCGCCTCTTCGTCGCCCAAGACGACCGCTACCGCTGGCTCCGCGCCGACAACATCTGGCACACCGAGATGGACCGCAGAGACCCTCAAGGCCGCGGCCTCCCCTACTCCGACTACGTCGACCTCGCCTTCCTCTTCAACCCCAACATTCGCCGCGTCCTCGTCATCGGCCTCGGCGGCGGCACCGTCCCCAAGCGATTCGTCAGGGACTACCCCTCCGTGACGGTCGACGCCGTAGAGATCGACCCCGCCGTCATCCGCATCGCCAAGCGCTACTTCTACGTCGAGGAAGGCCCCCGCCTCAAGCTCCACGAGGCCGACGGCCGCCCGTTCCTCCGCCGGACCAAGGAGAAGTGGGACCTCATACTCCTCGACGCCTACTACGCCGACACCGTCCCCTTCTCCCTCACCACGCGCGAGTTCTTCACCATTGCCAAGGCCCACCTCAATCCCGGCGGCGTCCTCTGCAACAACGTCATCGGTCAGGTCGGCGGCCCGAGAAGCGCTTTCTTCCGCTCCGTCTACCGCACCATGGACGAGGTCTTCCCTCAAGTCCATGCCTTCAAGGTGGCCGACAGCGGCACTGCCTGGCTCAACATCGAGGTCTTCGGCATCAACGGGAACGCGCGGCTCACGCCCGCGGAGCTGCGAAACCGCGCGGCCGACTTGAAGGGCAAGCTCATCAAAGACGATGGGCTGCTCGCGCGGCTGAACGGCTACATCCCCGGCCCCCTACCGACCCAAGACGTGCCGACCCTGACCGACGACTACGCCCCGGTGGACAAGCTCATTCACCTGTGGTAGCCCCCGCCCGTGCGGTTGGTATCCGACCGGCCGTGCGTTGTGTAGCTCCTCCGCCGTACCGTTCGCAGCCGCCGCCCGTGCCGTTGCAGGCCGCCGCCCGTGCCCTTCGCAGCCGCCGGGGTATGCCTTTCGTGCCGGCCGTGCCGTTTTCTGGCGCCCCTACTCGACCTCTCGCCGTGTTTTCACCTTCGCGGGATCGATCTCGATCCCCAGCCCCGGAACCTCAGGAGGCGCCAGAACCCCCCTCACAGGCTCCAGGAACCCCTTCATGAACCGCTGCTTGCTCCGCTGGTGCAAGATCAAAAACTCCACCTGCGGCACCACCTCATGCGGCAGCGCCGCCGCAACATGCAGCGCCGCGTGCAGCGAATGCCCGTGCGGACAGACCGGCACATCGTAGGCCGAGCACACCGCCGCGATCTTCACCAGCTCGCTGATCCCCCCACACCAGTCGGGATCGGCCTGGATGACATCCGCCGCCCCCGCCTCCAGTATCTGCTTCACCTGCCACCGCGTGTAAAGATGCTCCCCCGTGGCGACGGGCACTCCCGCGCGCTCTCGAATCGTCCGCAGCGCGTCGACGCGGTCCACCGGCACCGGCTCCTCCAGCCAGGCGGGACGGAACGGCGCGATCCGCCTTCCGACGTCCACGGCATAGGGCACATCCCACGAGTTGAATGCATCGAACATGAGGGCGACGTCCTCCCCCAGGGCTTCCCGCAGCACCCGCACCACCTCGATGTTCTTCGATGCCCCCTCCCCCCCGTGCGCCGGCCCGTACTTGAAGAACCACTTCTGCGCCCGATACCCCAGCTCTCGGTACTCCCGCGCCCGCTTCGCCAGCGCCTCCGGCTCCAGTGAGAACCCGAGCATGCTGGCATACGCCCAAACCGGCTCCTGCGTCGGCCCCCCGAGCAGCCGGTACACGGGCTGCCCCAGTACCTTTCCCTTCAGGTCCCACAGCGCGCAGTCCAGCGCGCTCATCGCCATCATGTAATAGCCCGACCGGCTGTGGCGCTCCCGGCGCAGCAGCAGATCCCAGATCTTCTTGACGGCGAGCGGATCGCGCCCGATCACAAACTCCCGCATCTCCCGCCGAAGGATGATGGCATGCCCGCCGTCCACGGGCCCGAACAGCCCCGTCGGCCCCTCCTCCGTTCTCACTTCGAGATAGACGTCGCTGTGCTCCACGACATCGCCGGGCTTGTGGGCCGGCTCCCGCCGGGCGGACTCGCCGAACTCGCGATAGATGCCCAGGGGCCGCGACATGGACTCCTGCCCCTGCGATTCCTCCACCGGAAACTCGCCCCTCACCTCGATAAGAACGAGATCGGATATCTTCACTGCCACCATCCTCCTGGGTCTCCACGACTCTTCCATCCCTCGCTTACGCCGCCCATTCCGGATCTCCTATCTCCCGCACGCGGCCCCCGAATGGTATGCCGGCAGCCCGCCATGGAAGACATAGATAGGGACTGCCATTCATGGTGCGCATGATCGCCCTTCTGCTCCTCATAGTCCTCACCGCGTGCGCGGCCGCCGCGAGCACTCCCTCGCGCGACTTCGCCGCCATCGACGCCCACGCGCGGTCGGCGCCGGAGTCGGCCGCCCGTTCCATTGACTCCCTGGCTAACTACCTCACGACGTCGTCCCGGGACGACCGCGAGAAGGCGCGTGCCATCTTCTGCTGGATCGCACACAACATCACCTACGACATCTCGCTTCTCGCCGCCAAGCCCGACCCCCAGACCACGCTCGACCGCCGCCGCGCCGTGTGTGCCGGATACGCCGTTCTCTTCAGGGCCCTCGCCCAGGCGGCCGGGCTGAAGGCGGAGATCATCCGCGGCGGCTCGAAGGCGCCCGGGCCGGCGGCCGCCATCGGCCCCGATGGTCTCCTCAACCACGACTGGAATGCCGTCGAGATCGAGGGCGCCTGGGGCCTCGTAGACTGCACCTGGGGAGCGGGGAGACTCGACGAGCGCGGGCGCTTCTCGAAACGCTACACCGACCACTATTTCCTCACCCCGCCGGACCTCTTCGCCTACGATCACCTCCCCCATGACCCGCGGTGGCAGCTCCTCGATCCGCCGCTCTCCAAGGAGACATATCTCCGGCGCGTCAAGGTGCAGCCGGCCTTCTTCGAGTGCGGCTTGAGGCTCCTCACCCACGGCGAAGCCGACATCGACGCCGGCAGCTCTCTCTCCGTGCGCCTCGGCGCTCCCCCCGAGGTCCTCGTCGTGGCGGCGCTCTCTCAGAACGGCGCCGACCTGACGGACGGCTACACCTTCGCCCAGCGCGCGGAAGGCGGCTTCATCATCGACGTCGTCTTCCCGTCGGCGGGCGACTACACCCTGGTTGCCTTCGCCCGCGAGCGCGGCCCCCTCCGCGCCGAATACGACAGCGCCGTCGAGTACTCCATCCATGCCCGGAGCGGCACCGACCGCGTCTTCCCCAGGATGTACGCCTCCTTCCAGGAGCGAGACTGCCATCTGGACGCCCCCTTCGACGGCATCCTTCCCGCCGGCAGGCCGGTCGAGTTCCGCGCCCGAGTCCCCGGCGCCGAAGACGTCGTGGTGGGAATCAACGGCCTCGCCCGACACCTCCCCGCCCGCGACGGCGTGTTCTCCGGCAGCGTTGTTCCCGAGCAAGGCCAGGCGACCCTGTTCGCCAGGTTCCCGGGGCGCACCAAGTACGAGGGGTTGCTTCAGTATCGCGTTCGCTGAGCGAATCCCGGCTCACTCCCCCGTCGTGCAGAACTCGCCGAGCGGCCTCTCCGCCCTGACTTTGCGGACGCTCCCGCCGGCATTCAGGACGATCACCCACCCCTTCGCATTCAAGCCCCACACGGCCGCATCCAACTCCGGAATCCAGCGCTTCGCCCAGTGCCAGTGGCACATTGCGAGTGGAGTCGAGTCCCCGTACTTCCCCTCACCATAGCGCGGCGGGCGTCCCCACCACCCCAGCTCCGCCGCGTACTTCCAGTTCGGTATGTAGGTGTAGCTGACACCGGAGGCGAGATGGCGGCTCCCCTCCATGTACTCGTCGCCGCCATGCCGCCTGTCGCCTGGGTCCGAAGGGCACACGAACACCGCCGCGTTCGATAGGTGTGCCGGATAGACGGCCGACAGGCGGGGCGCCAGTCCGCCATTATCCTCCACGTACATGCGCATCGCCAGGCCGATCTGGCGAAGCTGGTTGATGCAGGTCGCCTGCCTCGCGGCACCTCGGGCTTTCGCCAGGATGGGCAGGACCAGCGCCACCAGAACCGCGATGATCCCCACCACGACGAGGATCTCGACGAGCGTGAATGCGGCTGTCTTGAGCGGCCTTCTCTGCATCGAGGCCACTATATCCCCGGCCGACCCTCTCCCACAAGATGCGGCCGCTCATATGCCGGCCGAGCCGCACCCACCTCCGTTGATAAATGCCTCAGGTCCGACGGAATGCGGCCTCCCCCATACTCAGTCGCCCTGGCCCTCGTCCGCAGGCGCCTCTTCCTCCCCGCTCGCCTCGCCCACGGCGGGTTCCGCCTCGGCCGCCTTCTTCCGAGCCGGCAGAGCAAGGAGAATCAGGAGACCGACTGCAGCGAACAGTCCGAGCACGACCCCCGTGAGACCCGAATAGCCCTTCGACAGGGCGTACAGCCGATGGCCCTGGCACCAGAGAAAGGCGGCGATGAGCCCCACGACGACCAGAACCCCGACGATGGCACGCACGTTGACAGCGAACGAAAGCGAGTCGATGAACGCACCCAAGTTCGCGCCGAACAGCGCCATTCCCACCGCGAGGATCCCCCCCACGAGAATCAGAATCACGCCGTGCCCGCCTCCAGACGAAACTTGACGCTCTTCACTCATCGTCCTCTCCTCCCGCTTGGTCTCAAACACAGCTTCCCCTTGTGCTTCCCTTGTCCTTCCCGTCTCCTTCGCGCTGGCGCCCCCAGCCTCTCCCGCGCCATCCTCCGGAACCGCCCTCGGGGCGGCCCCGAGCTGCGCCACCAGGATGCCGACAACGATGAGCGCGCCCCCCGCCAGTCCGCCCACACCCAGCACCTCGTGCTGAATGATCCAGGCGAAAAGCGCGGCGAAGACAGGCTCGGCCGTGAAGATCACCGCCACGTGCGTAGCGCTCGTCCGGCGCTGCGCCCACATCTGCACGCTGAACGCCACCGCCGTGGCGACCACGCCCGTTATCGCCAGAGCGGAGATCGTCCATGCAGTGAGCGGGAGGCGCGGCCCCTCCCAGACGGCCATCAGCGCGGTGCAGACAGCGGCCGTCGTCACGATCTGACAGAACGCCAGCGGGACCGGATCGTGGCGCGGGGCGGCGCGCTCCGTCGTCACGATGTGCAGCGCAAAGGCGACGGCACACCCGAGAGTCAGCAGGTCACCCGGATTCATGCCGCCGGCACGAGGCGCGGTCAGCAGGTAGAGCCCCGAGGCGGCAAGGACGACGGCCGCGGCCGAGGTGATGCGAGGGCGCACGCGGGAGACGGCGAGAGAGAGTACGGGCACCAGCACGACGCTCAGCCCTGTGATAAACCCGGAACGTGAAGCGGTCGTGTACAGCAAGCCGACCGTCTGGAGCGCG
>Ga0307377_10007635_pt1 | contig 11113 bp, 1 predicted proteins | sample TR3MG_FD_202535 | JGI IMG/M metagenome (GOLD analysis project Ga0307377, IMG submission 202535) | Soil microbial communities from Risofladan, Vaasa, Finland - TR-3 | ecosystem: Environmental > Terrestrial > Soil > Coastal area > Acid sulfate soil | place: Finland: Risofladan, Vaasa | collected... | reverse complement strand
GCTACTTTAGTATTACCATTAGCGTCTTTATAAACAGAGCCATCTTTATTTAAACAAAGACAAGGAGTTTCTTCAGTTGTTTGTGTAAATATTGCTTGTTCATCTATTTCTTCACCTTTAACTTCACAGCCTTTTAAGAAACCTAAATTTTCTGGAATTGCAATTCCAGCAGCAACAATTTCTTCTGCTGTCCAACCATAATAATTTCCACCTTCTTGTTGCATCCAAGCACAAACCTCTTCTTTAGTGTAGTTACCTCCACCACCACCTCTACCTTCGCTTTCACGCTGTTCTCTTGTTTGTACTTCAGCTTTACCGATTACTTCACCAGTAGTTTTATTATATTTATATTCACCCTGAGCATCTCTTCTAACTTCCCAATTTTTTGAATTATATTCTTCTGGGGATACTGGTTTTGTGTTTGCTGGTCTTTTAGGACCACCATCATCAAATCTAGGTACACCACCATAAGCCATTTGCTCAGGATAATAAGGAAAATCATAACCACCCATTTCCATACCATATTGAGCATAAGGAGTTCCACCATATGCCATCATACCTTCTGGTGCCATTTGACCCATATCTTGTTGTGGCATAGCTACTGGAGCACCACTAGGCATTTGTTGTGGATAACCTGGTTGACCTTGGCCTTGGTCCATCATCATTTGCTGATCTTGCATTGCTTGCTGAGGAGCCATTTGTTGCATCTCTTGAGCTGCCATTGGATTTTGTGGTTGTGGCATCTGTGGAGCAGCACCTTGATCCATTGATTGTGCAAGTGCATCAGCTTGTTCTTTTAACTCTGGCATTAAATCTTCTTCAGAAATACCATTAGCTTCCATATATGGTTTTGCCATAGTTGGTATACCTTGAGGAAATCCTTTCATAGATTCTTGTACAAGAGCAAGAGCACCAAGCTTCATTACATAATTCTTAATCATAATAGTGGCAGTATTTCTTTCTAACTTGCCAGTATCAGGATCTAATAGAATTGACTTGTATTTATTAATGTTATAAGGCTTTGCAAGTTCTGCTGGGGTATATCCGCCCTTCTTAGGTGTTTTATTAAACATAGCAAGTACTGCAGGATCATTTATCTTTAATGAAGCTGTGTCACTAAAAATAAAAGTATCATCAGGTAGATTTAATGGTACGCCACCTTCATGGTGTCTTTTACCTTTAATCTTAACATGATCTGGAATAGACTGCCCACTTATTGGACCAAAGGCAGTTTCACCGCCTTCTGCTTCTAGATTAGCTTCATCTCTTGGTACTGCAGATATACTATCTTTTACTCCCTTATAGAAAGTTTTATCAGATGCTGTATAGTCAGCACCGCCAAATGCTCCAGGTTGTAATGATAATGACCCATTTACCTGCTTACCGTAAGCAGCTTTATCTAATGGCATTTTTGTAATTCTAACTCTCATTTTATAAAGTTATATAAATTCTATTTGACCTCCGGCAGCAAGGATTCTACCAATCTCTTCTTGTGTAAGATCATACTCACCACCTTTTTGATAATTTAACTGACCACCTTTTTGAACAAAAGCAGCATTACCTACTACAGAATTAAATCCTGTAGAACCGCGACCTTGACCTTTAGAACCAATTCTCTGAGTTAAGCCACTATAACCACCTCTATAATCTAATTCATTTACAGGTTGTCTATTATCAGATGTAGTATTAGCAGCTAAGTAATTTTGATTATAATTTGTATTAAGTGAATTACTAATACCTCTTATAGCACTACCTGCTAATTGAAAATCATTAGCTAAAGCATTTGTATTTATAGTTCTTGCATCATTAATATCATAACTTACTTGAAAATCCTGCGGAGTACTTGGTACATAACTAGGATCATAACAAGGACTGTTTGGATTTTTTACATCTTCTTCAGTACATGGCCCCATAGCAGGTTGATTACCACCACTATCGGTATTAGGATCAAAAGCATTTGGACCCATTGGGTTTCCGCCAGCAATAAATTTATCCAATGTAGAACCACCAAATGCATATCCTGCTTGAGGATTCATTTCTTCTCTTTCAGAAGTAAATCTATCTACAGGAACTTTTGCTTTAGCGGCAGTATTGTTAGCATTTACTTTTGCCATATAATCTGCATCAGACATTGGTGCTGTCATACCTTCTTGTGGTTCTCCTTCATAAAATGCATCAGGATCTTGGCGCATTGCTTTTCTTGTGCTTCGTCTTACATCTCTTTCACCTTGTCTTATAGCAATCTGTGTTTCATCTTCAAGACCTCTTTTCTTAGTTCTAGTAGAATAATCATCAGTAGTAGATGTTGGTGTATCCTGTACTCCAGGTACTGTATTTTCAGCTTGAAGATAATCAGGTATTTTATTCATATCCTTATCTTCAAATCCAGGTGAAGTTGAACCAGCATTAGGATTATTAGGATCAAGATATCTACCAGTCATTGTCATAGTTTTCTTACCTGACCACCAAGGTCCTTTTTCAAATTTATAATCATAGTAATAACCAGGTTTACCTGCAGTTTCTGGACCAGCTACACCTGGAGGTAATGTTCCTGATTGTGGTTGGAATGGCTGACCATCTAATGTAGTTGCAGGACCTTGTTGAGACATCCATGTAAAATCAGTCTTCTGACCTGTTCTAGGATTTCTAAATGGATTAAACATCATTCCAATCTGCTCTCTTACACTTGGTGCTGTAGGATACCCCATAAAGGTATTACCCTGCTGCTGTGTTTGAGTCTGTGTATTAGTTTGACTTTCCGGAGCATAAGTGGTTGCTGGATTATATGATTCACTAACTGCACCAGTACTTTTTAAATCTAAATAAGCTTTATAGTTATCACCACTTGTTAGATTTTGATTATACTGTTGGAATGCCGGTGATTGGAAAGCTGAGTTAGTTTGATCTTTAAGATCTCCTTGAACTACAAATCCATTATCAGCTTTAATCAATCCACCATTAGAATACATAAATGGATCTGTAACATCTTTGGTTTGGATGTCATTATTATCATATTGTACAATAGGAGATATATTCATCTCATCTCCACCATATATGAATTTTTGAAGATTACCTAGTTGATCCATTTGTGGATTAGATACCATTCCTCCTGTTTGCTTTATTCCAAACTGATTAGCTAATTTATTTTGCTGCCGAGCCAATTTATAGTTATGCCAAAGTTCAGCATCTTTAGCATCATATTCAGGATTAAAGTTATTCCAATCTCTTGAAGAGTAATAATTACCTTGTGCATCTTTTGTAAGATAACCCTCTTGTTCTAAAGCCATTTCTTGTTCAGGTGTCCACTCATTAATTGGAGTTTTAATAGCTGCTTGATATTCTTCAGGAGAAATAGGAGAACTCCAAACTCTTGATTCTAATCGATCAGTATCTAAATCATCTTCAACACCAGATGTTACAATATAAGGATTATTAGGATCATCCCCATTATAATAATGATCTGACCATGCATTAAGGGCAGCATCTTCTCTAGCTTGTGTAGAAGACATTTGCCATTCTGTATTTGTAGAATTATCTTCTGGATTATTATTAATAATAGTAGTATTAGATTTAGTAGGATCTTCTACACTATTAACAATAGCAGCTGTTTTTCTTACAATTTCTCCGGGATATGTATATGATTCTTGTCTAGTATTAAAGTAACTACCAGTAGGCATATATCCAAAACCAGGCATAGCTGAACCTGCATTCATCCCCATCATCATTTCAGCTGGAACACCTTTTGCAGTCCATTCTCTTTTACCTGACCACCATGGACCTTTCTTGTATTCTAAATCAATAAGTGGCCCAGAAGCACCTTGAGCACCCGCTTGAGGTTGTTGTACTACATTTGGTGAAATTACTTGAAGATAATTAGGTAAACCTGGCACACCCATATAACCGGCAGCTATATCACCAAATGCTTTTTGAAAATCTTTATTAGCTCTATCAGACTGTCTTTGTTCTCTACCTTTTCTAGCTTGCGGCATTTCATATCCGGCACCATGAACTTGATTCATTGGTGTATTAAATATATTTGATGTAGTACCTGTATAAGCTTGAAGATGATGCATTGGATTTTCAGTATCCATTTCCATACCTTGTTGAGCCATAGGAGGAAGTGTTTGAACTTCTTGTGCTAGTTGTTTTGTTTTATCATAAATTTCTTTAGCATAGTACTCATTACCCAAGTCTTTTACACCTCTTCTAAAGTTATTTATAAAAGAACCTCTACCATTAATTGGAGTATCAAGAATTGTTGAAGAACTAGAATCATCTTGTTGTATTCCTTCGGCAGCTTTTTTAAGTCCTCTAACAACAGTTTTAACAAATTTCTTTTTGCTTATTGATCCACCTTTTTTCATTTCTTCTGTTTGTGAAAGCTCATCTCCCCATCCTTCAGCATCTGCTTCTGTTTCTTCAGATTCCCAAGGATCATTAATATTATATAATGGCGGTGCTTGTGGGTCATCTGATAGATCCTCTTCAACAGCTTCTTGTACAAATGGGGGTTGTGTATCTTGTTTGTATAACAAACTTACAACCTCATCAATTTGTTCCATTGCTTCATTATAACCTAAGCCAAACTCAGATTGTAATCTATAAGCAATTGAATCTGTGTCAGGGTCAAGAGTTAACTCATCAAGAATAACATCAACCACATCTTGTTGAGATGCTCCTGTCTGCATACCATACTTAGCTTTCTGTAAGAATTTGGCAGTTTTATTTATATGTTCTCCTTGATTATTAGGATCTTTATAAATTCTTACTTTTACTTTTTTCATAAGACTAGTTCTTATATTAATATACTAAATTTTAGTTTAACCAATAAACCTATAAAGTTTACTGCTCAATAACTACGTAACCTTTTGATACATAATCTTGTATTTCTTTTGGAGTCAATTCCATTTCAATTGTTGCCTGACCACCGTATTGTTTTTTATTTATAGACTTTGGCTTTTCTAATATATAAACCGTATTATTATAATAAGTTTTTTTAGTTAACCCTTTTGGTTTAACAATTTTACCATTTTTAAATTCTACTGGTTCTCCATTAGACCATTCTTGTGCCCAAGGATTATCTTTTAATTCTAGAAGTAAAGCTCGCAATTGTGGATCTTTAGTTACTTGGGGATTATATTTACTAATATCAAATCCTCTTGCTTTTAAAACACCTTTTGCTTCTTCAAATCCACTTTCCAAATACTTTTGATAATCCTGTTTATATTCTTTGGATCTTTTATCTTGTTCATATTCATATGCTTTTATACCTCCAATAATTATTCCACCCCCTAATGATCCGAAACCTACTATTGTGTAAAATTCTTTTAAATGTTTAACTTTTTGGTTAAGTCTAGGTATTTCGTCTACTGCTATATTATATTGTCTATCTTCTAAATCTTTTATTTTTATTTGAAGTTGTTTAAGAGCCACATTATCTTCATTAGACATGTTTTTAATTAAATTTTCTTTATAATCATTTAAAGCTAATAGTTCATCTGTTATTTGTGATAATCTAGCTTGAGCAGTTTGTAATCCACCATCAAGAATAGAATAAAGTTTATCAAAATCTTTTTTTGTTTGAACTGGAAAAGATGATGAACTAGATCCTTTTTTAATATCTTGCATTGCCCTTTTTCTTTCAGCAAATGTTTTAGGAGCAGCATGATATTCTTTTAATGAATACATCATTGCATCAGCAAGTTCATCATATTTATCAAGAAGAGATGCATACTGAGCATTTGCTGTACCATAACCTCCTGCCATACCTTCTTCTTTTCTAATTGCTCTAATACCTGTTTCTTTTGCAAGTTCTTCTAAAAAATCTTTAGATTTTGCAAAATTATCATATGATGGATTTATATCTAATATATCTCTAGATCTTACATTAGTAGGTATTTGAGTTTTAACCTCAGGAATATATTTATCAATTAAGTCTTGAAGTATTTTAGTTTCTTCAGGTGTAAAGTTATAACTGCCACTTGTTCCCCTTATAATTGATTCAACATATGTTAATGGATCTGAAGTATCTAATTTTAAACCTAACTGTCTGTGACCAATTACTGGATTAAGTGCTTTATCAATATGTGTAGGATTTCCTTTTTGTACTGTGTTTAATCCAATACCATGAAATGATCCCCCCTTACCAGGGAACCATTCTGTTAATGCAGCTTTAACTAAAGGCTGTGTATACATATTACCCGGTAAAGAGCTAGCTGTAATTTCTCTTGAGAAAACTGTATTATTAATATAGTAGTCATTTAATGCTAACTGCATTCTTTCAGGATTTGATGCTGTTTGTAAAACATCACCCTGATAATTTATTTTTAAAAGTGCATCAACATTTTTATTAACATCACTTAGTTGTTCTGGTTTAAACTGATGTCCTAAAGTTCCATTCTCTCCAACAATAGATTGTATATAAGCTAATTGACCTTTAGCAACAACTTCTGGATTACCATAAGCAATTAAGATATCTGGTCTTAATATATGTTTTTCTTTATTAACATTATACATTCCCCATTTAGAAACTGGAGATGTTTCATATGAATCAATTACAGTTTTTATTTGTGGATCAATACCTGCCATAAAGTCTTTAGAAGACATGTTAATTTGTAGTGGTTTGCCTGTAAGCATTGCTTCAACAGAAGCTTCTTGAAATTGTTTTGGATAAAACTGTCGGAACAACTCTATCTCTAATGGAGTTTTACCAACAGTCATAGGATTATCAAAAGGTATAACCATACCGTTTGCATCTTCATGAATTATATTAAAATCTAGAATTCCTTCTTGACCATAAGCAGGATATATAGCATGTTGTTTAGATGGACCATAATCTTGTACAAATCCAAAAACATTCTTTACTTTACTATCATAATCAGATTGAGTAATTAAAACATCAATATCACCAGTAATATGTGGCATACCAGCTTCTGTTACTAAAACACTTGAGCCAAATACTTTAGCACCTGGTATTTTAGTTTCAACATCATTTCTTGAATTTTTTAATGCTGTTACATATTCTTGAGAAATAACTGGTTTATCAATATTCCAATCTGTTTTTACTAATTCACCATCAACAACTTTATATTCTTGAGTATAACCAGGAAGTCTTACTTCTGCATTTACCGTTTGACCAGTACTTAGATCAGTTACAGGTTTTGATCCTGTTGTTGTTACACCTTCAAATAAAGATTGGTCTTTAGTAGTTATTGTATTTCCTGCAGTAATACCATAAGCATTTGCAGCTTCATTATAAGCAGTAACTTCTTGATTTTTTTTTGCAACAGCTCTTTCAAGATTAGTCTTTAATGGACTATATGGATTGTAAAATGGACTATTAACATTTAGTGTAGAGCTCGGCTTTCTATCTCTTTTATCAAGGAATTTTTTAAACTTCTCTCTTCTATCAAAAACTTTTGATTCTAAAATATCTAAATCTTTTCTTAAACCACTTTCATGAGTACCTATTTCTTTACCAATGTCTTTCCATTCTTTCTCTAGTTTTTTAATTTCATTTTTAACATATTTAACATTTGAACGTTTTAACTCTTTTAAAGCAGAAGCTCCATACTTATTAAAATTATTAACTATACCTTGAAGTTTTTTAGGCATAGTAAATGTACCGGGCTTCTTAGCTAATAAACCAAGAAGTCCAAGCATACTAGCTTCTGTTATAGTTGAGTCATCGTCAGTATCATTTTTTAGTTCATTATATGCTACTGCTGTACCTGCGGCAATCATTGGGAGGTTATTTAAAACCTCACTCATTATATTAAAGTTCTTAGGTTTATTTTTTACTATATCAAGTAGTCTTATTGGGTACTTAGGACCTCTTGTATTTTTATACTGATTATAGTAATCTTTAAGCATTTGAGGTGTAATATTATCATATTCATTTTTTAATACACCATCCTGTAACATTCTCTCTCTAACCTCAGCAATGAAAGGAACTTTTTCTGTTCCATTACTACCAGTTTGAAAATAGTTTTTAGCTTGTTTTACATATCCAGGACCTTTACCTGGACCATAAAAAGCATAGGCACCCGTACCCTTATCTTGAAATCCAGGTATAGTTAATTGTTCTGAAACATCATCTACAAGCTCAAGCTCAGATAACTGATTATCTAGATTTGTTAATTGCTTACTAGTGCCTGCACCTGATGTTGTAAAGTGACCAAATTCATGTGCAACTGCATTTCTAACTTCATCATAATTAAAAAGACCTGGTTGAATACCCAAAGCATTTGCATTATCTGAATAAAAAGCTCCACTTTCAAATGCCTTTTTTGCATTACTTAAACGTGTGTCAGATACCTGTAATTCATTATCTAATTCAGCAAATCCATCTCTATAGTCTTCTAGAGACATTTTACCTTCATTATATAATATTTCTAACTGATTCATTTGAGCTTCAATTGCAGCATTAGCTTCTAGCTCTTGAGCATAATGAAAATTTATATTACCTAATTCAAATAATTTTTCTCTTAATGTTTCTGGAGTTTGTCCGGCTAACCCCGGAGAGTTATCAATCATATTTTGTAATCTTCTCTCACCTTCAGGAGTATTCCATAAATCCATTTTTCTCATAATGAATTCATCAATGTTTTGGGCTATCCTTTCATTTTGAGATTCATATTCTGCTTGATTAAATGCTTTAGCTAAATCTGAATTTGAAAAATTAGGTGATATTCCTGATATATCTTCTGATGAAGTTATCCAGTCTTTATAATCTCTAGTAGCAATAGGCTTACCATAAGAGTCATAAACCCTACCTTCAATATCATAACTATTGTTTAGTGTTCTAGTTTTTTGTGGATCGGGTATTATTGCATTTTCTTCAAATTGAATAAAGTCAGGATCATTTTTTAAATCTTCTTCAAATGCTTTTCTTGCCTCTGTTAAATTAGCACTTGATTTTTTACGTTTAGCATTAGAAGATGCTCCTGAAGATTTTGATTTTTTCCATTGCTGAAAACGTTCTATATCTTTTTTACTACCAAGTTTAGTTACATCAGATGGGTCAAATGATACATAGCTTATTTGCCCTGGTGCCTCAACTCTATTCTCATAGAAGTATCCTTTTTTACCAGTTAGATCTTTTACATAACTAATATCATTTGTTTTTATTAATTCTTTAGCTTGTTCTTTAGTTAGAGTACCATCATGATAAAAGGTAACTGCCAACTTTCTCATTTCATCATCAGCTTCGGAATTAGTGTTGTAAATTTCGTCATATATTTTTTCAGTTAATTTACCAGTTTTATCACCAACTAAATTTTCTGCATCTAAATAATCTCTGCCTTTTATATATTCTTTTGAATTAACTACAACAGGGAATATTTGTGGTTTTAATTCTTCAGGTATTAATGATGTATCATCTAACTTATCAAACCAAGCATCTTCATCTAATCTCCACCATGCTTGTTCTTTTGTCCCTGTATGTGTACCTAAAATGTTAGGTTTAAATTCATCAAAGGGAACTTCACTTTCAGTACCATGAAATAACATATTATGTTCAGGGTATGTTTCTTTTATGTACTGATCATATTCATCTATTGAGCCAATTTTTTGTATTTGTGGTTTATTTTCAAAAATAGTTTTTATTTCAGGATTTACTTCTGACACAATAGGTGTTAATTTATCAATACCAATATCACTTACTGGTGGTTGAATTTGTACAGGATCTACTGAGACTGAAGCAGAACCTTGAGTTGGTATTCTAGCTTGAGCAACTTCAGCATTAATAGCCTCATCTAAATTGATAGGTTTTCTTTTAGATTGGTTTACTACCGTAGCTTTTTGTCTATATTCTGGTGGAAGTACATATTCTAAATCTTCATATCCTAAGAATTGTTTTGCTAAAGGATCATCAGCGGCCCTAAACTTCTGCAACTGGGAATATGGAACTTGAACAGTTAATTCTGAAATTGGTCCACTATAACCACCAGTTGTACTTACTGACATTGGTGATCCTGGATTTCCCATTGGTACACTACTCCACCAATTACCTTCAGTATGTTGTGGAAAAAAAGAACCAACTTTTTGAACACCATCAGCATCAGTAAATACAGCAGCTCCAGGATCGCTACTTAATATTTCAGCTAACCCTTCTTCTGTAAACTCATCTGCGTTACCATAGATCCAATCATTATATGCATCTGCATATTTATTAGTACTAGTAGGGTATTGTGCACCTTGTGGTTCAACTCTATATAAAGGAACATTTGTATCTATAGCTTTAGGTTTAGGAGCTGGAGTTGAATTAGATGCAGATTGAGGTCTTAAATCATCTGCTCTTAAAAAGTCTGATGCTTCATCTGTAAATCTAAAGTTACTTAAGTCTTGCCCGTAACCATAGCGCTTTGCAGCATTAATTCCAGTCTTACCTAAATTTACAGCTCCCTTTCCTAAATTTAAAGCACCCCTACCTAATGCAGCAATCCCTTCGGGTAAACCTATATATGTAAAAGGATCAAGTCCAAGCGCATCTGTTTCACTTACATTAGGCATGGAATATCCACTACCAAGCCCAGGTATTTCTTTATAGTCAGAGCCATAACTTAATCCTGTATTCTTAGCTACGTTTGCAACATTTTGTCCTATACTTTGTAAAAATGGAGTTAAAACTTCTACACCACCTATAGGAATACCAGCTATTTTTCTATTTAATAGTTCTTGAGATTCTTTTTGAGTAAGCCCGGGCATGTAACCCTCGTTCATCATTCTTTGTACTCCAGAACTAAAAGGAGATACTAAAGTTGCTACACCTGCTAAAGCTCTATCCCAATAGTTTGGTTGAAGTTGAGGACCAAATTTAGATTCAGCAACAATTTGTTTTTGAGTCTCATTCAGATCATCAATATATTCTTTTCTTTTATTTGGATTCCATCCTTCTTGTTTACCTACTTTTTTTACTACAGCTGTGTTAGTTTTATATCTATAATCTTTTCTAAAGTTTTCTTCAACATTTGCTGGAAATCTATCCATAGTGACTCCAGCAGCTCTATTCATACCGGGGTTTAACAATAAATATTGTCTTTTTCTTCTTTGAACATATTCTTCTTCGGAAAGCCTTTCTTTATATGCTTGTCTAGCTTTACCCCATGCAGAT
>Ga0307377_10007634_pt1 | contig 11114 bp, 18 predicted proteins | sample TR3MG_FD_202535 | JGI IMG/M metagenome (GOLD analysis project Ga0307377, IMG submission 202535) | Soil microbial communities from Risofladan, Vaasa, Finland - TR-3 | ecosystem: Environmental > Terrestrial > Soil > Coastal area > Acid sulfate soil | place: Finland: Risofladan, Vaasa | collected... | reverse complement strand
TAGTCGGGATCATCAAAATTACAAGGAATGGGTTTATGTCCTTCAAGTTTGTAATATGTTTGTCTATTCATTTTGGTACACCCTTACTTCAACCATTTTTATACCCCATTCAAGAGCTTCTTTATGTGTGGGAAAGAAGACATCTAATCTATTCCCTTTGATGGCCCCACCCCGATCTTGCACAATAACTATGGAATCACTATAACCGTGGATTTGCATCCGTGTTCCAAAAGGATACTCTTTGGGGGCTGCTACAAATTTATCACCCGATTGTATTTTATGCCCACTTGCTGTAATCCCATCTGCATATTTTTGGCAACATATTTTACAAGGGCAATATGCAGTCACGCGAAATGTGATTGTTAAAAAGGGGCAGGATGTTTTGGCGGTATGCAGCAAATCCTGCCCCTGCGAATTGAAGTGCAAAGGAGGGGGGTCCGAGCCATCCGCGACGGCGCATATTGAATGGTTGTCGGACCCCGGAGAACAAAAATCTTGACATTGAAGCAACACAAAACAATTAAAGAATCCGAGTATGAAAAATAATAATCGTTCAAGTGTTTGTTTCATTTTTGTTCTCCTTGATCTATTCTGTTCTTTCTACTATCTATATTATACCCTATTCATCGTTTAGCAGAGGATTTCTTTTTTATCATTTTCCACTGTACACCTAATTCTACAATGTTGTCTGTCTCGAAAAGCATCCGGCGTATTTTGTCATGAAGTTCCCGCTGTTTCAAAGCGTAATCAGCATATTCCAAATTATCAAACTTTCCCAAACGAGCCATAATTTCACATCTGGTTTCTTGTTCCAATAACATCACCAGTTTTTTGGCTTGTTTACGTGTTATATTGTCTGAAGTGATCATTCTTCACACATTATAAATAAGAATGTATTTTCAAATGGACACGTTGTAGGACGAACAACATCATTATCACAATTTAGTTGTGAACAACTTTCTATTATTTGTATTTGACATTGCTTTTTCTGTCGGAAAGGACAGCGAATTGGACTTGTTATTCGCAATATGGGAATCTCATCTATTTTGGTTTTGTCCAAAACTTTTTTAATATCCCATATGCCCATCGTTTCTTTAATGAGAATCATCATTCAACCTCCACATTTCCACAACTAAGACATTGCCAAATTCGTTTATTTTTATCCCAATACATATTTATTTCATCGCATTTGGGACATTTTATTGCGATGTTCTCTTTTTCCGCATCTTCCATCGCAGCACCCTTTCTATCATTGCCGGAGTGATTTGAGAGAGAAAATCATTCAAACGCATAGCAATAATTCTCCTCCATTTATATTTTAATTTGATCCGAATTTTTATCATTGGGAATTTTGGAATAATTTTATCTACAGGTATTGGAATACTGTCATAGAAAAATACAGAAGTGAGCAGGATCGCCTCCCTGCGATCCCGCTTCACAATGAGAATCCATTCACTTTCATCTTCCCTGAGTTGACAATCCGTTATGGCTTGTTCAATAAACCGTTCGTAAAAACACGGTTTTGTTTTTGGATTTTGATGTGTTTCTATCAAATTAGCAAGGGTTTCCGAAGAGTATCCTCTTTTCAATTCTATTGTACATAAATCTATAAGAGGTTGTCCTACCGGATCAATTGCCTGTATATCCCCATATTGTCCAAAAGTTTTCTGTTTGTTTTTGCTCCGTACTTTGGCTCTGGCCCCGGAACCGGCTGTACGCCAGAATACATCATCTCGTGGTTCTTTTTCATTTTGTGTCCACCACAAACTGAGTTGTTTGCAAATAACTCGTTCAAAAGATGAACCTTTATTTTTACCTTGACCTTTTCTTTTTTTGCATTTCTTTTCCATATTCATATCACCTTGTTATCCACAAATATACCAACCATATCAGGATGTAAAAAATCAACATCCACGCCATGTAGAAAGGTTTATTCATAATTTTATTCCTACATTTTCTCTTCATATATCTGCTCGATTTTGGCCGTTTGTTTCTCGTTGTATTTTGTGTGTGTCCACATATTGTCCAAGAACTCAATTTCCCAATCGTTGAAACCTTTGTCACCCTCGTCAAGCATTTCACGTACCATTTTTCGTAATTCTTTATCTTTATCATTCATAATTTTATTTCCTATTCCAATTTTCTACCCATTCCCAAAAAGCTGCCCAAATCTCTGTGCGCACATATTTTGGAAAATTCCAAACTGTAGGGCCATGTGAACAAAAAAGGAGAGCATTTGTTAAAGCCACTTTCTTCCCTATGATTCTATCTGGTATATCATTTGGATGTATCTTTGCATGCCCAGTAAAAACCACTTCTTCAGTATCTTCATTTTGTATTTCACATACAGTAGTATATCTGGGAGGGCAAGGCAATCCAAGTTCTTTGTCAGGCCAAGTTTTGTAGAAACGTATTCTCAATTGATAGTCTGCTTGCGTATTATATACACGAAACATTTGTTCTCCTTTCAGATAATATTTTTGTATCGAATACTTTTCATTTTGAGTTTCTTTGTCACTTTGTTCCACCCCTCTTGTGTAACATTATCTTTGACCAATCGAACGGGGTCCGTTCCTTTGAATGGTAGTTCTACAAAAGGACGGTTGAACAGCACAATATCTTTCCAATGAGTTTTAATGGCTTGGTACTTTTTTGATGTAGATTTCAACTCTTTCCTAATGTACAACAAGGCTGTCATATTACCAATTCCATGAACACCTTTAATATTGTCACTGGTACAACCTGCGATGGCTTTTACTTTCACCCATTGTTTTGGCCGAATACCAAAAGTGTTTTTGAATAATGACAAGTGCATCAATACTCGTGTTCTTGGATTATACCATGAAATATTGGAAGAGATACATTGATACAAGTCTTGGTCTGCTGTAACAACAATTCCTTCTTCTACATCGGGTACAAGAGCTTGACAAACTGCCGCAATATGGTCATCACTTTCATAACCATCTTGCCAAAGAATATTCTTAAATCCAATGGTAGGTAAATATTTTGTTTTCAATTTATGTATTTGTTTTCGGAAGGCTTCATTAAATTTTTCCTCTTCTTTTGTATATTCCTTTTTTCGATTTTGTTTGTAAGTGGGTAAAATAGCTTTTCGTTTTGACCAATCACTGTCCCAACAGAACACAAAACGATTCGTATTAAATCGTTCCCGAAGGGCTAATAAATCACGCAGGAAGCCATACACAACGCCTGTGGCTGTGTGGGACGCCCGCAAATCCCCGAAGGTATGTTTCGCCCGATGGCAAAGATAATTGCAATCTAATATGAGATGTGGTTGGTTCATTATTGACATAACTCTTCAAGTAAAGATATAGCTTTCTTCATTTTAGGACTCCAATCAACTTGTGTATCAGGCAAAACATCAGGAATACTTTTGGTCTGTCGGTATTGCCATTTTAGTTGTTCCAACATCCATGTCATTGTTTCAATAATTTCCTGTTGTTTACTCATCGGATTCTTTCTGTTTCAATTTCACTTTGTACTTTTTGGCCAACCGTTTAATTTCAAGACGCTCATTCTTTTCAAGAGTTTTTTTACAAGCATCTTTCCAAATCGTTTTACAAACAAATACCAACTCAGCATGTTCCAATTCTCTCTTATGTGTATAATATAGTTTCTTTAATCGTCTAATTGCTTTCTTTTGGAGTTTTATCTGTTTGTATGTCATCTTCTTTTTCTTTCGGCCTTACATTATATCTGATAGCTAATCGTCGTATGCTACTTTTTTGTGTTTCCGTGTATGTCTTTTTTCTTCGTCCTATTATGTACATATTGGAAACGAATTTTGCTTCTGTTTTTGCCATCTGATTAAGCCTGTCGTGGTATAATTGTTGAACCAGACAGAATATGTACAATTGTCTAAGATTCTTTTCAAGAGAATCAAGATTAAGTTTTGTTTTATGCATATCTTGGTTTCCTTTTAATGGCTACAGCTTCTTCAATTTCATTCCACAATTCACCTACGATCATACTCAAATCCTTCTCCATATTGTTTTTAGATACCAAATGTATTAGTTTACTTCGAGTACCTTTGAAGTCAAATTCAGGGGCTGTAATTCCACCCTTTCCCTTCCTCCAATGTTTTTCCCTTATCAAGTAATCAATACAAGAACCCACATCATCCATCCCATAAGTATGATAAATTGGGATATGTACCGTTCGATTGACCTTTCCGCTAACTCTATTTTTTCGCACACGCAATGCACATAGAACTCCTTGAGAATGATCTTTCCCACGATATTTTATTTTCAAATCTTCTTTAATGTCACTCCACACTTCTAAGCAAGCATAGAATTGTAAAGCGTTACCACCGCTACGGGTCTTACCACCAAAACCTGTGAGCTTATCCCGCGTCTGGTTAATAATGATGAGAATACTTCCTGTTTCTTGTAATGGGTTCAAAACCAATCGCAGATTTTGACTATTTATTTTGGCCTTTCCATCTCCATAACTCCCTGCTATTTCTTTCTCTTCCTGATGAGCTTTCTTTTGTTTTTGGAATGTTTTCAATTCTGATGAACTGGTCAGACTGTCCATAGAATCCAGAATATAAATGAATGGTCTGCCTTTTTTGGCTAAAGCATCTAATCTATAATAGAAATCTTCAATGCGAAAAGAATGAACAATTTTCAATCGTTTATCCACAGTTTTTCCAAAGAAGCGTTTTATGTTCATTAACGCCCCTCGTTCTACATTGTCATATACAAATCGGTGATTTTTGAAATTTGGATTTTGTGCCGCTTCTGCCAAACAGGTTAATGTTAGGAATGTCTTACCACTTCTGGACGTACCAACGATAAGATAATAATGACCTTTTGCAAAACCACGTTCAGGATGGTCAGTACATGCTAAGTTTAACATTGTACTGCCTGTGGATAGAAAATCAGCACCCGTTAATTGGGGTTCCGGTTTTCGATGTGTCAAACGTCGTCTGATTTCTTCTGTTCTCATATCTATCCTAAATAGGTCGGGTCAGACCTCCTTGTCCGTCAGCTATGTTCAATTCAAATCTTTTCCTTATTTTGCGTTATTCTATAGTTGTAAACTCATATTTTCGATGTCTCCAAAATAAGTTGTTATTGATAGCTGTTCCATCACACCCGACCATATTTACTTTTCAAAACAGCAGGGTTGAGGCCATCCCCAACCCTGCTGCCGGAGGAGGGTATACTATTTATGTTTCTTGACTTTTACACGCTTCTTCTTGGGTTTCTCATCCTCATCTTCATCGTCATCATCCTCATCATCATCATCATCGTCATCGTCGTCATCGTCCCAATTGTCATCGTCCCCATCGTCATCTACTTTCTTTTTGGATGTTTTCTTGGACTTCTTCTTGGGTTTCTCGTCATCATCGGCGTCATCATCGTCATCATCGTCATCATCGTCATCATCGTCATCATCGTCATCATCATCGTCTACTTTCTTTTTGGATTTCTTCTTGGGTTCATCCTCATCGTCATCATCGTCATCGTCATCGTCATCATCTTCCTTGTCTTCATCATCATCGTCATCCTCGTCCTCATCCTTTACTTTCTTTTTGGATGTTTTCTTGGACTTCTTCTTGGGTTTCTCGTCATCCTCATCTTCATCGTCATCTTTGTCTCCAGCGAAGAACATCTCTTTCAATTCATCATAATCCTTAATCACAAGGATTTCATCCAAACAGACGGCTTCACCGAGAATGTCATCATCCAAATCTTCTTTTCGGGGTATAAAATCAACGCGAGCAATGTTATATCCTTGCCCCTCAAAACCAGTTTCTGCAACACACTTCAAGTAATGACCACCTTTTGGATCGCAGAAGTTGTCCATATTGTCGTCATGGTCTTCATAAGCAGCAGCCAGGGCCTCATCAATGGCTTTTCCAAAATACCAATGTGAGATGTGCCAAAGTTTTACTTTATCCGAATCCTTTTTCATATCCCGAACGTTCAGAAGCATCCGTCTGCTTGGGGATAGAGCTTTTACAATAGCCTCATCCGCTTCAGGGTCTTTTTGCAACTTTGCCATGTGTTCACATATAGGACAGGGCTTTTTGTTTGTCCGTGCAGGACAAACTACCATTTCATTATTCACTCCAATATTACGATGTGCAAAAAAGGTTCGTTCCCAATAAAATGAACCCTCGTCTGCGTTCGGGTTTCCTTTGCCTATCGTGTAGGGGATAATATCAATTCGTTTAATGCCTGTGGAATCCACTTTGAATAATTGGCTATCCTTTGGCAAGTTGAACATATCACTGGACCCTTGCTCCGCTCGTTCCCTACGTTTGGCTGTGGCTGAAGCAACACTTCGTTCTTTTCTCTTTTCTTTGCTCTTCTTAGACATTATTTTGCTCCTTTTTCTTGATTATCATCTTTATTTTGTGGCGTTTCCCACATACGTTTACCGCTGTAATACCCAAATGTAGCAGCTTTTGCCATAAGATATGTAAACAAAGGCACTACAATAAGCAAACAAATTGTATAAAAAATCGTTTCAATCATTGTTTGTCCGTTTCAGTGTTTTACGATGAAACGATTTTCCATTATCAGTTCTGTTATTTTGCTTAGGTCGAGCAAAATACCCACGTTGGTCTTGACCATCCAACATACTTAGTGATGAACGCCGGTGGTCCAATGATTTCACAGCAGCCTCCAAAACTCCAACACGATATTTTGCATCGTTCACAGCTTTATTGGCTTCCTGATATTCCTTGCTCCGAAGGATAGCTCGTTTAATGGATGTCTCATTAAGTTTTTCTAAACCAAAATCGCTTGGATTCTCCCTGACAGCCGCATCTACATCTGCTTCTGCCAATTTCAAATTAGCAATTGCTTCATCCCAAAGTCGTATTGCTTTGGCTAACATCTTGCCATAATTCCATATCTTCCTCGGTTGGTCCTCACATTCATCATCCAACCGAGTTTTGTCAATATCGAGCAAACCATCAAAGTCTTTTTGTTCTTTTTTGTCCATAATTTTCCTTTCAGTCACCTATATTATACCCTATTCATCCCTGTAAAATCTCGTAACAAGCAGAAATTATTCCAGAAAATTTACTGTCATAAAAATTATCTCGAAATGCTTCTATCATTCTGAAGGCTCGTGGATTATCTTTGTTGAGTAGAACGGTCTTTGCATACCCTAAAATCAAGTACCGTATCTGTTCTGCATCCTCGTTTTCCAATTCTTTTAGGATTGGGGTTATATCTCGCCACTTAGTTTTGGTATTCATCAAACTGCGAGCAATTAGAATAGTCTGTGTAGTCACAGATGTTTTCTCAATAGCTTTCAGTTGTTGCTTTTCCAAATCTAATTGGTAAATCCGGTCGAGAATTTGCAATGCTTCACGAGCCGACCCTGCCGCATATTCCGTGAGTTTGTCCAAAACGTCACTGGACAAAGTGATTTTTTCTTTCTTACAAACTCTCTTGACTATGTGTATTAATTGTTCGATTGGGATAGGATTCAATTTCAAACATAAACATCGTTGTTTAATCCCCTCGATAAGTTTTTGAGGTTCCGTTGTAGCTAATATGAAATAAGCATGGTCTGGTGGGTCTTCCAATAATTTCAGCATTGCATTCTGTGCATCACCTGTACATTTGTGGGTTTCATCAAGTAGCCAAACTCTACAATCTCCATCAATGGGAGCTTGATTTACTGTAGCTCGAATTTCACGGATGCTATCAATCCCTCGATAGTCTGCCGTGTTCTTCTCTTGAAAATCATATTTGCTACATTTCAATACACGAGCCAACACACGAGCTATAGACGTTTTTCCCGTTCCGTAGGGTCCATGAAGGAGTATTGCATGTGGTATAGAATTTGTCTTAGCCTTCTTTTCTAAAGTAGAAACAGCACCTTCTTGTCCAAGAATATCAGCAAATGTTTTTGGTCTGTGTTTGCGATAGAATTCTTTCATATTTTATACTCCTTTTTGTCATACCAACTTCCGCCTACCGGTGTCACTTCAACTTCCACCTTCATAGGTATGATGATCCAAGGCCAGTGTTTTTTCAACTCTACAGTAATTACACGCATTGCTATTTCAATATAATCTTGTAATTCCTTTTCCGGAGTATCACTGACTGCATCATCGTGTATTTGTCCAATAAGTTTAGTTTTCATCTTGTATTTTTTCAATAATTGGCTAATCCGAATCAAGGACCAAAGCAAACAATGAAACGCTGTACCCTGAACCGGCCAATTGATACACTGTTTACGATTGATATATCCAGAGACTACATATCCTGTAAGCATTTGGAACCAACCACGTTCTTGATACTTTTCCCACCATTCTTCTTTCCATTCTTGATAAACGGAAAATCGGTTGTACCAAAAATCATGTTCTACCTCCTTGATATGGGCCTCAAAAGATTCCGGGTCAACATCTTTTGGATCGCCCGTTCCCAAACACACAACCCCTTGTTTTTCCAACCATTTTTTTAATGGGATTCCATTGGCGGTTTTCAACTTCTTTCTTTCGATAGTTTGCCATAAATTCCGGGCACAACTGAGCCACCAGTCTCCATAGAATTGGGGAAAGACGAACATATTCTTTGCACAATATCGAATCTCAGGTGTCATCTGTTTTGAAGATAACATATATATTTGTTTGCCTGCATCGAAGTGCATTTTACCTGGGTCTGTTTTAATGTATTCCAGCATTACAGGGTCTTTATGATACCAACTGGCTGCATTAACTTCGCTGCCCTTAAAGTCCAAGTCCACAATGCAATGACCTTCCCTCGCAATGAAACTGCGACGCACCAATTTTTTAATCAAGGGATCACGCATTGGGACATTGGTAAAGTTGGGGTGATCGCTTTGTCCACGAAAAGTTTGTACCAAATGAAGGTTAAAATTAGGATGAACAATCTCATCAACTGTTTCCCGCAAGATATTGGCCAGATAAGTGCTCCTGGCCTTTTTCAGTTTTTCTATTTGTAAATATCGCCGGATGAAAGGCAAATCCAATCCTTCCAGCGCATCGGCGTCGGCGGATTGTCTTGTACTGGTTTGTTTTTCTGAACGATAACCCATCTTATCAAACAGAATGGTAGCCAATTGAGTGCGGCTGCTCCATTTCATTTTCCAACCGAACTCTTTTTTCCATATCTCGTATATCTTGTCGTTTTTTAATTGTTCAGACATTTCCTCTATACGATGGGCAATTTTCTTTTGTGTTCGTTTGACATAATCAATATCTACACGAATACCATTAGCTTCCATCTCAGCCATTACCAACGAGCCTTGATGGAGCAAATTGTAGGCTGAAAGTGTAGTGGCTTTTATTTTCATGCAATTTCCAACTCTTGTCTATAAGTTTCTATATGTGCTTTTAGAGATTCAATTGTTTTGTCTCGCTTTTCAATTGTTTTGTCTCGCTTTTCGATCGTTTTGTTCAACTCTTTAATTTGTTTGTACAATTCCATAACGATTTCAGAGTATTGTAACAAACCATCTATTGAGATTGTCTTTTCAGTTTTCCCTCGTTTCTTCATCTCATTCAAATTTGCTATAGTTTGCTTAGTAAGTTTTTCTATAGTTTCCAAATCAATGGGTTGAGCCATTGTCTATTCTCCTTTTTTGCATCGTGGCTATTTTGTATGCATATAGCGAGTCCATACCATTGTAAATTAACAAATCCTTTAATGGAATTTCTTGTATTCTATTGATATGTTGTCCCTTAGATGCCTGTAAATAAGGTTCAATATGTTTATCATAAGCTGGCATGCCTAATTGAACAAAACTTTGAAACTTCAAACCAGTGATTCCGGTACTATTATTTAATGCGTGGGCAGCCAACATCGTATCCCAATCCCAATTCCTCACACGATGTCCAAGCATGTATCTCGTCCAACGTTCTTCAAATTTTATATTGCTGGTTATCTTTTTATGTTTACTTTGTAACAAAACGGACATATTATCTGCTGCTTTTTCTGTCCAAGGAAATGCTGCTGTTTTTATTCCTTGCCAACATATAGAACAACTAACTATTTCTGCTCCTTTGTATTCTGGTTTCAAGCAATTTGTTTCATAATCGAAAGAAAGCAATCCAGGTCTTTTGAATAAATATTTGATAATATCCTTGATAAACAAATGAACATCTTTATCTTTGTATATCAATTCAATTTCATTTTCATAATTTGGTATTGTTTCCCAAGGTCGCTTTTTCTTTTTCAAAGCCTGTTTTAGATGTTGCCTGAATAATAAATCTAACAAACCATCCTTTTGTCGTTCCAGATAAGACGGATGATAATGTATGCTTATCCAACTATTCGGTTTTCTATTTGGGATAATCCAATCCGTCCAGACAGACATTTCATATTTGTCCCCCTCATCCCAAATATGGCCCAATACGGCTTTGGCAGCTACATTTCCGAAGAGCAAGATAGAGGCAGGTTTTAATTGTTCTATCTCTGCAAAAAGTGCCGGGCGGCAGCAAGCAATTTGTTTACTGTCCGGTTTAATATTATCCGGAGGATGACAACGAATCGCATTCGTTTTCCAACAATCCCGAAAGAAATCTATCCCCTGAAGTTTCAGTTCATGTTTTAATCGTTTGCCTGCTTTACCAACAAATTGCTCGTTGACTTTATCCTCATCTGCTCCCGGAGCTTCTCCAATGACTAAGATTTTCTTCCGACCCTCTCCTGTATATTTCATCTTTGGATTCTTACATAATCGAAAGAGTCCACATGAACCACACTGTGATGAGTGGTACAAAACCTTTCGATTTTGATTTAGTTCTGATGGTGTAAAGAATCCATAGTTCATTCTAATCTTCCCAATATTTCACCATCTGGTAAGGGACAATTCTTAATCCATTTTATCCGTTTCACTCTCCAATATTCTGGAATAGTGGGAATGACTATATCATCAAAAATGTTTAATCTCATAGTTTTTCCCATTATATTTGAATTTGTAAGTTTTTTACAAAGTCTTTCAAAATCAGGAACATCTTGTTGTTCATGTACAGTCAATGTAATGCCATCTACAAGTTCTAAAAGAGCACAAAATGTATAAGGAAGATGAGCCAAAGCTGTGTAAATAATTATGATAGCTTTTGATTCCTTGTATATTTTATCAATTACTGTTCTTAC
>Ga0307377_10007633_pt1 | contig 11115 bp, 9 predicted proteins | sample TR3MG_FD_202535 | JGI IMG/M metagenome (GOLD analysis project Ga0307377, IMG submission 202535) | Soil microbial communities from Risofladan, Vaasa, Finland - TR-3 | ecosystem: Environmental > Terrestrial > Soil > Coastal area > Acid sulfate soil | place: Finland: Risofladan, Vaasa | collected... | reverse complement strand
TATGATTGCTCCAAAGTGGATTACTCTTCTCCTGTCCTTAACCATAGGAGGTTCAAGTAAAATAAGATGGTTATCTACCTTACTTAAAAATCTTCGTAAAGAAGCGGATTTTCAATCTTTTGTAAAAAAGGAAACCAGTAGTGTACCTGCATTCATGATTGAGAATGTTAAAAAAGATCTTGGCCCATTATGGCATTGGCTACCCAACAAGTCTTTATCATATGATCCAAACATAATCTCGAATCTGACATAAACTGTAGGCTCAAACAATGTACTGCTATGGTATTTGTACAGCAATGTTTTTGCAATTCATCCTCCCAATGTCCCATATTAGATAATATACATTATATCAACTATATACAGCAAGGCTGCAATCCATTTAAAGACCATTTTTAGCCCTCCAAAGCCACGATCTGCTGTAATACTATAATCTTTTAAAAAATAAATTCTCATGAGAAAAATTATATACTTACTTTCAGTCTTGGCAATTTTTGTATTTACATCGTTTTATATTTCATGTAATGTTAAAAGGAATACCGGTGTAGAAGTTAATATAACTGGGAACTGGCAGGTCATGATCAACGTAGCGGAAGGGCCTATTACAGGTAAGGGATTACTTGAACAAAAGGGGAATCTTGTAACTGGATGGGTGGGAGCCAGCGAAACAGATCCAATTCCTGTCACTGGTACCTTCCAAAAGGGTACGCTAATTTTAGAAACGCTGCCACAACCAGGTCGAACAGTAGCTTTCGACAAGGTCGATCTGACAATTGAGGGTGAAACAATGTCAGGCATAATTGAGCAAGGATCTCACGGTAAGGGAACCATTAAGTTCATAAGGGTCAGGTAGCGGATTGTCCAAAAGGTGTAAGAATCCGATACTGTCTGCTAGCACCAAAATCCCTTATTTCACACCCGATGATAATTTGGGATATAATAACTAATAATGCCTGCATAATAGCTTTTGCCACATAAATGTTTTAGTATAGTTTCAGTAGTAATAAAACAAAAAAGCGCATTCAGTTTTATAATGACTGTTTGCGCTTTTCCTTATGTGGGCCCAGCTGGGCTCGAACCAGCGACCCCCTGATTATGAGTCAGGTGCTACTAACCAGCTGAGCTATGGGCCCCTCCGTAAAAACGGACTGCAATGTTAGTTAATTACCGGTAATTTTGCAAGCACTTAATTAAAAGAATAGGAGAATATTTATCTTATAACAGGAATAACTTCCTTCAACAGATGAAGAACCTTTGCAACATTATTATCGAAGACTTTAATGACTTCTTCCCACGAAACAGGTACTTCATCTTCTTTCCACGAATCATAATCGGTACTCATTGCAATTGATGCATACGGTAAACCAAGCTCATTTGCCAGGATCACTTCAGGAGCTACCGACATATTAATTAGATCAGCGCCCCACAGACGGAACATCCTCGATTCAGCCCTGGTCGAAAAGCGGGGACCCTCTATTGTCAGTAAAGTGCCTTTATCATGAATACTGAGGCCAATTTTACGGGATGATGAGATTATAATATCCCGTAGATTACTGTCAAAGGGATCTGCCATAGGAGTATGATTCATCTTGCCAGGTTCAAAAGATTCATAAAAAGTAAGTGGCCGTTGCCTGGTAAAATCAATGAACTGATCAGGAATAATTATATCTCCACGGGAAATATCCTCTCTAAGGCTGCCACAGGCTGTTGTGGAAAGAATATGAGTGCAACCAGCCTGTTTGAAGGCGAATATATTGGCCCTGTTATTTACCTGTGAAGGAGGAATTGTATGTTTTCTGCCATGGCGCGAAATAATTAAAACATCCACTCCTCTGATAGTGCCTGATAAGATCGTGGAGGAAGGGAGTCCATATTGATTTTCAGAAGTATATTCCTCCGGGTTAGTTAATATATCCGGATCTTCAAGTCCTGATCCTCCTATTATACCAATTTTAATCATTATTATTCCTGAGATATTGCATTAATACATTCACTGCTTCATCCATGTCATGACCGAATGTAAGAATCCCTGCCCTGTCACCTGCCATAATAATGATCCGTTTCTCATAAACCTCGGATTCCTGAAATATTCTAAGTATTTCTTTTGCAAGACCAACAGTACCGTAATCCATTGACGGATTGGTAGTAGGAACCTTGTAGATGAGCTCATTCCAAAGGTCTATACTATGAACATGGATAACTGCATTTACTCCCGGATCAGCTGAATATATTGCAGCGTGTGTTAAAGATTCCGATGAAGCTTTAAGTGGTCCGACACACTGAACGGCATTATCTTCAATATTGAATGAATTAACTTTAACATAGTGTCCTGGTTCCAGTTCGGGGATCTCTCCGGTAGCTGAACCGGTAATCACAAACTGGTTGCTCCCCCTGATCCTCATGCTTATATTCCCAAATCCGACGCCGTTCTCATAAGCACCAATCAGATCCATATTAAACAAAATCTCACGCCAGTAATTAATTATCTCGTACTGATCGTCAGCGATAACGGGCCCGGATTGATTCCAGTGACAATTAAATTTAACAACCCCTTCCATTTTTAACTAAATTTATCTGAAAACATATCAATAATATCTTTTTCTGTAGCACCGCAAATGCCTTTTTCTGTTATTAATCCAGTTACAAGGCGGGCAGGTGTAATATCAAATCCATAATTAGCAGCCACTGCATCTTCAGGACATATCCGGACTGACTGTATCTTCCCGTCAGCAAAACCGGAAACTGATGTTATCTCATCCTGATCTCGTTCTTCAACAGGTATCTCAGCCATTCCATCACTGATATTTAAATCAATGGATGTTGACGGGAGAGCTACATAAAAAGGAACATTATTATCAAAAGCGGCAAGAGCCTTAAGATAGGTTCCAATTTTATTGGCAACATCTCCTCTCCTTGTAGTACGGTCACTACCTACTATAACAATGTCTACCATCTTTTGTTGCATAAGATGACCTCCTGAATTGTCAGGTATTAAAGTATAAGGAATACCATGTTGACCAAGTTCCCAGGAAGTAAGCTTTGCCCCCTGGTTACGTGGTCTTGTTTCATCTACCCAGACATGAACAGGTATACCACTGTCGTGTGCTAGATAAATTGGGGCAGTTGCTGTTCCGTAATCAATACATGCAAGCCACCCGGCGTTACAATGTGTGAGTATGTTAACAGGCTCACCTTTTTTATTGTCATAGAGGCTTTCAAGTATTTTTAGTCCATGGTTTCCTATCTGACGACAATTCTCCTTTTCTTTTTCACAAATCTCCGTAGCAGTCTTTAGAGCTGAGGCTGATAATTCTTCAACCGAAAGGTTAAAGTCCAGTTTTTCCATAACAAAGTTAACTGCCCAGGAGAGATTTACAGCAGTTGGGCGACAGGATATGAGATATCGTGCTGCATTTGATAGATGTTCCCGTATTCTTGTCTGAGAATTGATCTCAAGAGTGGCCAGATAAATCCCAAAAGCGCCAGCAGCGCCAATCAGAGGTGCTCCCCTGACGGTCATATTCTCTATTGCAATATAGATATCATCAACAGAACGGAGCTCTTTTGTTTCGAAAAAGAAAGGTAGTTTTTGCTGGTCGATAACACAGACTACAGTCGGATCGGATCCGTTAAGCCATATGCTCTGATAATCTTTATCGCCAATCTTCATTTTTATTTACTTTTACCCACACGAATAATTCAGATCAAAATTAGTAAATTATTAGCATCTTGGAGGTTTAGTGAAAATTATTAAGCTCCTCCAGGGTTGACATGATTTCTTTCTATTAGTTCTTATTATTGCAGGCAGGAAACTCTCTTTTTCCCGGCATTAATTTTCCGGATGGATTTGTTAAGCACTGCTTTACCTTTTTCTGTAAAATGTATCAATTATAATCTTTGATATGTTTAGTTATTCCTTGACTTTATCTTTAGCCTCAAATAAAAATACCTCCTCTCTTTACCATGATCTTAATAAAGCATCAGAACAGTTACCTGTACAATTCTTTGCAAGCTATAATGCCATTCCAAATCAAAATTTCAATATAAAGCAAGCTCTGTCAGTTAGAGTTAGGATAAAATTTTAATATATTTAATATTAAGGTATTTACCATATATTAAATATCTTTCAAAAGGTCATATTCAGGCCAATAAACCGTTTCTGCTAAAAATTTTGCATTGTTTATCAATAGTGTCCGACTAAAATTGTGAGATTCTGAGCGTAGCGAAGAATCTCCGTATAAATTCATATTTAAACCGTTCAATATTAATTGTTTACAGACAATAATGCCTGTACATGCATACAAAAGGAATGGCTCTCTTTTGTTACCTAAGAAAAAAGATGACATTTGCTTTTTAAATATTGTAGCTATTATACTTTTAGTAAGATGAAAATATGATTTGGATTTTCGGAACCAATTAAAAAATATAATTTTGATTTTTTGAATCCATTGGGAAAGAACATATATAGAATAACAATAAATGAAACCTCCATGTATTAGCATATCCAACCGAGCTTGTGAGCTCAGCGAAGCTAGACACAATAGCTTAATAATCATCGACATGGAGGTTCCATGCGACCATTGAAATAAAAAAATAAATAAATGAAAAAAGCATCTGTATTTTTAACTGTTCTTCTTTTCTTTGCCGTGTCATTTATCCTTCATGCACAGGATAAATTTTTTAAAGTAAGCGATTACCTTAACCAGGAACTATATCCAAAAACTATTAATAATCTTTCATGGCGTGGGGATCTGGATATGTTTACTTATGTCGAAAACGACAAGCTCATTCAAAAATCCGCCATCAACCCTACTGTGGCAGATACCATTCTTCCTCTTACAACTCTGAATATAAAAATAGAAAATCTGAAAGAGAGTGAACTAAGACGCTTCCCTGGTTTGACCTGGATGGACAATGACAGGTTCTATTACAGAGATCAGAATAAGATTTATTTGTATGATTTTACAGATTCCACCCTGGTAAAGGCTAATGAATTTGATGAAAATGGAGAGAATGTAACTATTGATGAAGCGAGACTGAATGTAGCCTACACAATTCAAAATAACCTTTTTGTGGTTATCAATGGAGAAAAAATACAGGTAACTGATGAAAAAAACAAAGATGTTTTGTTCGGGCAGATACCATCGAGAAATGAATTTGGTATTAATGAGGGAGTATATTGGTCTCCGGATGGGAAACTACTTGCTTTTTATAAAACTGATCAGAGTGAGGTTACCAATTATCCTCTGGTTGATATTTATGACCGTATTGCACAGTCTGCGCCAATCAAATATCCGATGGCTGGCATGAAGAGCCAGAAGGTTGAATTGGGAATTTTTAATCCTGAGCTGAATGAAATAGTATATCTTCAGACATCAGGCCCTGAAAACCAGTATCTTACAACAGTAACATGGGGCCCATCGGGAAGGTTCATCTACACAGGCATACTAAACCGTGACCAGAATCATTTAAGCCTGAATAAATATGAAGCCGGTAGCGGTAAATTTGTAAAGACTCTGTTTGAAGAGAAAAACGATCGATATGTAGAGCCCATTCATGGTTTGTATTTCCTTAAATCAGATCTCTCTAAATTTATCTGGCAAAGCCGTCGTGACGGATGGAACCATCTGTACCTTTACGATACTGAAGGAAATTTACTTAAACAAATTACCAGTGGATCGTGGGAGGTGACCAGACTTTTGAATTCAGATAAGGGAGGAAATCTGGTTTTTTATGAATCAGCAAAAGAAAGTCCCCTTGAAAGTCATTTTTATAAGACAGAAGTTAAAACAGGCAAGACTGAACGGATAACAGACAATGAAGGGACACATACCATTACTTCAGCAACGAGTATGAACTATTTTATTGATCAGTTCAGTTGCACAGATATGGCCAGGGCTTATTATCTTCTTGACAAGAAGGGGTCAAAACTTGCTACACTAAATGAAGATGTAAATCCATACAAGGATTATAAGACAGGCGAAATGTCGATTTTTAGTATTAAAGCTGATGATGGGGTTACAGACCTTTATTGCCGTTTGATAAAACCAGTTGATTTTGATAAATCAAAAAGATACCCGGTATTAATTTATGTATATGGAGGGCCTCATGCCCAGATGATAGATAAATCGTGGACAGGAGGCGCCGGGTTCTGGCTCAATTATATGGCTCAGAAGGGATATGTGATCTTTACTCTCGACAACCGGGGCTCAGCAAATCGTGGGTTTGAGTTTGAAAGTATCATTCATAGGCAGGTTGGTGAAACTGAGATGGCCGATCAGATGGCTGGTGTCAGATATCTTAAATCGCTTGATTATGTTGATGAAACACGAATTGGTGTGGATGGCTGGAGTTATGGGGGGTTTATGACCATTTCGCTTATGTTGCGTAATCCGGGCGTATTCAAAGTTGCCTGTGCCGGAGGACCGGTTATCGACTGGAAATGGTATGAGGTAATGTATGGAGAACGTTATATGGATACTCCAATGCAAAATCCATCCGGATATGAAAAAGCCTCATTGCTGAATTATGTGGGCAACCTCGATGGAAAACTATTGATTATACATGGGACCAATGATAATACAGTTGTATGGCAAAACAGTCTGGCTTTTATTGACGAGTGTATAAAGCAGAATAAGCAAGTTGACTATTTTGTTTATCCAGGAGCAGAACATAATATGGTTGGAAAAACACGATTACATCTTTTTGATAAGATAACGGGATATTTTAACGACTATTTGAAATAGACATTATTAATGCGAATAAACAAGAATTTGAACCCTGAAATAATTATAACGCCAAAATTCTGCATTGAATATCTAATAATCCTTGAACTCTGTCATTTTGTTCATTATGACCACACACAGAAGTATATTGAATTACAAACGAAAGAAATGAAGGATGGAGAAAAATGAAAAATGAAGTTGAAGATACTTCTTGCTTAAAATATTTGAATGATATAAGGTGGTCATAAATTATGGTTTTCGAATATTCGTCCAAAAGATTCTAAAAATTTGATTTATTTCTAAATCTATTATCTTTGTAAAATAAAAGCAAAGTATTTTAGGAGGTAGTGTATATGGTTAATAAAGAGGAGTTTAGAAAGAAGATAATAATTGCTGCAGGACAAATATTCAGTCGATATGGATTCAAAAAGACCACGATAGAGGAGATTACGAAGGCTCTGAGAATTGGGAAGAGTTCAATATATTACTACTTTGAAAGCAAGGAAGAAATATTTGAAGCTGTTGTTCTCTTTGAGGCTAATATTCTTAGAAATGAGCTTACTACAGCAATAAAATCGGTTGACTCGCCTATGGATAAAATGAAAAACTATGTTTTTGTTAGGATGAAATCATTCGAAAAACTTTCAAATTATTATAACTCAATCTTTGATAAAAACCTTGATCATTTTGAATTTATTGAGACAATCCGGAAGAAATATGACCGTGAAGAACTGGCAATTCTGAGACTGATTCTGTATCATGGTGCCAGGGAAAAGGTGTTCACGGTAGAGAATAGTGAATATACAGCTATGGCTATACAAACAGCCCTAAAAGGGCTTGAGGTACCGTTGTTCTGGAAAAAGAAAGAGGTTAATATTGAAAGCAGGCTGAATGCAATATTGGATGTACTCTTCTACGGAATAGTCAGAAAGTAGAAGTTATCTTTTTATAATAGCTCTTTTCTTTCTTTTTATACTCAGATATAACCAGACTATTCCAAGAATAATAAATGGGATACTTAATTTTTGTCCCATATTGAGTTTCATTCCTGCTTCAAATGCAACCTGATCCTCTTTCAGAAATTCAATAAAAAAACGGGCTGTAAAGACAAGTATACATAACAGGCTGATAAGTAAACCCTGAATATGCTCTCCTTTTTTAGACCAGTATAATCTGTAAAGAAGAACAAATATTGCAAGATAAGCCAATGCTTCATAAATCTGTGTTGGATGTTTAGGAGCAACCTCGTTGTTCCTTAAAAAGACAAATCCCCAGGGAACAGTTGTCTCTATACCATAAATTTCAGAATTCATCAGATTTCCCATCCTGATAAGGAATCCTGACAATGCAACAACAATTGCAATGCGGTCAATGATCCAGGTATAATCTTTTTTCTCTTTTCTTACAAAGAGCCAGAGAGCAACAAGGATCCCAATAGCAGCTCCATGGCTGGCAAGGCCTCCATGCCATATCATTAATATTTCAAGTGGATGTTGAAGATAGTATGATGGCTCATAAAAAAGGCAATGACCCAACCTGGCACCTAATATAACTCCAAATGCCATATAAATTGTCAGTCGGTCGAGTACTGCTTCTCCCAGATTTTCATTTTTGAAGATCCTGTTCATAATTATATATCCGAATAAAAATGATGAAGCAAACAGCAGACCATACCATCTTACTGCAAAAGCACCTATCCGGAATATTTCCGGATTCACATCCCAGGGAATTATAAGTAAATGCATAATTAGTTGGTTATTTTCAGCGTTAAAGGTAGAAAATATAATTATTACTATCGACAATCGTGAATATCAGATTCAAATCACTTGAAAATCAAAAAATCTTTTAAAAAATGATGTAAGTTTGTAAATCTTAAATATCCGGATGAATTTATGTACAGCAATAAACTTACCCGATTTTTTCTGTTAACGGTACTCTTTTTTCAAATCAGTGCATGTGCAAAAATAAGTTCACCTTCAGGTGGTCCCAGGGATAGAACGCCTCCAGCTGTGGTGAGTTCGACACCTGAGAATGGATCAATAAACTTCAGGGATAATATTATTACTATTACATTTAATGAATACGTAGTTCTTGATAATATTAATGACAAGTTCATGGTTTCTCCTCCATTGCAAAAGAAGCCAAGAGTCTATTTAAAAAATAAAAGTGTAAATGTTCAATTTGAAGAAGACCTAAAAGATAGCATTACTTATACTTTTTATTTTTTGGATGCAATTAAGGATCTTAATGAGGGGAATATCATTGAAAACTTTAAATTTGTTTTGTCGACAGGCCAAGTAATAGATTCACTGTCTGTTACTGGAAATGTTTATAACTCTTTTAATCTTGAAGCACCGGAAAAAACATTGGTTCTGATGTACAGTGAACTTGCTGACTCTGCAGTGATTAAGCATCTTCCCAATTATATCTCAAGAGTGGATCCAAATGGATATTTCCGATTCGATAATGTCCGATCAGGAAAATACAAACTCTACGCTCTAAAAGATATTGATAACAGCAAGAACTATAATCTTATAGAGGAAGAGTTTGCATTTATGGACTCTGCTATTTATGTTACACCTGAAGAAAATTTCATTCCTGTTGTTAAAGATACCTCTACAGTGAAAAAGGATATAAAAAATGCTCTGGTAGCTCCCGTCTTAAAAGGGGAATATCAGCTTTATTTATTTACAGGTCCGAAGAAAGATCGTTATCTTACGGGTTCTTCCAGGAACCTTAAATATCAGCTTGTTTATACTCTCTCACTGCCTCCCGATAGTATGAAATTTGAATTTTCTATTCCTGGAAGCGACCCTGACTCATATTTATCAGAAATGAGTAAAGAAAGAGATACGATAAGAATATGGCTTACTGACAGCACTCTTTACTCACAGCAACAGCTCGAAACACTTGTTAAATATCCAATTACCGACACTTTAGGTATACAGGGTTATAAAGTCGATACAATAATTATGCGATATCTGGAGCCGCGTGCTCCCAGAGCTTCAGCAGTGAAAAAAAAGGCATACAAAGTTGACGTTAATATAACCGGTGCTTCAATAAAACCTGGTCAACAGATTGTTTTTAAGTCACCAACACCTCTTATCCAACCGGATACTGCACGCATTGTACTTTTCGAACTAATAGATACGATCAGGATTAAGATTCCCTATAACTTCATTCAAGACAGTATGAATTATTGCAAATATTTAATGCAATCAGAACTTTTGCCTGGGAAGAAATATCTTTTAATTGCCGATTCTGCGTCTTTTACAAGTATATATAATGAGGTCACCGACTCAATTGGGATAAAATTTTCAGTAAGAGATCCTGAATCATATAGTAAATTGATAATGAATATTCATAATACAAGAGGTGATCTGATAATACAATTACTTAGTGAAGCTGAAAAACTCATAGATGAAGTAAATACTAATACTGATGGGAAAGTGATATTTCCGCTTCTTAATGCCGATAAATACCGTGTTCGCGTAGTTTATGATCTTAATAGAGATGGGAAATGGACTACTGGCGATTTTTTTTCGGGTCTTCAGCCGGAACCAGTATCATATTATCCAAATGTAATTGATCTGGATAAAGGATGGGAATTAGAGCAAGACTGGAATTTAATTGAAAAAAATCTTAAGAATCAGAATTTAAGGGCTAAGAATACAAAAAAATAATTAATTTGAAAATCACGAAAATATAATAAACATAAATGACTAACTAAAACTTACGCTAGTATGAAAGAAATAGTTGCAGGTATTGATATCGGAGGAACCAATGTTGCATATGGACTGGTAGATAAATCAGGAAATATTCTTGCGCAAAGCAATATGAAAACCACGGATTTTCCAGAAGTAAAAGATTTTGTTACAGCTATTTTAGCAGCTATAAATGAGCTGATTGAAGGAAAGAGCGATCTGAAACTGAAAGGAATTGGAATAGGAGCGCCTAATGCAAATTATCATAAAGGAACAATTGAACTTGCCCCAAATTTACCATGGAAAGGTTATGTTCCACTTGTTGAATATATGCATGAAAAAATTGATATACCTGTAGTAATCACAAATGACGCGAAGGCTGCAGCTATGGGAGAAATGATCTTTGGTGCAGCAAAAGGAATGAAGGATTTCATTGTTTTGACTCTTGGCACAGGTCTGGGAAGCGGGATTGTTATTAATGGAGAAGTTCTATATGGGCACACAGGTTTTGCCGGAGAGCTGGGCCATACAACAGTTGTTCCGGGAGGAAGAGATTGTGGATGTGGCCGTCAGGGTTGTTATGAAACATATGCCTCAGCTTCAGGCCTGGTACGCACAGTACTTTATATGTTGAGTGAGATGAGAGAGAAAAGTTCATTAAGAGACATTAACCCATCAGATTTAACGGC
>Ga0307377_10007632_pt1 | contig 11116 bp, 5 predicted proteins | sample TR3MG_FD_202535 | JGI IMG/M metagenome (GOLD analysis project Ga0307377, IMG submission 202535) | Soil microbial communities from Risofladan, Vaasa, Finland - TR-3 | ecosystem: Environmental > Terrestrial > Soil > Coastal area > Acid sulfate soil | place: Finland: Risofladan, Vaasa | collected... | reverse complement strand
TTGGGGGGGGGAGAATGGGGGGGAGGGGGGGAAGCGGAGAGGATGCGCGCGCATCCGGTGTACCCACAGGGAAAAGCGCGCAAAATAAGAAGGGGACGCGTTAGCCATGACCACCACGATTGCCGTCAGTAACCAAAAAGGGGGAGTGGCCAAGACCACCACCTGTCTGTCGTTGGGAGCCTGTCTGGCCGAACTGAAACAGAACGTGCTACTCATTGACCTGGACCCGCAGGCCAATCTCACCATCTCGCTGGGGCTGAAACCTGAGAACCTGCACCGCGCAGTGGACGAAGCCCTGCTGGGCAACGCTTCGCTGGTCAGCGTCAGCCGTGAGAGCCCGGTATTCGGCCTGGACATCGTGCCCGCCAACCGCACGTTGATCGTCCTGGACAAAGTGCTGTACGGACGGCCGGGCTACCAGTTCCATTTGAAGAAGGGGCTAGACGGCATGGGAGAAGACTTTTACGACTTCGTCCTCATTGACTGCCCGCCCTCCTTTGGTACGCTGACCCTCAACGCCCTGACAGCGGCCGACCTGCTCATCATTCCGGTGCAGTGCGATTACTACGCGGCTTACTCGCTCCGCCACTACATCAAACTGATCCAACAGGTACGAGAGAGCGCGAATCCCTGGCTGACCTACCGTGTGCTCGTGACCATGTACGACCGGCGCAACAAGATCTGCCGGGTGATCCTTGAACAGATGCGGCGGGGGCTGGAGCAGGTCCTTTTCGCCACCATCATCGAGGTGGATACCAAGTTGCGGGAGAGCCCCGCATTCGGCCAACCCATCACCCAATATGCACCTACGACCCGGGCGACTCAGCAGTACCGCGCCCTGGCCGAGGAGTTGATGAACCATGACAGACACAGATCTTGAAAGGCGGCTGGAAGGCCTATTTTCTGACAGCGGGCCAGAGGCCGAGGCAGAGGGGGCCGAAGCGCGGCTGGAAAAGGCCATCGCCGATCTGCTGGCGGGCGCACCAGAGGCCGAGGCAGAGGCGGCCGGGGCAGCCGGGGCGCCGGGTACGGCGACGGCGACAGGGGGGCCGAGTACGGCGGTGGCGGCCACGCTACTTGGCGTAGAAACCACGCCGGACGTAGCCATGCGCCCTATGCCGGTCAAACCGGCGGCGGTTGGCCCGCTGTACCCAGCGGCGTACACCCGCGAGGGGAAGGAAGCGCCCAAGCGCCCGCCGCCCATGCCCCCCGCAGCGGGTGTACGCCGATGGGTACATCGGATCACCCGCGACGTCAGGCCGGGGGAGCCGCGCCTCAGCACGCGCAGCATCGTGCTGCATAATGCTACGACGATCGGAGGGGTGCTTCTTTTCCTCCTTCTGACCGGCCTCATCCTGCGGGACCCGCTCGCCTGGTCGGGGAACCGTACCTTGTACCTGGCCGGCTATGGGGCAGGCGTCCTGGTCACCCTGATCCAGTGGCTATTCAGTTTCTCCCTGAGCCGAACGATCCGGGAAGCGGGGAAGAAAAATGCCGCAGCGGCCCACCTCCAGACGCTTCTCAAAGAACGAGCCGATGAACTGGCGACCGCCAACGCCCTGCTACAAAAGAGCACCCTTCAACTGCGCACGGCTGTCCAGATCTCCCAGGCGACTGCTGCCGTGCTCGATCCGCATGAACTGATGCAGCAGGCAGTGAGCCTGATGCGCGAGCGATTTGACCTTCACTACGTGGGGTTGTTCGTGGTTGATCAATCCGGCCAATGGGCGACGCTACGGGCAGGCACCGGTGAGGCCGGCCAGCGCATGCTGGCGCAAGGCACCAGAATCGAGGTAGGTAGCGCATCAGCCCTGGGCTGGAGCATGGCCAGTGCCCAAGCCCGTGTTGCCTCGGGCCTGGATATCATCTCACGCCAAAGCCTGGTCGAAGCAAGTCCACTGTTGGCGGAGACCCGCTCAAAAGTAGCCCTGCCGCTCAGCTCCCGCGGCCGGGTGATCGGCGCCCTGGACGTGCACAGCACCGATCTGGAGGCTTTCTCCGAGGAAGACATCGCCGTGCTACAGGCAGTGGCTGACCAGATCGCCGTGGCCCTGGACAACGCCGAGACGTTTGCACAGATCCAGGCAAAACTGGACGAGTTGGAGGCCAGCCAAAAGCGTGCCGTGCGCGAGCGGTGGCTGGATGCTCTGGCTACACAGGCTGGCTCCAGTTACGAACGTACCCGCCCAGGCCTGACGCCCCTCGACGACGCCACAACCTCTGGGGCATCCAATATACTCAGTCAGGCCGTCGAACAGGCGCAGGAGCGGGGAGAGGTAGTCGCGCGGTCAGGGGCCGGGGGGGAGACAAGGGGACAAGGAGACGGGGAGACAAGGGGACAAGGAGAGGGGCAGGCGGGCAACGGGACAGGGCAGGCTGTCCTGGTGGCACCCATCAGCCTGCGCGGGGAGATCATGGGCGCGCTGGGTTTACACGAGCCGGAAGGCAAGCACTGGTGGACAGACGACGAAATCGCTCTCGTCGAAGCGGTGGCCGACCAAATGGCCCTGGCCATCGAGAACGCTCGCCTGCTGGCAGACACCCGGCAACGCGCAGAACGGGAGCGGCTGATCGCCGATGTCTCGGCTCAAGTGCGAGCCTCGACCGACGTGAACACCATCCTGCGCACGGCGATCCGGGAACTGGGGCGATCACTCCGCGCTTCGGATGGGCTGATTCGACTGGGAGTCGGTGGCGGTGGGTACACCGAGGGTGGCGGTGAAGAACCAAGTGAGGACAAGGGGGTTGAGGGATATGACGGCGCAGGGGCTTGACCTTGACGGCAATGGCGGGCTGAGATTCCTCGCTTCGCTCGGAATGACAAGGGATACTTCCGTGCGACGCCGGATGATCGTGGGGCTGGGCCTGGTGGCCCTGCTGATCCTGTTGGCCATCCTCGTGATGTTCTGGCAACTGAACACACTCAGGAACGCCACCCAGGACGCGAGGGAACAGAACGACCGGCTTGCCCTGGCCCTGGACATTGCCTACCAGGAGACCCAGATGCTGGCGGTCGTCCAGGAGAAGGCCGCCGAGCGTATCCCCGCCATCTTCATCAAGGAAGTGGGGGCGACCATCCGGGCGCTGGAGACCAGGCGAGATGAACTCTGCCATCAACTGCCGCTCCTGCCAGTGGGTGACCCAATGCGCGACTGCATTGAGAGAGCGAGCGAGAGCCTGCAGGATACGATCAACATGGCTGCAGGGACGATCCGGGACGCAGAGGGCGAAAACTGGCCTGCGGTTCACGCTGGCGCAGCGGCGCTCCTGGAGCACCACAACGACGTGGGGTGGCGCTTGTACCAACTGGTCACCCTGACCCACGACCGGCGCGTCCAGGCCGAGGCGCGGGCCAACGAGGCAATGACGAGGATGGTGCTGGTTTCTGTGCCCCTGGTGATGGTTGCACTGGTCATCGCGGCAACGGTGGTCTTCGTCGCTGTGCGGGGCATCACCGTGGGTGTAGAGCAACTGAGCCGCTCGGCGCAACGGCTGGCGGAGGGCCATTTTGAGGAACGCATCCCGGTAGCCAGAAAAGATGAGTTGGGCCGGCTGGCTGACTCGTTCAATCGTATGGCCGAGGAACTGCAGCGTCTGTATAGCGGACTGGAGCAACAGGTAGCGGCACGGACGGCAGACCTGGAACGGCGTAGTACGCAGTTGGAGACCGCAGCGCAGGTGGCGCGCGAGGCGGCAGCGATCCAGGACGTGGGCCGGCTGCTGGACACGACCGTCCACCACATCTCAGAACGGTTTGGCTTCTATCACGCTGGCCTGTTCCTGGTAGATGAGGCCGGAGAATCGGCGGTGCTGCAGGTGGCTTCGTCGGAGGGCGGGCGACACATGCTGGCGCGCGGGCACAAATTAAAGGTCGGCGAAGAGGGGATCGTGGGGTACGTGGCAGCCACAGGAGACTCGCGCATCGCGCTCGACGTGGAAGCCGATGCGGTGTTTCTCAACAACCCCGACCTTCCCGGTACCCGCTCGGAGGTTGCGTTGCCACTCAAAGTCCGAGGGCAGGTCATCGGAGTGCTCGACATCCAATCCACCCAAGAGTCTGCCTTTTCTGAGGAGAACGTGGCGATCCTTCAGACGATGGCCGACCAGGTGGCGTTGGCGATTGCGAATGCCCGCCTGCTGGAGGAGAGCCAGAGTGCACTGCGGGAGTTGGAGACGCTGTACGGACGGCGGGTACGCGAGATCTGGCAGGAGCGACAAGCCCGCCAGCCGGCTGCCTATCGTTACACCGGTGTGGGAGTGGAGGCAGTAGCCCCCTCGTTCGCACTGGAGAGCGGGGGAGCGGGGGCGGCCAGCGAAGGGCCGGCGGCCAGCGAAGGGCCGGCTCGGCTGGTGGCGCCCATCCGCCTGCGCGAACAGACGATCGGCTCTATCGTCTTACAGCGGGATGCTGACCAGAACCCCTGGTCAGCGGAGGAGGTCTCGCTGGTAGAGGAACTGAGCACTCAGATCGCGCTGGCCCTGGAGAACGCACATTTGCTGGAGGAGACGCAGCGACGGGCAGAGCAGGAGCAGATCCTTGGTCAGATGACGGCCCGCTTCACCCGCTCCCTCGACATGGACACCCTGCTGCAGACCGCCGTGCGTGAACTGGGCCAATTGCTGCAGGTAGACGAGGTATCGGTCCACATCGGACCTCCGCCAGACCGAGTGCGGAATGCGGATTGAGGATTGGGGATTGGGGATTGGGACGAGATTCCTCGCTTCGCTCGGAATGACAGACGAGCATAGGATTGAGCGCAAGAGCGCTCTGGCGGGGATATTTCGATGAGCACGAAAGTGAGAAAAGATGTGGCATCTGTGAGTACGAAAAGCGCTAGCCAGGAAACTACCCCGACTGAGCCAGGCGGCCTCTATACGTGGCGTGAGCAATTGCTGGAAGCACTACTGCGTGGCATGCTCATCGTGGGGCTGTTTGCACTGGTGGGTGGCGGGATCATCCCCGCTATCCAACTCAAACGCCCAGACTTGCTGATCGTGTACCTGGTGGCTTATGCGGCCATGGTCATGGTCACCTTCGTGCGGCGATTGGGCTTCGTCCTGCGAGCAGGGGTACTGCTTCTCCTCCTGTACGCTCTGGGGACACTCGACTTTTCGGTGGCCGGCCTGAGCGGCGATGGCCGCATCTTCCTGTTCACCTTCGTCGTCATCACGGCCATCCTCTTTAGCCTGCGGCACGGCATCGCTGTATTGACGCTCAGCCTCCTGACCATGGCCGTGGCTGCCTGGCTCCTGGTCAGCGGACGGTGGGAGATTCCCATCGAGGTCCAGGCCAATTCTACCAGCAGCGTGGATTGGGTCAGCGGGAGCGTCGTCTTCCTGCTGTTGAGTGCAGGCGTGGTCATCTCCATCACCTATCTGATCCGCAGCCTGGCTCGCAGCGTCAAGACCTCGCAGGATGCAGTTCAAGAGCTGCAAAGCCAACGGGAGAACCTGGAGCAACTGGTGAGGCAACGCACCCAGGACCTGGAATACCGCTCGGTGCAGCTTCAGGCCGCGGCCGAGGTGGCCCGCGACGCGACTACCGCGCGCGAGTTGGACGACCTGCTGAACCGGGCGGTCAATCTGATTCGGGATCGCTTTGGGTTTTATCACGCCGGCATCTTCCTGGTGGATGAACTGGGTGAGTACGCCGTGCTGCGGGCGGCCACCGGAGAGGCAGGACGCCAGATGGTCGAGCAGGGTCACGCCCTGAAAGTAGGGGAGGCCGGCATCGTGGGAGAGGTGACGGCCACAGGCCAGCCTCGGATCGCACTGGACGTGGCGGCCCCCCTCTTTTCCCCCCCCATGGGGGGGGTGCTACCGGAAACGCGCTCCGAGATGGCACTGCCGCTCCGATCAGGGGGTCAGGTCATTGGGGCTTTGGACGTACAGAGCCGGGAAGTGGCGGCCTTTGGCGAGGATGACGTAGCGGTGTTACAGACGATGGCCGACCAGTTGGCGGTGGCCATCGAAAACGTGCGCCTGATCCACGAGATGCAGCAGACCATGCACGAGCTTGAGATGGCCTACGGACGCCGCACCCAGGAGTCGTGGCAGGCGGTGGCCCAGGGGCCCAGGCCGCTGCGGGGGTATCGGTACCGGCGGTTGGGGGTTGAGCAAGTCTTCGAGCAGCCTCCGGAAGCCGCTCAGGCCTGGTTGGAGGGCCGTTCCGTGGTCACCAGCACTCCCTTTGAAGCAGGAGGGGACGGGGCGGGCAACGGGGGTACTCACCCGCGTAGCCTGGGGAGCGGCGGGAGCGCCGCGGTGGTGCCCATAAAACTCAGAGATCAGGTGATCGGCGTACTGGGGATGCGCAGCGCGGGTGAGGCCATCTCAGCGGAGGCCGTCTCGGCAGCGGAGGAGGTAGCCAACCGGTTGGCACTGGCACTGGAGAACGCCCGGCTGTTCGAAGAGGCCCGCCAACACGCCGAGGAGCTGACGGCGCTGAACGAACTGGCGCAGGCCTTGACCACCCGACTGAGTGTGGAGGAAGTGCTGGAGGAGGTCTACAAGGGGGCCTCCCGCCTGTTGGACGCCAGGAATTTCTACGTAGCGCTGTACGATCCGGACACCGACGAGGTCACGTTTGCCTTAGACGTCACCGAGGGAGAAGTGCGCACACCGAAAGTAAGCCGGCGGGCTGGCCAGGGACTCACGGAGTACGTCGTCCGCAGCCAGCGCCCGCTGCTCATCCAGGAGAACGTAGTCGAGCGTCTGAAAGAGATAGGAATTGAGATGATCGGGCGGTCTTCCCTGTCCTGGCTGGGAGTACCCCTGAACGTCGGCGACCGTGTGCTGGGGGTGATGGCCGTTCAGAGTTACACGACTCCCCGTACATACGACGAACACGACCGAGATCTGATGACGGCCATCGCCAGCCAGGCGGCCATCGCCCTACAGAACGCTCACCTGTTCGAAGAGGTTCAGCGGCGAGCGACCCAGTTGGCCACCGCGGCTGAGGTAGCACGGGATGCGACTGCCATCCTGGAAGTGGACCAGTTGCTGGACCAGACGGTGCACCTCATCTCCAAGCAGTTTGGCTTCTACCACGCGGGGGTCTTTCTGCTGGATGAGCAGGGGGAATATGCTGCCCTGCGCGCGGCGTCATCCGAAGGCGGACAACGGATGCTGGCGCGGGGTCACAGGCTGCGGGCGGGTGAGACCGGCATCGTCGGTCACGTAGCGGGGACGGGGGAGCCTCGCATCGCCAGTAACGTGGGCAGCGATGCGGTGTTCTTCAATAACCCCGACCTTCCCGATACGCGCTCAGAGATGGCATTGCCCCTGCAAGTGCGCGGGCGGGTGATCGGGGTATTGGACGTGCAGTCTGCGCAGGAAGCGGCCTTCCCCCCGGACAGCGTGGCGGTGCTGCAGACGCTGGGCGACCAGTTGGCGACTGCCATCACGAATGCGCACCTGTTCCAGGAAGTGCGGGCCGACGTGAAGCGCCGTGCCTTCATCAACGAAGTACTTCAGGCGGCGACCTCATCCCTGGATCCCCACGAACTGTTGGGACGGGCCGGAGAGGCCATCTCCCGCCAGTTGGAGATGCCATGCATGATCCTGGAGTGGGATTCCGAGGATGAGACTTTGCAGACGGTGACAGTCCACGATGGGCTGGGGGCCAACGTGACACCTGCCGAGCCTCTCACGGTCACGGCGGAGATGTACCCGGCCATGTTCAAGGCCATTCACTCTCGACAACTGCAGACCCTGTTCGAGGTGCCGACGCACGTGTGGGACGCCCCCGGGACGGGGGCTGCGAGCCTTGTTGAGTTGGTGTGGGAGCTGAATCTGGTAGACGCAGCGCATATTCCCCTGATATCGCGCGATCAGGTGTTGGGCCTCTTGGCGCTGGGCAGGCAGCAAGGGCATCCGCCGCTAGACGAGGGGGAACTTGGCTTCATCGGGATCATCGCTGCCAACCTGAGTGTGGCCATGGAGAACGCTCGCCTGTACCAGGAGGCAGTACGACGGGCCCGCCGTGAACGGCTGGCTCGCGAAATTACGGCCAAAGTGGTCGGCTCGACCGACCTGGCTACCATCCTGAAGACGACGACTCAGGAGCTGGGCCAAGCGATGGGAGCTTCCTATGCGCTCGTCCGGCTGGGCACAGCGTCCCCTACCCCCCCCAGCCCCCCCCCATGGGGGGGGGAGAAAGGGGGGGGGGAGCAGGGAGCAGGGAGTTAGGAGGCAGGTATGGGGGAATGCGTGATTGCGGAATGCCACCTTCCCGAAAGCTGGGAGCTTTCGGGAAGGTTCATGGGGAATGCGGAATGCGGATTGCGGAATGCGTGATTGCGTCCGTGAGTACACCGCCCGTGAGTACACGGGGTTGCGAATCTGCGTTGGAGGTTGTGGGATGAAGCGCTTGATGGTCTTGGTTTGCGTGGGGCTGGGGGTGGGGCAGTGAGTACAGGGGGGGGAGTGCCGGCGGCACAAGCGGTGCTGGCAGGGGAGCGAGGGAGCAGGGGAGTAGAGGAGCGACTTAAATTCATCTCCGAAGTTGCCCGCGCTGCCTCGTCCATCATGGATCTCGACGAACTGCTGAACACCTCAACAGATCTTGTCCGCGAGCGCTTCGACCTATATTACGTTGGCCTGTTTCTGGTGGACGAGCACAGCGAGTGGGCTATTTTGCGGGCCGCCACGGGAGAGGCAGGCCGAGACAACTTGCGGCGGGAACACAAATTGAAGGTGGGTGGGCAATCCATGATCGGAAAGTGTATCGCCCTCAGCCAGCCTCGCATCGCGCTCGACGTGGCTACCGAGGCGGTACGCTTCGACAACCCCACCTTGCCCGAAACCCGCTCGGAGGCGGCACTACCGCTGGTGGCCCGCGGGCGGACTATAGGAGCCATGACCATCCAGAGCAGTCACACGGGTGCCTTTGGTGACGAGGACATTCTTACGTTTCAGATTCTGACTGATCAACTGGCCAACGCGATCGAGAACGTGCGGCTCTTCCAGCGGGCCGAAGAGAGCCTGGAGGAAATGTCGCGCATGCACCAGCGCTACCTGCGGCAGGAATGGCAAGAATACCTGGCGGACGAAGAAGCCCAGGCGCGGGCAGGATACCTGTACGATCACGGCGTGGTCAGACCCGCCGGCGATGCCTCGATGCCAGAAATCGCACTGGCCATGCAACGTGGGGAAACGGTGGCCCTGTCCGAACACCTTCCTGAAAGGGCGGGTGAGTACACCCGTGACCTTTCGGGAAGGTTCCCCAATCCGCAATCCGCCATGGCCGTACCCCTGGCCCTGCGCGGCCAGATCATTGGGGCGCTGGGCTTCTACGAGACGGAGCAACCTCGGCGGTGGTCGAGCGACGACATTGCGCTGGTCGAGAGCGTAGCAGACCAGGTGGCCCTGGCCATTGAGAATGCGCGGGCGTACGCAGAACTCCAGAAGACAGCCGAACGGTTGAAAGAGCTGGACCGGCTCAAGAGCCAGTTCCTGGCCAACATGTCGCACGAACTGCGCACGCCGCTGAACTCGATCATCGGCTTCTCCCGGGTGATCCTCAAGGGGGTTGACGGCCCGCTGACCGACATGCAGCACACCGACCTGCAGGCGGTCTACGATAGCGGGCAACACCTGTTAAAGTTGATCAACGACATTCTGGACATATCCAAGATCCAGGCTGGCAGGATGGAAATATCCATCGAAGAGGTCAATCTGCACGAGATCATCGAGGGGGTCATGTCCACAGCGATCGCCCTGGTCAAGGACAAGCCCGTCGAGTTGCAGCAAGCGATAGAGCCGGACCTGCCGATACTGCACGGAGACGGACGCCGCATCCGCCAGGTGCTGCTGAACCTGGTAGGAAACGCGGCCAACTTTACGGAGAAGGGCTTTATCCGGGTGGAGGCCAAGGCCACGCCCAGCGAAGTGATGATCTCAGTGGCCGACAGCGGTATCGGCATCGCAGTGGACAAGCAAAAGACCATTTTCGAGGAGTTCACTCAGGTAGATGGATCCAGCACGCGCCGTTCTGGAGGAACGGGGCTGGGCCTGGCGATCAGCCGGCACTTTGTGGACATGCACGGCGGCCGCATCTGGGTAGAGAGCACAGCGGGCGAGGGGGCGACCTTTTACGTGACGCTGCCGGTCGAGGCTCCTCCCCAGGCGCCTGAGGAAAGTGAGGCGGATGGAACCGCGGATGGAGAAATACACGATGCGGCAGAGGGGGCGGGTGTGGGTGGGCAGCCGCGGAGACTGGTGCTGTGCGTGGACGACGACGAGGGGGTGATCACGCTGTTCCGCCGCTATCTGAGCAAACGCGGCTACCGGGTGGTCGGCCTCAGCGACAGTGCGGCAGTGCTGGAAAAGGTCCGCCAACTCAAGCCTTTCGCCATCACACTGGACGTGATGATGCCCAAGAAGGACGGCTGGCAGGTGATCCAGGAACTGAAGGCGGATCCCGACACCCGCCACATCCCGGTCATCATGTGTACGATCATCAGTGAGAAGGAGTATGGGATTAGCCTGGGTGCGACCGACTATCTGGTCAAGCCGATCCTCGAAGACGATCTGCTGAGCGCACTGGAGCGGTTGGATCGGGATCAAGACCGCCACCGGGTGTTGGTGGTGGACGATCAGGCGGAGAGCCGCAGCCTCCTGCGCCGCATGATCGAGAGCCGGCCAGGGTACGAAGTTTTGGAGGCGTCTGGGGGCCTGGAGGCGATCCGGTTGGTGCGGGAGGAGCAACCCCACATCATCGTGCTGGATCTGATGATGCCAGACATAGACGGGTTTGCCGTGCTGGAGTCAGTGAAGGCGGATGAGGCCACACGTTCGATTCCCATCATCGTGGTGACTGCCAAGGATCTGACGCAGGAAGAACGGGACATGCTCAACAGAGGAGTGGAGGCGCTGCTGCAGAAGGGGCTGTACGAGCAACAGGAGTTGCTGGCAGACGTGGTGGCAGCGCTGGAACGGATCAAGAGTACCGATTCAGCCGGCGCTCACGCCGAGAAGACCTAAAGCACCCCCCCCCGCCCCCCCCCCCCCCGCGGGGGGGGGGGGCCGGGGGGGGAACCCGGGGGGAAAAAATAGGGGGTGGTGGGTTTGGGGGGGGAAAAACCGGGGGGGGGAAACCACAAAAAGGGGACGG
>Ga0307377_10007631_pt1 | contig 11116 bp, 15 predicted proteins | sample TR3MG_FD_202535 | JGI IMG/M metagenome (GOLD analysis project Ga0307377, IMG submission 202535) | Soil microbial communities from Risofladan, Vaasa, Finland - TR-3 | ecosystem: Environmental > Terrestrial > Soil > Coastal area > Acid sulfate soil | place: Finland: Risofladan, Vaasa | collected... | reverse complement strand
ACCGATCCACGGCCAGGACCAACCGAGATATCATTATCTCTGCACCATTTGATAAAATCCCAAACAATTAAAAAATATTCTTCAAATCCAAGATCGTTAATTACATCAAGCTCTTCTTTGAGCCTTTTTTCGTAGATGGCCTTTAGGCTTGGATCGACCTTCACCTTGGGACCCAATTTAGCCTTAGCTCCAGATTTAACGATTTCCCTCAAGAGATCTTTGGGCAAAATGTTTGTGTCGTTGTTTATTTTAGGTAGATATGCCACAGTGCTATAGGCGCTAATCTTTTCAACCATGTCGGCAATGTTTATAGTGTTCTGCATGGAGTTATAGAATTCTTCGTCCGTAATATAGTCATGGCTGGTCTTCCAGGCCAACTTCATCTCATCGTAAGTCTTGAAATAATACTCTCTGGCGTTGTAGAAATATCCATCGCTATCCCCGACATTCTTTTCCTCAGCAGCCTGAGCCATAAGCATGTGCTCTTTAATGAAAGCCTGACGTTTATTGCCTATGCTCTTGACTTCTCTGGCTATATCTATTCCTCTAATAGTCTGCCCTTCTTCTTTTACCAGAGTCTTGGTCTTTTCTTTGTTTTTAAGCCTGATAACAATTTCATGAAGCTCCACATCTTCGGCATCTAAGTAGTGAACATCCTGAGAAATAACGGTTTTGATATTATATTTTTTGGCAAAGATCAGCATTTGCTTGTTGACTGTTACCTGCTCTTCGACCGGATGAAGCTGTAGCTCTATGTAAAAATCTTCTCCGAATATTTTAAGGTATCGCTGAACGTACTCTTCGGCCTTTGCCAAATCACCCTTCATGATATTGAAAGAAATTTGACCGCCAAGACAGGCAGAGGTTGCGATTATTCCCTCTTTATGTTTTTCTAAAATATTAAGATCTATTCTTGGCTTATAATAATAGCCATTTAAATATGCCCAGGAACTAAGTTTCATGATGTTTCTATATCCTATTTCATTTTTAGCCAATAAGATAACATGGTTAGACTTACGCTCCTTGGTCTTCTCCGCCTTCAACCTATCGACCCCGTTTTCGTCTTCCATAATTCCATCGAATAGAGGCATCCAGTTGGCCTGCTTGATTTCAAGCTCTTCTATTTCCGTGTCTAAAGTCTTGATTCTTGTAGCATCTTCTACTATATATGCTTCTATTCCAAAGATTGGCTTCATGTCTTGCTTCTTACATTCTTCATAGAATTTAATCCAACCAGATATAGTCCCGTGATCAGTAAGGGCCAGAGACTGCATTCCAAGCCTCTTAGCCTTACTCACAAGCCCTTCAACCTTAGCTATAGAATCTAGCTTAGAATAATCGCTATGGACGTGCAGCGAAACATAGTTTTCTGGATCCCTACTCTCCATCATCTTCCCTATAAGCTCTTGTCTGGATTCCCTGGATTTCTTTAAGTATATCTTTTCTAAGCTGTGTCATGTTTTGCCATTTATCTAATATCTTGCAGCTGATTTGGGCCTGCTGAAGTATTGGATCTATTTCGTTATATAGCTTCTGTTCTTTTTTTGTTTTTGCCATTGTCGGTTTTTTTATGATTATAGCATGATAATTCCAATGCCGGCGACGACTCTTTAGCTCTTTCATATAATGCTTAAATAACTTTTTGTTACTTATTCTGCAATATACTAAATTAGATATATGGCTATTCTCGAATACGAAAACCTTTTCTGGCCTATAGTCCATCTTGTGCGCTATGCTTAGCTCGTCGTCTCTGCGGAAGTCCTTAATCATAACTAGCTCGTTTAGCACTCCGCAAAACTCGTTATGAGAACATTTTGATTTAAAACGATTTTCTTTGTGAAAATCTGGATTTACGTCTATGTCGTGTCGATCTAAATATTTTACTATATCCAGTTTTGAATTTGGCAAAATATCTACGACCATTATGTAGTAGGGATTCATTTAGACCTCTTGTAATGTATAACTTCGACGCCTGCTTCCTTAAGCATCTTAGCAGCCCTTTCCTGGCCCACTCCCCATCTTTCTTTATTGCCAACATTGTTAGAAGACGGAGAGTCTGCATCGATAACAATTCTCTTAATGCCAACTTGGATAATTGCCCTAGAGCACTCCCCACATGGAGCCCAGTCTACATAGATCGTGCAATCTTTCAGGGAAATACCATGCTTGGCCGCATAGTAAATGGCATTTCTCTCGGCATGAACAACCCACTCATATTTTTCAGGTCGCTCCCACCTCTCTGGAACAATTTCATACCCTTCCTCAATGCCTCTTGCAAACCCATTAAAGCCTGTTGCCTTTGTTCCATGGTCTGGCCCAGCAATTATTGCCCCCACTTTTGTGGATGGGTCTTTTGATTTCGAGGCTATGTTTGGAAGCTGGTTCAAGAAATACTCGTCCCAGTCGGGCAAACGCTCCATTAGTTACTTCCGTTACCGCCGGTGCTGCCCGGATCTTCAGGAAGTCGAGCCTTAAGCTGGTTTGCTGCGTGAGCAAGGTCAACAAGGTTTTCCATACCCTCGATAAACCCCTGAAGTTTTTCTCTCTTGTTGGCAAACTGCTCGTCTAGCTGAGACTCTGTTCCGTTCAACTCGATAGCATATTCTTTATGCTGGTAGTTTCCCAGATTGATCCTTTTCATATAGTTTAATTTAACCCCTACTTCGTTATCCATTGTTTTTCTCCTTTTTTAGGTGTGTAATCATTGTATTAATAATTACGTTTTTTTCAAGTAATATTGGCATAAAAAAAGACCTGCCGCATTTAAATGCAGCAAGCCATTGTTTGAGTGTTTTGGTTTATAAACATTGAACATTTTAACCTTAAACATTGAACAAGAGACAAGTTACATTTACGTTATCTGTATTATATTAAATCTTTATAAAATATATCAAGTTATTTTTGATAGTTAATTAAAGTATTTTATAAATATGAGTCCGAACTATACCTATTCTTCCTGGGGTTCTAATTTGAATTCCCTTATAACCCCAGCATCGGTCTCAGTAACCATAGTGTTTTCTTCAAGCGCTTTAAGCCCAATAATTATTACTCCTTTGTCGAAGTCTGGCTTATCACACCCTTTGTCGCCACAGACACATTCGGGCTCCCTATTCTCAGGTCCCCAGAAAATTCCATAATGCCCGAATGTGACAATCATTTCTCTCTTGCTATATGGGTCAAATCCTGAGCCATCCCAATCTCTAAAGTTGGCAAATGTTTTAGGGTTCATATACATTCTTTTAACACGATCTTTGTCTGGGAAGGTATTACTCTGTTGATAGCAGTCTTCTACCCATCCCTGAAATTCAGTCTTCATGCTTTGCCTCTAGTTGGTTGGCATTCTCCCACAATGCGTCAAAAATCGCCTCTGCATCGTTGTCATACAGACCGCTTCCGTTAATGCTATTGAACTCGATTACTTTCACTTCATCACCAACCAAAGCTAAGTCCATCACACAATTCTCATGAGGAAGCCATTTGTCAGCAAAAGTTTGGGCTTCTGCAATCTGCTTCTCATCAGTAACTCTTTGCTTGTACATTTGGCCACTGTGGCGATAGTATGAACCGGTAACCACTTTTCCGCCTACTACGAACCATCTGTATTCCGCATCAATGTTTTGTGGCTCACATAGGACGATAACTGTTTCTGGACTCAACATAGCTCCTTCTGACGAATCGCCAATCAGGGCCTTGGTGAAGTAGTCCAGAATAACCTTTGTCTCGGCTACTCTTCCAGAATATTGCTTTAGGTCATTTGACGGCCTTGTGAACCAAGCCTTGTCTTCGGGCTGAGTCTTAAGAAACTCCATGGCCTCTTTAATGGTATAGATACCGCTATTAAGCATGTCGTCACGATTGTCTAGAGATGCCTGATAGTTAAATTTATTAATATCAAAATAGACACCCTTCCATTTGCGCTCGTCTGCGATATTAACCATTGTAGTAGAGCCATAGGGTATATAATCCTCTCCCTCAAGACCTTCGTCGCTCGTGATTTCATGGGAAAAGGGAATAACGCCCACGTACTCATGAGGGTATTTTGCAACAGCTTTCTTGATCTTCTGTAGCTGCTCTTCTTGAATTAGATTGTATTGTATTACGAATTTCATTTTTTATCTCAAAATGGCGGAGAAGGAGAGATTCGAACTCTCGGTAGAGTTTCCCCTACGCAGTCTTTCCAGGACTGTACCATAAGCCACTCGGTCACCTCTCCAAATTTAATCTTGCTCGGGGCTTGTCTCTTCTCTTACCTTTTCTATGGCACCTTTTCGTATTGTATCTCTTTTTATATTCTTATGCTTATTGGGTTTCTCTTTACGAGTCGGATTATCTTGGCCGCCGTGAGGGGGACAGAAGCTACACTTTCCCTCTTTCTTCGACATCTTCTTCCGGTGGATCTTCTTGAAGGCTGGTGAGCTGGATTCCCTCTCGTAGGGCTGACCTGATTTTTTCATTTTTAAACCCCCTAATAATTAGGTCACACACTTCGTCAATAGCTCCGTTTCCATTTACGGCCATCGTACCGATCTTATAGATGCTGACCCTTTCCCTTCTAATCTTCTCTAGGACGCTAGATAATTCTTCCTTATTTTCCACATTGAATCCTCTTTTTTTCATTTGCTCGGGATTAAGACGCTTACCTATCTCGCCAATGCTGGTATCAATAAAAATCACTTTCCCTGTTTCATCCATGAACTCTCTGCATTTCTTGTCCAGATAGGTTCTTCCACCAGTTGCTATAACACATTCCTGCAGCGGAACACTCGTGACTGCCGCAAACTCAAATTCCGAAAAGGCTTCATCGCCATCCTCGGCCAGGATAGAGCTAATCGTCCTACCGGTAGACTCTTCGATCAATTGGTCGGTGTCAACGAATTGATAGCCCACTCTTTCGGCTAGCCGTCTGCCAACAGAGCTTTTTCCAGAACCCATCATTCCTGTGAGGTATATATTTCTCATGTATTCCTAGGTGGCGGAGAGAGTAGGATTTGAACCCACGGTAGACTTTCGCCCACGCCAATTTTCGAAATTGGTGCTTTAAGCCGCTCAGCCATCTCTCCTTAAATATGAAAACCCTATTGGGGGATATCGAACTAGGGAACCAGAACACCGATCCTCTCATCAGTTGAGTTTATCGCCTTTTCCAGTAACTTTGCTTCATGCCCTTCCCTGCTGATTCAGGATTCGATATCCTCCGATAGAGTCTCCAGTGAGCCTTACCCCACGACCTATCGGTTCTTCGATAAAACAATAGTCAATTAAATTGACATTTCTCGCTTCCCGTAGCCCACTCGCCTATCTTATTCATTATTTTCATTGAGTAGATAAGGGGTTTTGACCCTTGACCGGATTCTCTTCCGCTCTACTTACATTCCCGCAGTTGCGTCAATGCCGTACATGAACTTTGATTTTTGTGTAGCCACTACTTGGTTGATGAAGGGTTCCCGCCTTCGGCCTGCTGGTTCAAGCCCGGACTATCTTCCGATCAGCTCTGTCGTTACTCAGAGCCCCAACGCCCTTGTCTTATGAAAAAAATTCTTACTTTAGAAAAAAATTCCATTCCAATCGCCAGTTCGTACCATTTTCTGACCATCGGCAAACGCTTTGAAATCTTCGTACTTAGAAGGCCACTTCTCTCGATTCCCAAACTTATCGTCATTGTAGAGTGCATAAAGATTTCTTCCGTCTTCAGCTATTACTACAGTGTTTCCCTTGCTAGACTTATATATTCCTGCCTTCAGTCCCATGATCAACCTCTTTTTGTTTGGCCTCTTTTGCCCGCCTCTTTTCACCTTCCCGCATCAGAATTCTTCGGTCTTTTCTAGAGAGACTTTGAATCGCCTTATGCATCTCGGCGTCGCTCTGGACAGTAGCGCCTATGTTTATCATCTTCATTACGGCTTGATTTAATTGCTTCTTCTTATTCATGCTCTCTCTTTTGTTTTGGCTTTAAGTAATCCATCAGTAAATCATCTATATTACCATCTAGAATACTCTCTACCGGTCGATACTCCCTGCCACTTCGTTCATCTATCACAACATTTCTGGAATGAGCAATATAAGTTCTTATCTGGTGCCCAAAGCTTATATCGCTTTTCTCTCCGGAAATATCATTGATTCTCTCCCTGCTTTCTTGCTCGGCCCTGAAGATCAATCTGTTTTTCAGCTCAGCCATGGCAATTTCTCTATTTTCGAGCTGAGATCTTGTTTCTTGACATTTAACTACGATCCCGCTGGGTATGTGCTTTATTCGCACCGCCGTTGACACTTTATTCACATTCTGACCACCTGGGCCGCTTGATCTAAAGAAGCTAGTATCTAGATCTGACTTGTCGATCTTTACCTCTGGATCATCTTCTAGGATTGGTATTAAATCAACTCTAGCAAATGATGTCTGTCTTCTTTTGTTCGAATCAAACGGAGAGACTCTCATGAATCTATGAACGCCTTTTTCTGACTTCAATAGGCCGTAAATAAATTCTCCCTCAATCCTAGCAGTTGCAGTTTTTATTCCAGCGACTTCCCCGTGCTGGATATCGACTATATTAAACTTGAACCCTTTCTTCTCACACCATCTAGAGTACATTCTAAGAAGAATATCTGCCCAGTCCTGGCTTTCAGTTCCGCCAGCCCCAGATTTAATGGTTACAATTGCCCCATTGGAATCATATGGCCCTGAAAATCTCTCTCGTACATCTAGGTCGTCAAGACAGCTCTCAAGCTTTTTGATGCTAGATTGAAGACTTGATTCTAGCGACTCATCATGTTCTGTTTCCAGAATTTCTGTAGTAAGTCATATATCGGAAACGAGGCTTTCCAACCCCGAGAGCATCTCTAGCTCTTTCCTTGCCTCGTTTAATTCTTTCTGCAACTCCTTGGCTCGTTTATTATTTGTCCAGAACCCAGGACGCTGCATGTCATGCTCTATCATTTGTATGGTAGCGCTTTTAGAATCAGCCCTAAATATACCTCCGATAGGCGCCAACTCTTTCTTTTAGGTTTATAATATTCTTATTCATGTCTACATCCTTTGCTTTTAAAATGGTGGCAGTGCTGGGAATTGAACCCAGTCAGCTCTGTCATCTACAGATTATACGGTTTATAAGACCGCCCATGCACCATACATCACACTGCCAAACGCTGGCTTAGGATGTAGGGTGGGTATTCGATTTTCATGAGCTTTCGTCATTTCTTATAGTCTCCGTTTTTATTCTTTTGATTTACAAAGCTGGACATCTTTCTAAGCATATCCGAATGCTTTTTACAAGCATCCTGCTCACGTGCAAGGAATTCTCTCTGAGCTTTTGCGTCGGAAATGTCCTTGGCTTCAGCTTTGATTTTTTTCATTTCCGTTTTTAGATCAAACGGGCTTTCATAATTTCTTGCCATGACTATCTCCTTTCGCTGTTTTATAAAATGGAGGAGAGACTGGGATTCGAACCCAGGGAACCATCTCTGGTTCGGCTGTTTTCAAGACAGCTCGTTTCAACCAACTCACGCACCTCTCCGCTTTACTGATGATACCCGTCGTGATCACTTGGTGGATACTTAAAAAGAAGAACCAATATTCCAATCCCTGCGAGAGTGACAACTCCAAGTAATATTCCTACAAATATATTCATATTTTTAAAAAGACCTTATGAATCCAGGCCTTACCTCCTGTGGTATAAAATATCTATCCATATCCTCATCTTCAATTGCGCTTCCGTAATCCACAAGAACCCATATGCCACCTTTAGCCCTCATAAATCCAAACACAGAATCTATTCCTTCGCTATCGAGGGTAAACCTGAGCCACTTCCTGTCGTCGCTAACACTGGCCACCGTTACTGTAAACTCCTCCACGTTGTCACTTACTTCTGGAAGAATACAGATGCAAATCTCTTCGCCCTCTAAGTAGTTGTATTCACTTGTGGTAAACCTAACGTTGCATTTGTCTAAATGGCTACACCCAAACATCAGCATAATTAAGCCGACCAAAGTAACACATAGCTTTTTCACTTAGACCTCTATTGCCAATATGTCTTCTTCTGTCAATGCCACATACTCAACGCCGTCAAACTTTATCTTCTGACCAGCAAAGCGATTAACGTAAACTGTCTGACCCTCTTTAACGACCGGCTCTTGCCTGTTCGCCGATTCTGTTGGAGATCCAGTTCCCACAGAAATTACTTTCGCTTTTTCTGCATCCACTTGCTTTACTACATCTGGGACGATTATTCCACTTTCCTTAACGACGTCGCCTTCATCTTCTTTTAGAATTATAATCTTATTTCCAATTGCCTGAAGCGCCATTTTATTCTCCATTAAATAGAACCAGCCCTCACGGTCGGAGGGCTGGCTTGGTTCGAATTACCTACCCTAGTTTCAGGCCGCTGCTGTTACGTTTGCTGCCTGAGGCCCCTTGTTGCCCTCTTCTATTTCAAATACTACGTCCTGACCTTCATTTAAGGTCTTAAACCCGTCTGACTTAATTGCTGAGAAGTGTACGAATACATCCGCTCCACCATCATGCGAAATAAAACCAAAGCCCTTTTTTTCGTTGAACCACTTAACTTTACCATTTACCTGTGTTGACATTTCTGTTCTCCTTGTTTATCTAACATAGATCCGTTCTAGAAATTAGAAGGCCTTGTTAATTTGCACGACCGAAGTCGCTTATTTTGGTGGAATGGGTGGGGCTCGAACCCACGACCCGCCGATTAAGAGTCGGCTGCTCTACCAACTGAGCTACCGTTCCATACCTTTGTTACTTATTCCGAAGTTTATTGCCGAGACGATTTGAACGTCCATCTCCTACCTTCGGAGGGTAGTGCTTTATCCTGTTAAGCTACGGCAATCCATTGAATTGGTAGCGCTAACGGGATTCGAACCCGTATTTCCTGAGTGAAAGTCAGACGACCTAACCATTAGTCGATAGCGCCATACGGAGCGCTGTCAACTAAATGAGCGCACCTATATCGTTATGGTTTCTCGTTCTCGCCGATTGTAGGTTGCTGTATTCATCTTACTTCCTTTTGTTTAATTTGGACCGAACAGGGATCGAACCCAGTCAGCTCTGTCATCTACAGATTATACGGTTTATAAAACCGCCCATGCGCCATACATCACACTGCCAAAAGTCGGCTTAAGATGTAGGCCTGGTATTCGATTTTTTAAATCTGCGTTCATGATAACCTCTTATTTATTGGTGGAGATGACAGGGATCGAACCTGCTACCTCTTCAGTGCAAATGAAGCGCTCTCCCAAATGAGCTACACCCCCAAATTATAACTATTTCTAGCCCTTATCCTTCTCGCTGCTCGTCCATTGCCCCTGTTTAAAATTCCGTAATTTGGCGTTAAGGAATGACAATTTGGACAGATAACTTCAAGATTTTCTTCCACGCTATTCCTGGCATTGCCATCAATGTGGTTAATTGTCAATGGGAATTTCTTTGTTATAGGATGTATTTTACTCCATCCACACTTCCCGCATTTATTTCCTGACTTTTCAAGCATATATTTTCGTATGTGCTTTGACAGCTGCTCACTATCGCAAACTATTTCGCCGCTTCTCCATTTGGCAATATACGTTTTATGCCTAGAATCAACATCGCATCTCGAGCTGCAATACCTGCTTCTTTTATTTCCCATGCCTTTATGGCAATTCTGGCATTCCCAAATCATCATATTCTTATTATATTACATTTAAATAAAATTTCAACTCTTTTTTCATGAGTTTTTATTAAAAACTGGTGGAGACTATCGGGATCAAACCGATGGCCTCTTCGCTGCCAGCGAAGCGCTCTCTCAACTGAGCTAAGCCCCCTTATGCTGTTCTTATAATTAGACCCAAAATAGCAGCATCAGTTTCTTTTTTATTACCTTTTTCGTGACCTTTGCCTTACTGCGTCGTCACCTCTATTGACAGTAATCGGAATAGCTCGTCCGCCTCGGTTCTTCAGCGCCCTCAGCTTCTCTTCGCTATTCAGGGCGTTTTTAAGCCCATTGACCGCCTTTTTATAGTCTCGCCCAAAAACACAGGTTGAGATAAAAAGCTCTTTAAGGTCGGCAAAACTGAACCCCTCAGTGTCCCTAACACTCTGGCTGAGGTTGGGATTCTTTGCTACTCCGTTAGATTTATATAATTCCTGGAGGTATTTCCTGCGCATATCCGTTCCAGGATAATCCAGCTCGATCTTCATGTCAAACCGGCTTGGGCGAAGCATTCTTTGCGATAGCTCTTCTACGTAATTTGATGTGGCGATAAACAGGATATTATCAAGAACAGTATCTACACCGTCCAGCATATTGAGAATATCCTCCTCGCCATTTCTTGAAATAAATCCATCTATATCTTCCAAAACCACGATAATCTTAGTGCTTGGCTGAATCTGACGGATCATACGAATAAACTCCGTCGTTACATTGGACCCATTAAATCTAAGAGCAACCCCCTTGCGCTTCACCACTTCATTCATAATAATTGATATCATCGAGCTTTTACCGCAGCCAGGAGGCCCATACATCAAAATCCCACGCTTATAAAGAACCTTAATGCTCTTGTTAATCTCCCGGAATTTTTGCTCCGATCCCCAAAACTGCTCAATCTCATTCACGATCTGGCTTGCGACTCCCTTTCCAAATGTTACGAGCCCGTCTAACCTGGTCTCGATTTTACGAATACGAGGGCCTTCATCTGTGAAAAACCCATTATAGTAGCCTGGCTTCAAATCAAGCTTTAGATCAAGGACACCCATCGGAACATAGGTCTTAGTTTTGGAGTTATAATTATATTGCGTAAACTCCTGCTCCTCATCCTCTTCGTAGTCGTCATCGTAACCTTGGTCGTTTGCACTCATGCTGCTCCTCCATTTATCTGGTCATTTCATTAATCTTGGCTTAAATGTACTACTTCTTAGTGTTTTTGTCAACTACTGGGACTTCCTCAAACCACGGCATTCGCACCCATTCATTATCTTCGTTTAGCTCCCAATCGTCTCTAAAATTAACCCACTCCACATAAATGCTTCCGCAGGCTTGGCATGTAGCGTGACCCTTGTCAGTTTTAAACTCAAACCCACAGTCCTTATTCATACATTTAAACTTCTCGGTTTTTGGCATCTTTTTCCTCT
>Ga0307377_10007629_pt1 | contig 11119 bp, 9 predicted proteins | sample TR3MG_FD_202535 | JGI IMG/M metagenome (GOLD analysis project Ga0307377, IMG submission 202535) | Soil microbial communities from Risofladan, Vaasa, Finland - TR-3 | ecosystem: Environmental > Terrestrial > Soil > Coastal area > Acid sulfate soil | place: Finland: Risofladan, Vaasa | collected... | reverse complement strand
TCCAACTGAGTGAGGCTGTTGTCTTCCATGTATTTTTCAAGAATTCTAAAAACATATTTATTCTTATGAACTTTGGTCACAAATTCGTTTTTATCAAAATCCTTTGGTGGTTTTGAATTTAATCTAACCCTTATCTCTGGATGGAGTGCATCATTATTGGAAAGATTGTCTCTAACTTGGCGGTCATCATCCTTCATAAGCTTTAATTGAATGTCCCTTGTTAGGTTGGGGTTGTCTGCAAGCCTTCTAAGATAATACGTTTTTCCATATTCTATAAATTCTTCCTGAGCCTTAGGGGAAAGCTTGTCGTTGTTTAATAAACGCAAGGCTGTGTCTTCATCCCCTGTCTCAAGGGCTGCTCTTGTTAAGACCGCCTGAGTAGAATCGCTAATCTTTGGGTTTGCTGCCAATTCCCTTCTCACGCTTTCTATCTTATCTGTTGCCAAGACTCTTTGAGTTTCTTCGTTAATGACGGGATTTGAAGCCATTAGCTTTCTTACGCTGGAAGCCCTATCGGTCAGAAGAATGCTCTGAACCTCCGGGCTCAGATTAGGATTGGTAGCAAGCTTGGCTCTTATAAACGCTCCCTTTGCCGCCGCTAGTTGCATCTGTATCCCCGGGTCTAAGTTTTTGATTGAAAGAAGTTTTGAAAAAATTTCTTCCAGTTTTCTCTTTGAACCCTCGGCTGTCTCATTTCCCTTCGAGTCCTCTAGAATCTGCATCTGCATTTCTTTGGACGCAAAGCCCTGCTCTAACAACCTGCGCTTATAGTAAGTAGCCTTGTCTGTTGATTTATATCTGTCAAAGAATAGTTCTTTTATGTCAACAGGCACGTTGGGGTTTTCAAAAAGAGCAGAATCCACTTCCTCATTGTTTAGGGCATATAGTTTTCTATAAGTGTCGTTGTCTGCCATTTTGTTTTGAGCCATCTGTTCGAGTATCACCGGATTATTAGCATCGTATATTGCGCTTAAAATATCCTTATCTCCCGACACTCCTGCCAGTTTCTTATTAATGTAGGGGTCGCTTATTGTCAATAGGGAGTTCTGCTCGTCCAAGGGGGGAGCTTTTTCGTCTTCCCTCCATGTATCCCAGCTATATTTTTTTGCAACGCTCATAATCTTTTTTAAATAAGACTTGATTTCTGGAAGCACAAAGTCATTTTCATACAGGCTTTCTTTTACGTCTTTGGATGGGGATATAGATAGTATCTTTTGCACCTCAGGAAGCAAGTCCTCCCTAAGCGCTAAACGTGGGAACACTTCCTCTAGGTCTCCACCCGTTATAAGCAATTTCTGCATTTCTTTTGGCAAACTTTCATTGCTGGCCAATCCAGACCAAACTTTTGGACTTCTTGTTTTTGAGAGACTCTCCAGCAAATCTATCTTATTTGTTCTCCTAGATAGGTTCCCAAGAATTTCTAAGAACCTTTCCTGAATAGCTTCCGCACTTTCTTCCTCTACCACCTTGCCGTCATATGAGACATGATGGCCGCCCTTACCGCTACGAAGTATTTCGACGGCCTTATTAAATATCTTCTCGCCAGCCCGCTCAACCATATCCGTATTACTGGATAGGTCTTCTAGAAATTCCATGTTGTTTGAGTTATCCAACATTGAGGCTTTCACATCCTCAGACAGGTTGGGGTTCCCGGAAAGAGAGTTCAACAAACGATATTCGTTTGTAGCCAATATGGCATTATGGATTTCTTCCCTCTGGGAGCTCCCAGCTATCGACTCTCTGTTCCACCTATCTCCATGTTCTAAAATGAACCTCTCGGTTTCGAGTGACTTTTGGTCATTTTCGCTAAGGCCTCCAGCTACACCCCTTAGCAGCTCCTCACCATTGGCAAGGTCATCGCCACCAATTTCTGATTTAATTTTTTCTATTACATATTTTTGTATTCTCTCCGATGCTCGTTTAGCCACAGTGCCTCTGATGTTGCGATAGCGGCCCCACCCCTCATCGTTTTCCGGCCTATTCATGAGGGCAATTGCTATATCATCATCTATAGAATTCTCCTTACCGCCAAAGTTTGTAGCAATATCCCTGACAACACCGCTGTCTTCGGCTGAGTCTATTATGGATATTGCAAGTTCCTTATTTAAATGAGGGTTGTCGACCACATTCTCGGCAAACCCATTTTCATACAATGTCTTCTGGAGAGATACGCTTTTGGTCTGCTCAGCTATGGCACTTATGACTGCTTTATTCTTATCTTTGGCTAATATACCGGGTTTAAATTTTTTATACAACTGTTGAATCATCTCTTCATCTAGCTGAAATGCATCCAATACACTTTTCACAAAGCCACCATCGCTTGAGGTCATAGCCTCTCTCTTAAGGAGTTCTTCTATTTCTGGAAGTATGGGGGCGTTGGACATAAAGTCACCCATATAGGTCCTCCAACGGTAGCGAGAGGCATTGTCTGCGTCTTTACTTTTCGCATATTCCACTAGGTATTTCTGTTTTTCCAAAGTGTTGGAATTCTTAGCTACATAATCAAAACCGCTGCTGGATTGCTCCAGTTTAGGTAAAAGAGCCTTCATGCTCTCAAAGGATATATTCGGATTCCTGCCCATGAATTCAAGAATAGACTCACTTTGCTTGGGCTTGTTAATCATGTATAGCTGAACTGCCTGAGTTAGATTTGGGTTTTCTGCCAATGAGTCCTTCACGTCAAACTTATCCTTGGCTAATTTTAACTGAATAGCCTCGGTTATATTTGGATTCTTGGTTAGGGAATTTCTGACGGTTGTAGAAGAGTCTTTGGTGAGTAATTTCTGAACATCGGGATGCAGTTTGGGGTTTTGGGCTAGAGCTATTCGCAGTCTGCCAGAAGGATTTCCAGCCAATTCAAACTGCCTCCCAGAGTCCTCCACAGTGTATGCTTCGAGCAGCTCTGGCGACAGTTCACTCATGTTTACCTCAGTGATTGTCTGAGCATCGTTTCTTCGATACCTTCGGCTGGCAAAGATAGGGTCAAAAGAATTCTCTCTATGAGAGATTCTCTTGGGTTGTTGTCTAAAAGAAATTATAGTATTCATATTTATCCCTTATACCTTAAAGTCTATTTGCTCACCCGTGGAGGCGATGCTGAATACGAACTCATTCAAAGTAAATTCTTTATCACCAAACAACTTTGTCCCAAGTAGTCTGTCGGCAGCACCCGGTTTCACATACGCTATGGTCACGTGAGGCTCAAAGGTTTCGAATTCTTCATAGTTTACGAAGGTGTCCCCCGTAGCCTGATGCAGTCTTGCGAGGTCCTTACTGATGACTTCAATTTTTATTACATCTTTGCCCTCGTTGGCAAACTTACTAACCTTTCCCAACCTGCACTTAACTGGGATTAGTCCTTTTTCCTTTTGGTCCTCTAGGAACCACTTTATCTGTTCTAAGTCTTCGCATATGATTCCGTATTTTACACTCACGTGAATTTGGTCGGGTCTCTGGGATTCCGCATCCCCATCGTCACTCAACCAATCATTGGGTATGTTTTTTCTACCCCACTCTTCTGTTTTACGAGCAACGTCTTTTGGCATGTTAGCCATAATACAGGAGTAGTCAAAGTGTTGAGGGTCAACGGCCTTAGACAACAACTCGAATCTTTCATCGAAGCTATCCATGTCTTTAACATTAAGAGCTCTATCATCGATATACGCAATCGCATAGGGCTTGCTCTCCGCCCAAAGCTCGTCGTATGGCACCTTATGCTCCTTTAGCCATTCTTCGACTTCTTTTTTTTGGGAGGAGGCCTTGCCTTTGGGCTGACAAGCAAGAGACCAGCGACACGAAGATATAATTATCTTGTACCCCCGGCTTTTGATGTCTTTAAGTTTTTTTATGAAGAGATGGTTGGGAGGGCCGATGGCTGGATACTTATTAGCAACCGTTATGGTTCCGTCAAAATCAACACAAACCGCCTTGGGCAGTTTGTTTTCGGCATACTTCTGGATAATCTTATAATAATTTGGCATAAACGAATAATCCCGCCCTTTATTAGATTAGGACATAAAACTCCTATATTATAATGGTTTTTTATAAAAATTCGTCAAAAATTAAGCTTAATTACCGAAGGAAAGGGGCTTGATTTTAAAGGTGATATTACGCTTTGGGCACTCCTCGTAGATTTTTTCAATCAAAACTCGACTATTTACCTCGTCTCGATACTCAAAATAGAGTATTTTAGCCTGCCCCAACATCATAGCTAAGTCCATGGGTAGTTTTGTTAATTCTAATACGGAGATTGACGATATGTATGGGTTCATGGGTTTCCTATATTAATAAAAAAAAGACAGAGAATAGACTCTGTCTTTAGTTTAGCGTGTTTATCGTTTATTGTCAAGCGTTTTCTTAGTTGAGCACCCGGAGGGAATCGAACCCATCGTATCATGAGGTTGCAGCTCATTGCCTTGCCACTTGGCTACGGGAGCGTGTTTAGCACCCGCAGGGTTTTTTGGGTGTCGGTGGTTTTTTTGTATCATCGTTCATGTCTGTTCTCCTTGTGGTTTCTGGTTTATTTTTTGTAGCGTGCATGAGTTTCGAACTCACCTATCCGCCCTTATGAGGAGCAGTTCTTCGCCAAGAAGTCACGCCATGCGGTATTTATCTAATTGTATTTGGTGCGGGAGAAGGATTTGCACCTTCGGTCTCTAGGTTATGAGCCTAGCGAGTTACTACTTCTCCACCCCGCCATATTGTACTTTTGCTGTTTTGGTGCGGGAGCAAGGCTCGAACTTGCATCAAACAGCTTATGAGACTGTGCTGGCACCACTTCCAGTCCATCCCGCATCAGTGGTTATATTATACGGATTTTATAAAGAAAGTCAAGTTTTTTTTAATTTTAAACAAAAAAAAGCCACATCGGTTAGGATAGTGGCTGGGTAGAGTACTGGGGTGAGTTAACAAAATCGGTTAGGATTTAATTAGAGTAATAAGCAGTTAAGCTCGGGTAGTTAGGTAGGTTAGTAACTAACTGGAATCAATCGGTTGGGACTGAAGTGAATCGGTTAGGATTCGGATACTCTGATTGGGGTTAACTAATAGATTGGAGTTTAATCAATCTGGGATAGCGGTTAGGCTAAATGACAAATAAAATTAATTAAATGTCGGTGTACTCTGTGAGCAAGGGTTAGATTGCTACTCTAGTAGTTTTATATAAGAATTTAAAGAAAAAAACTCATTTTTTTACATTCCAAAAACGCCTTAAATTAAGGCCTTTTTGCGGTTTTTAAAGATTGTCCATACCGTGGCAACGCATACACCATACTTTTTAGCCAACGTCTCTGCACTGCCCTTAGCACCGGATGGGGAGGCATTGATAAATTTTCTAAAAGAAGCATATTTTATGACTGGCTTCATTGGATTGCCACAAAAAAGGAGGACACTCAAGGGCTCGAAGCCCAAGAGCATCCTCCGCAGTTTTTTACAGTACGATTTCTTCAATACGCTTGATTAGAGCGTTTTTGTCAGTCTCGACCATTCCCATGATGTCAAACACTTTGTCTGAGAATCCAGCAAGAGCGATGACGTTCCTTTCAGGGAATTGCATAGTCCCCTGTCCAGCCAAATCCCAAGAGTAAATATACGGCGTCACTGAATACTGCTTTTGGTATGCCTGCGCCTCGGCTTTAGGTGAGTAGTAGCCCACCCAACCCTGCATGTCCGACAAGATTATAATTCTATCATACTTCTTGTTGGCAGTCTGGAAAATTGCATGGAAATTAGTGCCTCCGCCTTCGGCTACACGCTGAATCCCATCAGCAATAGTCATAGTACTGTCTGCTGGATTAGGACTGACATAGTTCGCATTGTTAGAAAAAAGCATCAGGTCTGAGTCTGTTGCCTTATAGAGCACGGAGGCAAACAGCGATGCAATCTCAATAGGCTTGCCTTGCATCGAACCAGACGCATCTACGACTATCAATGTTTTCCCAGCAAGCTTAGGAACGTTGCTTAGAGATATGTCGATTGCCTTGTTGATAGCCATAACGACCTTACGCACTCCATCAATACCTAGGCTTTCAATTTCTCTCATAGCCGTAGTAAAGCGGAATGGCAGCACCTTGGAGTTTTTAATTAACTTCTCCTCCACAAGCATTGCGCACGCTTCGTCAATCACGCCCGGAGCACTCTGCAAAATATTACGTAGGTTCTTTAGGAGTGCAAAGTATCCAATCTTTCTGGACGTAATCATTTCTGTCCAAGCCTCTTTCTTGGTGTCAGCGAGAACTTCTTCCAGACTTTCCCCAGCCTCCGATTTCGCCGCTGCATCCTGACCAGCCTTGGAAAGTTTGGCTTCCCAAGTTTCGGTTGACTTCAACTCACCCTTTACTAGCGATGTGATAATAGGTGAAGCCTTGGGGTGAACAATATTAACCACGTCCACAAGAGCTATGTCTCCATTTTCCTTACGGTACTTGCCAATCTGATAGGCATCAAACTTTTCAAACGCTTTAGCTAGACCCTTCTTCAGGGAATTGGGGACAGGCTTGCCATACTTACTCATGTAGTAGGCAAGAATTTCCGTCATGTCATCTGGACGGAACACGACCTTGTTGAAGAAGTCCTTAGTCCAAGACTCTCCCTTCACTTTCTTGGCTAATTCTGCTGCTACGATATGAGTAACCGAGCGCATGCCATATTCATTACGAGCGAATATAGCAGCCTTCGCTAGAAACTTATTATCGTCGATATTTGAAATCAACGCCTTGAGGGTTTTTATACCTTCACTCTCGGTGCGATAAAACTGATTGCCGACGAATGAGGTCAAAAGATGGGATACAAATTCTAGTTTTGCGGACTGGGCGTAAGCCTCTCCACCAGCCAGATTAACTGTCTTGGTTGCTTCTACTGCTGAGACCTTTGTTGAATTAAACTTTGCCATGATGTTGCTCCTTTGCTGCGCACTGTTAGTGCGAGATTGCGGGGTAAATCCCCAAAAAAAAAATGAACGGGTCGTCTTTCGACTCTCCGTCCACATTTTGAAAAGCGCACAAGTACGCCATTCTTTAAAGTGACCAGAGAGAATATTTGCATGAGTGTTTTTTCATAAGATTGAAGTAACTCATACTTCGCTTCTCTGATTTTTTTATTCAAACTAGGGAGGACGGTGCCAAGTGGGTAGATTGGTTACAAGGTCTTAGCTCTCACTAAAATCTCGTCATTCACTTAGGATGTTTGGGTTCCTTTTTCCTCCAACCCGGAAGATAACCCGCTCCTTTCGGAGCTTTTTACCGTTTAGCTTCGGCCTTGCGGCTTCTTGCGGCAACGGTTCAGTGTAGTAATGATATTGCTATCATTCGATGAACCACTTAACTAACTGCCCTAGATTGTATTTCGTTGTTTCACTTACTTATTATACGGTTTTTATTTAATAAAACAAGAGAAAAAAGAACTTTTTTATTCAATAAACACAAATGTTTTTAATTTTGCTGATGTTTGGGGAAATGCCCCTGCGGCTTTTCCACTATTGTATAGAATTTATCCATGCTTTCTTGCGATTCTAAAACACGTTGCTCTTTGTCCTGTCCCTGCGTATACAGTAAGACAAAACAATTCTGAGCACGGTCAACCTTAACTATGCGGTAGGACTCTTGCAAGTCTCCGGTTTTGATGATTTTTTCAAGCCTATCTCCAAGTCTGTAGACTGCCATATTTACTCCTTGTTTTTACTCATCTTCCTCGACTTCCTCGTTGCTCCTCGGGGAAGGCATTTTAAGTCCCCAAAACTTGATAGTATACATTATATAAATAACTAGAACCACAACCGCTGAGATTTGATACCACATCCCTAGGTCACTCATATCCTTGAAGCCAGCCCAAGGCTCTCCAAGAGCCGTGTCCTGCATTGCTTTGGTGGAAAAGTATTCCCATTCTGCCACCATTTGGTTCGACAAGCCTTCAAAATAGGACTTAACCAAGAAGATGCCGCTAAAAGCCCAAAGTCCAATCATAAAAATTTTGCCCATATATCCTCCTAGAGTTAATTTATAAGTGAGTATAACACTACGAGACTAAGCTGTCAAGCAAAATCGGACAACCTTCTTTAAAATAGATATCCTCTTGACCAGCGGATTTGTAAATATGAGCAACCCCGTGAATGACTCCATTTTCAAACGGTATTTCACATAATGAGACTCCCTCGGGACTCCACACACTACAGGTCCCGTGCCTCTTCCCGTCTTTAATAGTCATTTCGCAATAGATACTGCCGTTGTCATGCCACTCTTTGAGCCTTTCAGTCGAGCCCTTTTTTTTATTTGCAATCAACTTAGCTTCATTAATATTGTCAATTGCAATGAGCTGAGCAACAATGAAAAGCATGATTTCTTTCGTTTCTGCCTTAAGGTCTGATTTGTGTATCTTCATGGCCAGTTTGGTGGCTTCTGGGTTCATTAAGGATGTCTTTCTATAATCTCATCAATTAAACCGTATTTAAGCGCTTCTGCTGGACTGAGCCAAGTATCTCTTTCGCAGTCTTCGTGAATTTTCTTCACTTTCTGTCCAGTATAGTCTGCCATTTTTGCTTCCAGCAACTCACGTAGACGCAGAATTTCTGCTGCCTGAATCTGGATATCCGTAGACTGTCCACCACCACCGCCGCTTGGCTGATGAATCATGATGCGTGCGTTTGGCAGAGCCTTTCTCTTGCCTTTGGTTCCCGCACTAAGCAGGAAGGCCCCCATAGAAGCGGCTTGGCCAATACAAATGGTCTGCACCGGACATTTTATGTAACGCATGGTATCGTGAATGGCCATTCCCGCCGTGATTGAGCCGCCCGGAGACATTATGTAAAGAAATATGTCTTTCTCATTATCTTCACTCTCTAGAAATAATAGTTGAGCGACAATGAGACTTGCGGAGAAGTCGTTCACATCCGTAGTCATCATAATAATTCTATCCTTCAACAAACGGGAGTAGATATCATACCCACGCTCACCAGTTGCACTTTTTTCGATTACCATTGGAACTAACGACATTGAGACCTCTTGATTGATTGATTGATTAATTTTCGGTATTTGCTAAATAGTCTGCTGAACGCTGTTTGATGAATAGTCTTCCAAATCCATCTACCCTTTCTTCGTCTACTGGCTTAATCACGATTCCTTCACGCAGCTTGTCTATAAGGATGGATTTACCGTTTGAAGCTTCCTGAACGGTTTTATCTCCCAGCCATTCTCTGAGAGTGATTGACTCACATAAAATCGGAACAGTTCTGAGACCAAACTCCCTGCAAAGGCCTAAAAACCGCCGTGCTTCCAAAGGCGACCCGTCGACCTCAATTTCAAACGCAAATACGATGTGGGTCTTTAAGTCGTAGTAGTTTCCCTGAACTCCGGGTCCTGCAAACTCTCCACGAATGGTTACATTTTTATCCTTATAGTATTTGTCTCTAATACTTCTTGCAGACTCAAGGAAGTGCTGCTCCGTAGCCACTGTCCAAAATGTATGAGGAGGCGCATCTGGGAGAGGCTCGATAACAAAGTTTCTCTGATTGACTACTTCTGCGTCGTCTTTATTTACTGAGGCTCCAAAATTCATTCCTTCAATTTTTTCAGAAATCATTACATTTCTATCCATCAGCATTTCTACAATCTGCGGATACCTGTCGCAACCCTCAATATCGTAAGAATAGAGCGTCCCAAATAGAGGCAAAAGACGAGCTCCTTTGGCCATTACAGCCGGAGGCTCGTACTTGATAACTCCAAGTACGTTTGTGAGTTCATTGCAGTCTTCCCAAGCGCTGTGTTCTAAGCCTGCGAGCTCGTCTGTGGTTCTATATTTCTTTACGAAGTCCACTATGCTAATGACTGTAGTCACAAAGCCTTGAGAAATCTCGCCCCTAAGGCGAACAGTCTTGAGGCGGTCTTTGTTTTTGCCTGCAAGGAAGTTGCTTATCCCTAGGTGAACGGCGAGGTCTTGTGGCAACACCGAATCAATCGGGAAATAGATGACTTCCTGACCAGCGATGAATTCATCTTTTTTTACCACAAATTGAAAAGACAGGCCTTCCAACTTCCCCAGCTCTAATTTATCTGCATTAGAGTGCGGTTTGATTAATTCAATTTTTCTTTTTTCTACGCCAAAAAATGCCATCGGAAACTCCGTTCTTCTTTAATTGTTTTTCAAATTTTCTTTTGTGGAGGCGGTGGGAATCGAACCCACGTCCTAGCAAGCATCCTGTTCCAATCTACGTGTGTAGTTAATTTTGCGGATTAACAACCGTGGTGCATTTTGTCCGTTTCGTTTTCGTCTTAGTGCGCTTAGAGTTATTACTGACAGACTGAAAAAACTCTTAAGGCAAGCGTCCTATTTTTCCCTACACCCTCTATAGGAGTCAAAGGTTCGGGCTAACCGTTCTTAAGCGGCTAGTAGTAACTCTTCGTTAGCAGTTATAATGTCTACAAGTTTTTTTAGAGGGTACTTGTGACTAGTCCCTCACACGCATGGATACGTTCAGCCTTCCAGTCGAAACCAGTCGCCCCCATGTATTAAACACATTACCATAACAACAAGGTCCTGTCAACTAAATTCTTGGCCAGATTTTATATCGTATTATCACACCCACAAAGCCAATATTCATAGCGTAGTTGACTATTAGGGGCCAAGTTGTTTTATCGAAAGATATTATATAGGCAAGTGTGAGTATCTCGCCCACGGCCCAGAGCGTGATGAATCCGACGCTTAGGCCTTTGGAATGTCCTGTCTTATATGACTGCCAAGCTTGGGGAAGCCCACAGAGGCTTAAACACATACCTCCAATCCATCCAATGACTTCCATCACAGACCCAATTCTGCAAGTATTTCTCTGGCTTTCGTTTCTGCGTATTTCTCCGCCGCTTCCATGGCGTCTTCCATTGTTTCGTAGCTTTGTCCATCCTCTTCGCCAGTCTCATCTACCCAAAAAAACCATCCACCCTCAGTATCCTCTCCACCGAGACTTAACTCAACATCCAATGTTATTGGGCCACAATCTGCATAGTGGAAATTGTCGTTTTTATTAGAATGCTCCCATTTTAGCTTCATCGCCTGTCCTTGTGGTTGATTTTTTAATAAACTCTTGGTGTTTATTTCTATAATACTCAGCCTTTTTTTCATCCAATTTACTGAGAGC
>Ga0307377_10007625_pt1 | contig 11127 bp, 8 predicted proteins | sample TR3MG_FD_202535 | JGI IMG/M metagenome (GOLD analysis project Ga0307377, IMG submission 202535) | Soil microbial communities from Risofladan, Vaasa, Finland - TR-3 | ecosystem: Environmental > Terrestrial > Soil > Coastal area > Acid sulfate soil | place: Finland: Risofladan, Vaasa | collected... | reverse complement strand
TACGTAAATAGATACGAAAATCTTCATTTTTTAGGATATGTTGTCTTCAACCACTCATCGACGAAGCCTAAAACCTCCTCAAACTCCTTGTTTTCCGTCGCCAACCACTTATACCAGCTGGCAATCAGCTTGTCCTTTAGCTCGTCAACATTAGCCCCAGCGAACTCGCTGGTAGCCATCGACTCACTGGAATATACAAACCATAGGGTGTTAGCATGTACATTAGCCTCTTTAGCTATCTTGTAATGATCGCGCAGTATTTTTTCATCCCAGGCGTTCCAACTATGATATATACCCGTCCGTGAGGTTAGCTCGGTGATAGCGAATACGGGTCTGTTCAGCATAAAGGAGGTCAGCATTTTGCGGACGGCGCGGGGGATGCGCCTATCGTCTGTCATTCCCTTCATCCTCGCTCGGCGCTGGCGATACTTAAGCAGTTCGGGCGAGAGGCTTTCTTTCTTGACGGTATGGAAGAACAGGGGGGCTTGGCTAAAGTCGGTGGAGGCTTGCTCCCATTCTTCGGGCGGGTTTCTGAACCTGAAGTAGGCATCGTGGTCATTGGTGGGGGCTTTAAGCCCTTGTATCTTGTCTATTGACCATTCTGCCCAGGGCGTTTCCCCAAAGTCCCCGCTTGACGCTCCTATATTAGCTGTTCGCTTTCTCATTGTAGCCTCCTCTAATCTCTGACTATTATCGGTCGGATAGTTTGTCGGTCGCATTGGTGGTTCTTACATCTCCACAACTGCTTGTTGTTGCTGGTGATGCCACCTTTCACCATCCGCTCTCCACAGTCGGGGCATTTTCTCGGTAGTCTGTTTCTTGGTATTATTCTCATTTTATTAACCTCTCTACTAATCCGATTTAGTTTACTTTAGCATAGACGCAAAAACTTGTCAACCCCCCCTCCACTCGTAAAATGGAAATTAGAACAAAATTTCTGTTGCCTCGTTTAGCGATACATCGTATAACGAGGTAAACTTGACAAGATTTCAGGGGTCGTGTTATCATTGTAGGTAGGTTGTGGGAATGAGAAAAAAATACGAAAGTCAGGAGTTAGGGTTGAAATGCCCCTTTTGCCAGAGTTCTCGCTTGACCCGAGATGGTAAGGCGGTAGTGAAGCGAAAGAAGGTTCAACGCTGGCTGTGTGCGAACTGCGGAGGGAGAACTCACCTACCCCGAGAGGTGAAGAAATGAGAGGGCCATTAGATATGCTCAAATGGACTCTGTTGGGGGTGGTTGTCGGATGCCTCGGGTTAGCGGACTATGGTATTAATCGGCTTTCACTCCCGCCCCAAGTGGTGATACACAAACTTTCCATATTAGTGTTGGTAGCCGCTGGTGCGTGTGGACTGGTAATGTTGTCGATACTCGTTATGAAAAAGTTAGGCTTTATCGGAGGTAAGAGTGAGCATAGCAAGCTCTCGTCGTAGAGGGAGAAGATCAGTTCGACCGCCTGAGACTACGGTGGTGGAAGGTGGTGGTGGCGCACCCGCTGTAGGTGGCGTAAGTTCTGCTAATACTTTGGGAACTACTGCCTCTACTATAGAGACCATTCCCAGTGTCATAGCACCAGCCCCTACTACCATATCACAACGAAGGCGGGCTGGTATCACGACCCCAGCACGGCGGGCTATGGCCCCTGTGCGAGAGACTGCCGTGGTTGCCGCCCCTCCAGTGTCTACTGGCGTTGAAACCACAGATATCACCAAGATGTCCGCTGTTGAGGCAGCGGCTCTTTTGTGGCCAGCCCCCGCAACGACAGTAAGCCGACCCGTGCGTGGCAAGCAACGACGATACGGTGGTGGCTCATACGATGAAGTGCTGGTCAAGGCTCAGTACCTCAAGGGGCTGGGATTTCCCTCTGCCGAACTGGTCTCGTTTATCACCGCAAGCGGTATGAGAGGGGGAGAAGGTGCAATCGGGTATGTGTTAAGCGTGGTGGCTGGCAAAACCGCCCCTGAAGGTGTTGATGCAGCGTGGTACAACCAGCAAATAGCCGAGATGGACGCTACTCTGGCTGACGCACAGAAGAGGGTAAAACGCAACATTGCCGACCTCAAAGCGAGTGGTAAAGACTACGATTCTTCCGATATTGACAGGATATACAAGAACGCTTACCCCAAATGGAGTGATGTGTATCAGAGGCACGCTAAGGCGATGCCGAAGCACAAAGCCTACGAAGATAAAATCGCTGCTTACAAGGCTAGACAGGCGATGCTTGAAACCGTGGAAGTTAGCGATATATCTATACCCGCCACGGAGCAGGAGTTAGCGCAAGCCGAAACCGAGAGGGCTTCAGGTCAGAGTTGCCCTGCTACTGTCAACACCTACAAGGTCAAGCTCAAGGACGGCAGCGTAGTTCTCGTTCAAGCACTACAAACTACGGACAACTTGGAGCAGGGTAGGGATGCCGCTATCGCCAAGGCAGAGGCTGCGGGATATAGCGTTGCCCATGCTACCAAGAGAATAGGCGACGAAACCGTGAGTTATAAGAAGATGCCTACAACCGAGGAGGCAAATCCGGTGTTCGAGTTCACACTAAACACCCAGCGTGGAGAGAAGGTGTATCGTGCTGTGTCTGAAGACCAAGCTATACGGATGGCAGCACTCGCTGGGTTGGAAGTTGAGAGCGTTGTGTCCTCCAATCCTGTGGAAATGACCAACAAGGAGAGGATGGATGCACTCAGAAACGCATACACTGCCGGAGGCAGTGCTTATGCTGAGGCATATATCATGCACAGCGCTATTATACCCGAAGACGTGGCCATATCTGCCACGGACGATGAGATAGCGCAAGCCGCAACTGATCAAGCTTCGGGTATGAGTTGTCCCGCCACTGTCGACACTTACAGGGTGAGGCTGAAGGACGGTTCGACGATACTCGTCGAGGCTCTCAGTAAGGAGTCGGCTAGGGAGAAGGCAGAGGGCGAGGGGTACAATGTTACCCGAGTGGCGAAACGATTTAGCTGGGAGACTGTACCTATTGATGCTGGCAGCGTCCCTGTCCGCTTGGACGATGGCGGGATTGTTATCCTGCCCCCAGAGGATGCTGAGATTTTGAAGGGTAGCGATGCTTACCAGAACGCCACTGGGTCGGAGGGGCAAAGATTAGGGGCTGCCTACTCTTCGGCTGTGTCGGAGGTTCGGCTCTTCCAACAGCAAGTGGACAGCGGAGTGATTAGAACAGTAGGTGGCGGAGAGTATATAGCCCAAAATGACTATGATGCGCTCCCACCGCACTGGCAGCGTTATGTGGACGAGTATGGCATCACCGCTTTACAAGGCAAGATAGACACTACCAGTGCTGTGCTTGCAGACTTCAAGCAGGAAGATGGCACTTACGACGTATATGGGGCATTGATGGCTCCGACGGCCTGGGAGGAAGCCGCTGCAACACAGCAGGCCACTAACTTCCTGTTCGGGGCTAATGTTACCGCCCAAGCGTTAGCTGACCTAAAGTCTATGCGTGTTGAGGTACAAGCCCCTTCCCCTGTTCCAGAGGACATCAACACTGATAGTGGTTTTGTTCGCTGGCTCAAGAATATGTGGCAGACGCTTACCCCGTGGGAGGAAGCCAAAGGCCAAACGTTCAAGGACTGGATGTTCCAGCCGGACTTTATGCTTGGCGACCTGAAGTATAGGCTCACAAAGGATGAGGAGTTCAAAAAATGGTATGAGGCGCAAGGTCATCACGAACTGATTATGGGCTACGGCCCGATGATCACTCCAGTCGGGCCTGTAACAGCGGGGGCTGGTATTCTACAGAACATAGGCAGAGGAGCCAAGTGGTATTGGAGCGCGCCGGCGCAGGCTGTTATGAAGCTGGCAACCAAAGTTCCCGGTCTGACAACGATTCCGATAATAAAAATGATTCCCGCAGCGACGGCCACCATGGTGCGTATTGCGTCGGTTGGGGTACCTGCATATTACTCGGCGGCTTACATAGCCGAGAGTGTCAAAAACCTTGACTTGAATCGCAAATGGAATGTGTTTAGCAGCCTCCCTGAAAAGGAGAAGGATGAATGGGCGCAGAAATGCGGATACGATAAGTGGGAAGGTTTGTCCGATAACGAACAGGCTGTAGTCTTGGCCAGATACGCTGTTCCTACAGACTACACCACCACCGAATGGGCTGCGGCGCTTGGCGGATACACCGAGAAGCTGGTTGAGCTGGGGCAGAAGGGGAGTGACTGGCTGGTGGGCGAAGACGCAACCAACCCCGATATAGTACAAGCCGGCCCAGGAGACGCTGCCGCTCAGGTGGGAGCGTTCGGAATAGGAGCAGGGGTAGGACTTGCCGAGAGCATGATGTACATGGCGGCTATCCCACTGGCTCTAACCAACATTATGCTACGCATCCCAACGGGGGAGGCGGGAGCTTACACTAAATGGCTGGTCGCAGGAATGATTGATTTCTTCAAACAAGTTCCAGGCACGTTCATATCAGGGGCTTACGGCGCTGGTAGAATGGTCGGCTTGTTTGTCCTATCACCCGAGTCTGTCTACAAGGCTGGCAAGAGTACAGTCGCAGGGCTTAAGCCGGGCTTTGTATCCGAGCGGGTGATGGCTAAGTCAATAAACACACTACGGATTGTGTTCAGCAAACCACAGATAGATTTGCTGTCAAATATGAGTGCGTCCGAGCTGAAGTTGCTGGGGGCGCGGATCGTTGAGACACTACTAAAAGGCGAGAACTTTGTCAAGGATTTCGGTCGTATCAAGCTGGAAGTTAAGACAGTACCCTACCAGAAGGTAGTCGGTAACGCTCTATGGCACTTTACGCCTGATATGACCCCGTTTCTCAAGGGGACACAGGTGAAGATTGAAGGGAAGTTTTACACTTCCCCGCAGGCTGCTATCTCTGCTGGTATGCAGTCCCTTGTTAAGGGGATTAAAGCCACCAGACCAGGCTTAGTGGAGGTGCGTGTCCCGGAAGGATACACAATCAAAGGCGCTCCTATCGAGAAGCTACTGGCCGGGGGTCGGGCTATCGAGTTGGAAGCCCCACTGAAAGGGACGCTTGACCCGATGCTTGGTTTCCAAGGTAGGGGAGTATCACAAAATATAGTATTTGGCTCCTACCCCATACGCAGATTTACCCTACTCGGGGTTGATACACCGATTGCCAAGCTGACACTTGCCAAGCTGGCCAAACTGAGAGTGCTGGCTATGCGAGAGGCGTTGTCCGACTTTATTCTTGGGTGGAACGGTAGAGTTCAAGCTACCAGAGCCGACTTAGCGTCGAGCAGAAGGCTACGCACCGTACTCCAAAATATATCTAAGAGCCAGAAGTCCTTAAGCGAGTCGCCCGACAGCGTTGTCGGTAAGGACGGCAGGATAATCAGCCAGATTGAGTTTGCTCACCCGTCTGGTGGTAAAGCGAGAGTGAACGAAAAAGTGAGAGGCTTGGTTGTGGATAAGAATGGTCGGGTGCTGTTCACAAGGGATAGGGCCGACCCCATAAATGTCTATGATGCTGTTGGCGGGAGTGTTAACGTCAACGAGGTCATAATACCAGAGACAGGCAAGTGGAACTACCAGCTTCCTACCAACAAACGGCCAGCCGTCACTTGGGAACTGGCTCTCCGAAGTCAGGTTCGTGGGGAACTTGATATGGTTCTCAGGGCCACGAACATGAAAGACCTCGGTATGTATCGGGGGAAGGTTGGAGAACACTCTGTATATGGAACCAGAGTGTATGAAGTCCGAGCGGATTCACCATACTTAGATAGAGTGAAGGCTTGGAATAGATTTCAAAGGCAAACCTACAAGTACGCACAACCGGAGCTGGCTGACGCGTTCTGGTGGGACGGTAAGTCTACCCTGAAAGGCGAAGTACAGCCTTGGTTCTACGATATGCTGGCTGCCGTCGCAAAAAAGTATGGTTGGGATATGTCCAAGGTCAAGGTGACGAGGTCAACAGGGAGATACGTGCGGGACGCCAAGTTTCCCGAGCGTGTAATCAATGACAAAAACTCTGCCTTGACCAACGCTCAGAGAAAGGCTGCCGAAGCAGACTTCCTGAACCAGACTTATAATAGCCTGCTACTTCCGGGGGTTAAAGATTACCTGTACCGCAGTGGTGTGGACTTGGCTCTAGTGTCCGAGTTGATTAGAGGACGAAGGCAAGCTGTGAAGTGGTCATCCAAGCCTGGCCAGATGCGGGATACCGCGCTCGCTCCTGTTTTGCAGGAGTTTCTGAAGAATATGAGTACAGCCGTCGACAAGGGCAAGTTGCCCCCCGAGTTAGCCGCTTGGGCGACCAGGTTGACCAAATCACTCAACAGGATCAAGTTAAGGGAGGCTTTTGATGCTTGGACGAAAAACAAAACCGATGCTAATCTGAAACGACTACAACGCGAAGTCGCAAAGGTCAACCAAACACTAGCCAAGCAGGTCAACGACTGGGCTGCAAAGGCCAATGTGCGGGACTTGGTTGACTCTGGTGTGTTCAGTGGTCGGTATGTGTCATATCTAGACAGACTGGCCAGAGTGGCGCTAGGCGGAGGGAACCCCTATGTGTACCCTGCCTGGGACGACTTACCTGAGTATGAGTTATTGAACCTTCCAGGGGCAGAATATGCACTGAGATACGCGGAGCCATACGATAGCTCGCGGGCGTTTGCCTACAACACACCGTATTCACCACCTACTTATGCCGATTTGAGAAGATACCCCGTGTCTGCGGATAGGGCTATACGGCAAATATACGATAGGTACAGACCCCCTGCTGGGTATGTGCCTCCCCCTTATAAGCCGCCACCGACGTATCCCACGCCGCCTTACAAGCCACCTTACAGTAGGCCACCTACTCCTCCTCGCAAGCCGACTATTCCCCCTGTGCAGCCACATGAGTATCCTGGCTATGTCAGGGAAGTGAGAGCGGGGAAAGAACCTGCTCCCAAGGCGAAGGTGCTGTCTGCTCCCGATATGTTGAGAGAGGCACACAAGCGAGGGCTTCCTATCCTTCTCTGGCGGATGGGCGAACTGAAGAAACGAGATGTTTGGAAAGCGGTCATAAAGCCGCAAGAACAAACTAACCTGTTGACTGTAATAGGGACGGAGAACCTACCTGTTCCGCCCAAGAAGTATGCTACTGGCTTGGGTAGTGCGGCCAAAACTCTACAATGGCTGGGCAAGGGTCCACGCCACAGCGGGGCTGCTGATATAGGCGTGGTAGACGTGTTTTGGGGACGCATGGGCGGCGACCTTAAATTTGGTGGTGGCGGTCTGAAAACGAATGTTGGAGCGAGGATGGAGACCCCCACCAGAGGGCTAACTATTGAGACATTAGGAGGGGGGACTGAACCCTCCGTTGCGGAGACGAAGCCAGCACCAAAGAGCCGTGTCGTTGCTGCTTCCCCTGCCGGTGCTGTTATACCACAAGGCTCGTTAACGTGGGCCAGTGGCGCAATAGACAAGGGTGTATCTCGTGTCCAGCGAGTACGCTGGTATTATCTACCTTCGCCTTATACGGGAGAGCCGATACCATTATCGGGTCCGCCGCATGGAGCGAAGAACATAGAGAGCGCTGACCCTTACGAGACGCTACAGGTTATCGGTCGGTCAAGGAAAGGTCTACGGGATGCAGATGTAAATCTCAACTGGGCAACCGTCAAGATACGAAAAGGTGGTATCGATGTTGACTACAAGGGAACGTCCGCCGAGAGCACCCCGAGTGAGACTATATCACGACCTGGTATCCCTGAACCGAAGCCGTCCGAGTCCGAAGTGGCTGCCCAGCTTGAGGCTATCGAGCAAGAGGTTGCCGAACCCGAGGCTGCTGAGACTGATGGATTGTCGCTGGAGCTTGAAGATGAACCCATTACGGAGCCGCTACCACCGCCAAAACCAAAGACGAGGGTGGGATTGCCCAACAAAAAGCCTGGGCGCAAGGCTCTATCACAAATAGATTATGCACAGACCCTACGGGGATTTAACGCTTATACAGGAGAGGGATTATAATGAAATTAGGAAAAGGCTTGATAATAGGTGGAGCGTTTTGGATCCTGTTCGATCTATTTGGAGGGTCTTCCTTGTTTATCCATTCCCTGCCAGCGTCATCAGACGTTCGTTTTTGGTATCACATCATAATGCTGGTGCTATCTTTGGGGATGATAGTCTGGGGGATACGGAGGGTTAAATCAGCACGCAAAAGAGCGAGTGTGAAGGAGGTAACATAATGCCTGAACAAGAACAACAAAACGAGCCGATTATCGTAGCGCCCCCTCCTGATATGCAGCTCGACCTCACCCCTCAAGGGGAAGCCGAACTTGTTGCCATAGAGGAGGAGGAGGCGAGACAGGAAGCCGAGGAAGAGAGACGAGCCGAGGCAACCAAAGCGCGTCTTGAGGCCGTCGAACAGGCTGGAAGACAGGCGAGAGCGTTGCTGGGAAGCATAGGCGAGAAGATAGGTGGTGGGCTGGAGGATTCGACCGCACCGGCTGGAGATGATATATCGGATTTGTTCGAGGGGCCACGGCCAGAGGATAACGATGTGTACGTCAAAGACCTGGTAACAGTGTCCGAGGAGGACGTCTTTGGTGATGGCGGTGAAGATATGTCCGACCTTTTGGAAGTGGACGAGGAGGCTATTATGGGTGAGGAAGAACCCGAAAATCCACCCGCACGGAGGTCAGTGCCGCGGAGGTCTACCATAACCCGAAGACAGCCTCCCAGCGGATTGGCAGGAATGAGATAAGGAGAGCATTATGCCTGTAGATACTATTAAGGCAGAGATTGAACAAGCGGACTGGATAGACGAGTTTGCTAAAAAGAACCGCCCTATGTGTCCGTCCTGTGAGCGACCGATGAAGCGAGCAGGCAACAAACTATGGGGCAGTGGTGAGTTCCGCACGTTCTCATATCAGTGTTGGTGGTGCAAATGCTACAAGCGTATCACTGTGGCAGAGAAGGGATATCACGCAGCCTCCGAGGTAACCGACGGCAACTGGGCGGACAGATTTTACGATGTGAACCGCCCCTGGTGCTGCGGCCAACCTATGCGTAAGTACAAAGTCCGTGTATGGGAACCCACAGGAGCTTGGTCGTTCACCTACAAATGTCCGCATTGCCGCCAACAGAAGACGGTCAAGACTTACGAGGACCGCAGCAAACCAAACCCTGCCCTTGAGGCTTTAGACCCTACCCGTATCGACGAACTTATTCGCTCCAGAGTTGGGGATAAGGATATCATCCAAGACGCTTGGGTGGCTGTGTTGGAGCAAGGTGCTACTACCGAAGATAAGGTGATTGAGCTTGCCGACGCTACCCTGCGTGCCGGGCGGCACGCTATTATTGCCGATGAACACTCTGGAGAGCGATTGGGGTCATTGTACGCCGACAGCGAACACGGTGAAGATGGCCCCAAGCCACTGGATAGGGTTGTGGCATTGGGCATCGAGATGACCATACCGCTTGAGGACGAGGTGGTTGATGAGCTAATGCGATGTCCGCACTGCGGAAATACCACCACACTCGTCAAGGCTGGAACCCGGACGGACGGCAAGGGCGAGAGACAGCGATGGATGTGCCGTGCCTGCTGGAAGTCTACACTTCACCCTCGCGTACCCAAGCGAGAACAGGGCAAGGTACACATCGGAAAGATACCAGAGGACGGCCTGGTGGACGTCTCGGCACTATCACGCATAAGGATTGCCGAGAAAGTACGCTGTTCGCGTGAGTATGTTTCGATGGTATTGTGCGGGCACACAATCCCCAAAATACCACTGTTCTATGATATCGCCAAGGCTGCCGGGTGCAGTATGGACGGGCTGTTCAAGGCTATCACGGGAGCCAACGGCCAGAACCCTTACAGGTTAAAATACAAGAAGCCGTATCGCTCAAAAGCGGTCTTCAAAGCACCGCCGAAGTACACCGTGAATGGTAGAGGATATCCCAGCCTGTATGAAGCCTTACTCTCGTTGAACATTTCCCCGCTACCGGCACGTTGGGTGCGAAACTACAACGCCCTGCCACCAGAGATAAAAGCGCAGATAGTGCGGAGTAAGTCATATGACAAGGTACAAGATGATAAAAGATACACGCAAAGGGTTTAACAGGGCGTTAGCACGCTCTAAAGTGCCAATGATGAGATTTTTAGAGGCTACCCCAGGGGGAAAACCGACGATGCCAAGTGCCCCTACGGTGAGTGTCGGTCGTGGGGAACACACCTGCCCCCACAAGTAATCCGTGCGTAGCTGGGTTTTACCCAAACTCGGTTAGGTCTGTAAAGGCGACTGGGGTAGCCAAACTTTGGTAGTGTGCTATGAACACAATCTGTCTGCCTGTTGAAAAGGCGGCTACCTGTCTCTACAGGGCGACCGGCGACCCCTTCTCCTGTTTGCGGTGTGAACTCCCGTATTGTATAGATGATGAACCCCCAGTTGCCGCTCCTCAAAAGACCGATGAGCCATCCACAAGCGCAGACCCAAGGCGGTGTCGGAAATGCGGAGAGTGGTTCCTGGCAAGACCCCGCAGCAGGAAGCGGTATTGCTCCAGTTTATGTCGGGTACGTTATCATAGCAAGCGAGAACACAGGCGACAGAGTGCCTCCTATGTAGCACCCAGTCCAAGAGCGAAAGAGAATTGCCAACACTGTGGCAGGCTGTTCACACCACTGGGAAAACACCACAAGTGCTGCTCGGCTCGGTGCTACAACAAGGACTACAAACTGGCACACAACCTAATCAAGGACCCCAACTTCACTCCGACCTTGAAAGAGTGCCCGCAGTGCGGACGGCCATTCACATCTCACATCCCCAAGAACGGAGGGAAGCCCACTACCTACTGCTCCGAGCGGTGTCGCATACGCTGGCATAACAAAAACAGATGAGACACCATAAGACCAAGACCAGGCGACCCAAAAGGTTAGGGTGGCGTCAACAAGCCCTCCACAAACAGAAGCACCGCCTTGACAGCCTCCATCGTTCCGCCCTCAAAGCCCGATAATCCCACAATTTCACATTTTCACCCGCATAAAGCCACAACATTTCTACCGAAATATCACTCCCACACTAACTACTCACATACGAACTACCCACTCACTGACATATTTCACTCGTAAATTTGATATACCATCCATCGGTATTACATACAACCCATAATATACCACCTATCACCCTCTTT
>Ga0307377_10007624_pt1 | contig 11128 bp, 23 predicted proteins | sample TR3MG_FD_202535 | JGI IMG/M metagenome (GOLD analysis project Ga0307377, IMG submission 202535) | Soil microbial communities from Risofladan, Vaasa, Finland - TR-3 | ecosystem: Environmental > Terrestrial > Soil > Coastal area > Acid sulfate soil | place: Finland: Risofladan, Vaasa | collected... | reverse complement strand
GGTACCAGCTCTCCAGAACTTTTGCACTAGACGAAGGATGGGCCTTGGCGCCGGCTTGGGCGGCGCCGGGTCGCTTGGCTGTGGTGGGGGCTGAGCTCCATCGGGGGACTTGAATCCGACGGGTTGGCATTCTCCGTCCCGGTATTCGCTCATGTGGTCTCCGAGTTGACCAGCTTGGCCTCTTGGTTCTGGGCTTTGCGCAGGACTCGGCGGCAGGAAGTCTTCCAGCAGCAGAACCTGCCCCTTATCCTTATGATGCGAGCCTTGTCCTGGGGCTGAATGGCGAAGTCCTGCCCGCAGAAGTCGCATTCTGCGACATCAAGAATGGGCTTCTTTGCCGCCGGTCGTCCCATGTTGATGGCGGCGACTAGCTTCTTGACTCCAAACCCCATGATGCCTTTCATTTGAATCATGTCCATGTTGAGTTCCTTTCTCTGGATTATGTCCATGTCAACTCCCTCGGTGCCTTCGGGGATACTATCATATCCATGGGAAAAGTCAAGGGCTTTCGGGAAAACAATTATCCCCCTATGATGGCCAAGTATCTTCGACGGTACACCGTCTGGCGCTCTTTTGCATGTGCAACTTTTCCCAAAAGTTGCACATGGGGAGTTCCCCCCCGGGCTACGAGCAGTGGACGACGAGACTGGACGAGTGGACGAAACCTTTCCGGTCACCAGAAGCTTGGTAAGACCAGGTCCTGCTTCTCCGAGTCGACGATTGTCGGTGGTGAATGGATTTTACGGGGAGCTACTAGTCAGGTCAAGTCCTTAAGGGGCATGGAGTTACCATACCCTAAGACTTGGCTGCTCAAGGACTGAGCAACCCGTATAAGTCACAGGAGCTAGGACAGTGAGTCGCAACTGTCCTAGCTTTGGGACGGTTCGGGTATCGGCCATACTCGGCCAGGGGGCCGGCGTTTCTCATAGTTGAAAAGGGCTGGCCAGGGGGTAATCCGGCCATACCGGACAAAAAGAAGGGGGAAACGATATCGGCGTTTCCCCCTTCGGCGTTTTCTAGGATTGGCAGGCGGTTATTGCCGGCCTTTTTTAGTAGTCGTCATCATCATCGTCGTCGTCTTCGTCATCATCGAAGTCGTCGTCGTCGTCATCTTCGTCGAGGTCGTCGTCGAGGTCATCGTCCTCGTCCTCGTCCTCGTCGAATCCGTCGTCTTCCTCGTCGAAATCTTCCAGGTCCTCGTCCTCTTCGTCCTCGATCATCCATTGTTTCATGTGCGATCTCCTTTTCCTCTATGACAATGGCCTTCAGGCCGCACTAGGATGAGATAATACAACAATCCGGTAAATCAATCATTTTTTGGATGGAATTTTAGGCTGGGATGGAATTTGCGCCTTGGGTTGGGACATTAAGGGATGGCTGGGGTGGCGTCTTTCTTCGAGCTGCCGAGCGTTCCATCCTGTAACTGGGGCTTGTCGGGCCGTCTTGGCTCGTGGCCTTCCGGAAGGCACAATTATTGTCTGTCTTTAAGGAAAAATATTTTACGTGGTCCATTTTTAAGTCAAGAATAAAATATTCATTTTATTTGACAACAAGGCACAGTGCGGGTAAGATTTATGTGGTTCGTGCAGGACCAGTGGGCACGTTTTGTACGTGCGTGGGGAGGAGCGAAAGGAGATGACGTCATGAGGAGCAGGCTTGCGAAGGACCCCATTCGGGTAGCTCAAAGCGTTGCGGAGCTCCCGACTGGCTTCCGAGCCAGGGCTCGGAAGTGGCTTCGGGCTCGGATCCGGGCCAGGCATGGGTCGCCCCGTGCCGGGAAGCTGACGGACAAGGACCGGCTGGAGATGTTGGCCATGAAGAAGGCCGGTGCGACGTTCCGGGATTTGGAGGCGATCTACCACCTCGTCCCGGTGAACGGAAACGACGCGAAGCGCCAGGTGGACCGGGCCAAGAAGTTGGTCCGTAAGGGCGCCAAGCTCATTGCCTGTCGATAGGTTGGCAGTCCGGCGGGGGCGGGCGGGAGATTTCATCCTCGTCCGCCCCTTTTATGTCTCTTGGTCAGCCCGTTGAGATATCCCCTAAAGAAACTGCCCAGCATGTTCTCCTGCGTCTTCTTAAAGTCCTTGCACATGGTCATATCCCACTGGCCGGCGCCCCGGCCTTGGGCGTCTCTGACGATGGGCGCCGTGGCGGTTACACCCCTGCCGTCGCAGGTACGGACGATGATGGTAACGATCTCCTGGCGGTCCGGGCACTTGCTGGGGACGGGGAACCCCGATGTTTTGGCACGCCAGGCTTCGGCTTGGCTGATTTCCTTGACCCACGCCTCGGCGACCAGGATGGCGGCTACGACGGGTATCATTTTGGCTCCGATGGAGAACCCGATGTCCTTCATAAATCTATGTTTGTCCGGGGGGAGGCCACGGACCAGCGGGACCATCATCCGGGTCATGCCCTTATCCGTGATGGCGAAGATGGACATGAGGGGGCTGATCTCCTCCCCTCCGATGTTCCTGATGAGATTGCTGATGACCATGGTCTCTTCCCGGAGGGTTCCATCGATCATCTCGTCCGGGAACAACTCCTTCAGCTCGATGGGGGTCATCGCTTCTTCTCCCATGACTTGGAAATTTGGTTGAGGGCCCGCAGCTCCTGGTTGGCCAGGCTGCGCAGGCTGCTCTTCTTGTTCATCTCGAACTGGAGGATTGCACGGGCGACGAGCTCGGCCTTTTCCTGGTGTGCCGGGTCCCAGCGGAAGTTCTTGCAGATGAGTTTGCCTGCCGTGGCGAGGCTCTTGCAGGCGAGGACGGCTTTGACGAGCTTCATGACGTCCCTGCGGTAGGCTGCGGGCATGTCCTGGTAGTACCGGACATGGGTCATGATGAGTTCAAGCTTCTCGTCGTCGAGGACGGGCTGTTCATCTCGCTCCAAGGCGGCGTCCATCTCTTTCTTGGCTTCGGCGAGGGTCCGGACGAACATTATGTGCTCGGCGGCCAGGAACAGGCCGGGGTTAAGCTTGGGGTCGAAGGCATCCTTGGAGTTGACGACGAAGGACTTCATGACTGTCTCCCGCAAGGAAGGTATCCCTGTTTCTTCTTCTCCTCAACGGCCCGCTTGACGTAGGCCGTTAACTTGTCTGGGCTGGGGAACTTGACGACCTTGGAAGAATAAGGGGTTTTACCTACGGAGCCCCAGGAAAACGCAAGCTCGTCCTTGCCGGGCGTCTGGTTGCATGTCCAGTAGCAATGGTTCCGGAGGTTGACCATTATCATCGCTCGTCCTCCCGCAAGAACTCGATGCCGACGATGTCGTCGGCGAGTTCTCCTGCCTCGTCCGTTCCGATCTCGAGCAGGCGTCGGATCAGGATTTGGAGTTCGTCGTCATGGACCTTGCACTCCAAGCGGCGGCCGTTGTCATGGAAGCTCGACTTGGTGAAGCCCTCGAGCCGTGCATCAATTCCTTGGTTGACGGCTTGGGTTGCACTCGCCCGGGCGGCGCCTACGAGGCTCATGTTGAACATGGCATCTCCTAGCTCTTCCTTTCGAGCTCCTCGATCCACTTGACATGGTCGGCGTCGGCGAGGCCGACGGCTTCCCGGGCGACCTTGGCCATCCAACGGATGGCCTTCCGGGAGTCGGAGAACTCCTTTTTCTCGTCGATGACCCATTGGTTGCCCTCGACCCATGCCGGGCCGTCGATGTGCTGGACCATGCCCTTGACGACGTCACGGTCCCACCAGATGGAGACGATCCGGTCGTACGGCAAGTCCCCGGCCTTGGTATGGTTGGCGGAGAACTCGGCGATCTCCTCGGTGGTACTTTCGGTCGGGGGGTTGTCGGCGAGCTGGTAGGCGGTGGCTTGGGCGGCGATCCAAGAGATGGCTTTTTTGATGGTCCGCAGACTGCTGTGCCTCATGGCTTCTTCGCAATTGAAGAGAACGGTTTGGGTGGTACGCCAGTCCCCGTTGGAGAGCCGGGAGAGCAGCCTGCCTTGGTAGCCCTCGTGCTTGTCCCATTCGGCGATAGCATTCTTGTCCGGTCCAAGTCTGGCTGATCCTAGTCGCAGGCTACTCATCTGTATTCCTCCCTCGATGCATGGTCTGGTGTCGTTACTCTGTTAACCGAAGTCGGTCCATGAATCAATGACCTTGTCGGTCCCTTTCTCGAACTGAACCCCGAAGTTGCCTTTCCTGGAGGGCTGGTCTTCCTCCTCGCTCTCCAGAAGAAGACGCCTGCTCCAGTATTCGCCATCCTGCTCCCATCCGCTGCCGGAACTGGCTACGGGGGGCAAGTCGGCCTCTGAGAAAGCCTTTTCAGCGGACAGCTCCCGCTTCTTGGACAATTCCTCGATGGGCTTCTGGATGGCCCGCTGGAAGGCATGGCAGACGGCGTTCAGGCTGTGTCGGGCGGTGTTCATAACCTTGTACGCCTCATCGAGCTGGTCTTGGTCGGAGGCATCGCTCTCGAAGGTTTCGGAGAGCTCGATGGCGATGAACTTGGCGAGGTCGTCGCCATGCCCGCCATCCGGGTTTTCGAGGTACTGGGCGACGTTCCATCCGTCCCCATAGACCTTGTTGGCGATCTCGACCAGTTCCTTGAGCTTCATCTCGTCTTCCTCCCGTTCGTGATGTTGTCTGGTGACATCGACGGCCTGTAGATGGCGGAGTACCAGGACGTGCATTGCTCGGAGTAGACTCCGAGGGGCCGCAGGGCTGCGATCATCTCCTCCCAGCGGGCGTACGCCTCGTAGTCGAGGTTGAAGAACGGGGCATGGTCTCCCCCGTCATGGCAGACGACGAGGAGGGAGTCGGTCCCGTACTGTTCCCTACGCTCCTTCCATTCTTCGGGCGTGTAGAAGACTTCGTCCGGGACCGGGTTCTTAACGGTGTCCCGGATGGTCCGGATGATGTCCTGCTGCTGGGACGTGAATTTCTTCGGCATGGGTCCTCCTCGACGGACTACTTGCGCTTGGCCTTGGGCTTGCGCTTGGCCTTGTCTTCCTGGATGAGCTGCTCGACGAGCTCGTTGACTTGCTCGGCGATGGTATCGGGCTTGATCTTCAGCATCCGGCCATAGAACAACTGGGCCATGCATGTCTTCTTCTTCGGGTTTATGGCGAACCACTTGGCGATCTGGAGGATGCCCTCCTTCGCTTCCTTCCTCATGGTCCGGGCCGGGATTTTCTCGTAGACTAAGATCATCTTCGTTTCCTTTCGTAAGGTTGGAAAACCTCTTCCATTAGATGACCTCTCCTTGTTGGCGAGCGAGCGGTTCTAGGGCTGCCGGTAAACCAGTATCCCCGATTTCACCCCTCGTTCCGGTATGGGTACCGCCCATCTCGCCTACTTCTGTTTGTCCTTCGTGAGCCTAGTCCCACCAAGCCCGGATCGTGGTCCGGCCGGGCATGGTCTCGTCCGGCTTCCTGTCAAGTTCGCCGATGGCGGGCCACTCCGGCATTGTCTTCTTGATCAGGCGGAAGACGACGTCCGCCTTGTTGTCTGGGACGACGAGGTACAGGACGGGCTTGTATTCCCGTCCTATCGTTACCTTGCCGCCGAGTTCGCACTTGAGAACCTCGGAGACACGGGCCATGGCCTTGGCGACATTCTCCGGCTCGAAGCGGGAATATGGGCCGATGGCCAAGATCGTCTCCTTGATGGCGTTCTTCTCCCGCAGGGAGAAGCTGACCTGCCAGTGCATGAAGTGTTTCATCATCTGCCTGATGGATTCGGATGGATTCTGGTCCATGTTCTCTTTCCTTTCGTAAGGTTGTCTGGTGTCCTTCGTAGGACTACGGCTCCAAGGGGAAGAGCATCTCCGGGGTGGCGCCTTGGAACTTGAGGAGCGCTTTCTTTGGGCCGCTGATGGTTCCTTCTTTCTCTCCGTCGATCCAGCCCTCGTGCAGCCATGTGAGCCCCAGCTTGTCGAGCTGAGAGATGATCTTCTCCTCGAACTGAGGGGCGAAGGAGTAGTCGAGACCGTAGATGCGCTCGTCGTCTTTCATGGAGACCTCCATTTGATGAATTGTCTGGTGTCGTTTACTTGGAGGGGTCGGCTCGGCGTTTTCTTGGGTCGGCGTTTTCCTGGAGCAACCCGAAGGGATAGAGGGTAGCCCCGCAATGGTTGCACTTGAACATTTGTCGCCCTTGGCTTTTTCCCAGGTTCTCGACCGAGGATGTCTGGCGGCAGTTCGTACAATATCTGGATTCGTGCTTCTTCATGTTTCATAATACTGTCTCCTTGAAGAGACACCCTGTCTCCCCGACGCGACACCTGGACGCGCACGCGGTACCGAGATCGGGTCCGGCCTCTTACGTGCAACTTCCCCAGAAGAGTTGCACGTGGGAAGTTTGGCTTTCCGGCGGCGCAGATCGCCTCATCAATGGATTGATCAAACGATCAATCCATTGATGAGGCAAATCGCAATGGCAACAATGTCAACGAGTTATAAGAGTTTAGTTTGTTGGCTTGAACTTTGGGCAGAATGGGGAACACGACTCAGTCGAGTCGAAGTGGCAGCAAGGGGCCAGCGGGATTGCATTCTTCATGTGGCAGGCGCAGGCGTCCCGGTAGGAGAGTTCGAGGGACATCCTGACGTCCTCGAGGTAGAGATTCTCCGAGCAGGCGGAGAACATCTGCTCGGTTACTCCTGCTTGCTTGGCCTCGTACCACTTTTTATAAAGCCAAGCCCGGCTCTTCTCCAAGTCCTTGGTGGGCGTTTTGGAGGCTTTGAGCCTGCGGACGGTGATCTCGGAGGCATACAGGGTAAAGAGCCAGCCTTGGACGGTAGAGGGTACGGACATGAATTTGGGTCCGAACATGAACATGTTGACCTCCTTGCTTCCGTATCGTCCGGTGGTACTACTTCCTTGAGCCTTTCTTCCTATTTATTGCGAGGCTCTTTTCGATGTGGTCCAAGGTAACCTTCAGCTCTCCGACTAGCTTTTCGAGTTTGCTCATCTCCTGGTCGAATGAAGGCGTGGGCTTCCCATGTCCGGAAAGGAATTCCCTTGCCTCCTGCTGTTGCTTGGGGGTACCATGCAACCCCATGATGGCTGCTGCCTGTGGCTTGGATGACTTTGGGATGGCTATCAACTGGCGGCCGACCCGGTAGTTGACGCTCTCCTTGTACTTCCCGGTTCTGATGCGATGGAACTTGGGCTCGTACTTGTACTCGCAAATCTCCTCCCGTTCGAACTCGTAGACCATGCCCTCGATATGCTGGCCCAAGGGGTCTTGGGCGCCGAAGACATGGATGATGTACTCGTTGAGGATGAGCTTGACGTCAGGGGCTCCGTCCCGGAGGGCGATGACGAAGGCATGCGCCCGTCCGATGGCCGTATCCAAGTCGTCGAACTGCTCCGCAGGCTCGAACCTCGGGTCAAAGCCCAGCCCCGCCAAGTCCATGGGGGTGCAACCCCAGACGGAGACAGTATACTTGCACGGGGCGTCCAGCCGGTAGCCGGGGAGGAACTCCAGGTGGGCAGGGCCAAAGCCTTGGTCGGGGGCTCTCCTGCTGGGGGACTCGTCGTTCCGCTGCTTCAACTTGGCGGTCTTGTAGCAGCGCTCGTGCCAGGCAATGACATCCTCGCCGTCCGACTTGAACTTGCCGAAGTCGGAGACGGCCCGGCCATAGCCATCGTACTCGCCCTTGTACCCGTTGAGGCGGACGAGCTCACACTCGATCAGCTCCTGGCCGCAGCCTTTGCATATGTACGAGAACATACCCATGGCTAGTCTTCCTCCTCGTCAGTCGATCTCGTCGATGAACTTGCCTACGTCGATGGCCTCCGGAACCATGTCCAAGTCGCCAGCCTCGATAACGTCGATGGAGCAGTGGTTGATCCGGGGCGAGTAGGTCCGGACGAACAGGAAGCCGTCCTTGACCATGGCCCACACGGCGATGTTCAGTCGGTCCCAGTCTGGCTTGTCGCCCTTCGTATGGAGCCTAATGCTCATCTTGGAGGCTGTCCCATACCGGCAGAACCCCTTCGGCAGGCCGAGGGCCAGCCTGCCCGCCCCTCCCATGAACGTCCCAGCGGAATGGCTGTCGCACCAGAACGTTTTCCCCGAGGGTCCATCCGTCGTCCTGAGATTCAACTCGTCGCAGGTTCCCGGTCCTCCGACGCTGCAACCGGGGCATTGGAACTCGGCGATCATCTCGTTCTGAGTCATCGGACGCCTCCTCGTGGGACGGGGTTTTTGACTTGGCAGATGCGGGTACCAAAAATCTCTGAAGGACCGTAATGCCCCGGATCATTATCCGCTTCTGGGAGGACGTGGAAATGATGGGTGTTCTCGGTCTTTACCCATGCGGAGGGGAACCAGCCAATGGGAGTCTTGTTACCCATGGCGGCGATGATTTTTAAGCAATCGGCGCATTGGGTCATGAACAGCTCCTATCCTCTTCTTTGTCTGGTGGCATCACGAAGTTTATTGAGGTTCATCCCTTTCGGTCAATTCGCTCGACTTCAAAGTATCACAGAACTTCCTCCAGCGGTCAAATGCTTCCATGACCGACGGCTCAAGATATACCTTGTCCGTTGGATTCAAATGATCGTTGGCGTATAGCCAAAAACCAATTCCGTCATAGATGGCATATACTCCGTCGCCAATATGTTCGACCGGTCGCCCGTCTGGCATTCTGTCCATAGTAATACTCCTCTCCCTATTCTTTGTCTGGTGGCATCACGATTTGAAGCAGGAGCAGGGCTCGAAGGTCATTGAGTTCCCTTCCCGGCGCTTGATGACCCCCCGGCCTTGGCACATCGGGCAGGCTTTGGGTCGTGCGACCGGGTTTTCGACTTGGCAGATCGGGACGTTGGAGACTTCCTCCGGTCCGTCATCACCCCGGTTGATCTCGGATTCGGGGAAGACGTGGTAGTGGGTTGGGGTTTCGTTCGAGGGACCCCAGGCGAACGGGCGCCAGCCGACCGGGGCCAAGTGGCCCATGGCTTCGATGACTCGTTGGCAGTCGGCGCATTTGGTCATGGCTTCATGAACTCCTCGAATTCCCGATCCCTCTCCGCCGCTTTGTCTGGTGTCAAGACCTGGCATTCCTCCTTCATGCGGTCGATGAACCTGTCGGCGTAAATGGCCGCATCGGCCATGGATGTCGCCTCGTCCGTGTGCCAGTAGGTGAGCAACTGGCGTAGGGCGGTCAAGTCGATGACGACGTCGTTCTCGCCGTCGGAGATCGTTGCCTTGGGCACTGTGGCTCCTATTCTTAGCTGGGCATCAGGGTATCAGGTCGGGCCAGGGCAACGGCGTTTCCACGTGGCCGGACTGGTGCAGCAGATCAACGATCAGCTTGACCTGCATCGGGAACTCGGTCCTGATGCAGCTCTCCTTATTTCCGTTGGACCAAGTGACAAACGTATACATCCCGTCCTCTTTGACCCGGTAAACCTTGTCCGCTGTATCTACTTCCTTACAGCTCAGAACCCGGCTGTCGCCCAGCCACTCTGAAACGATGTCGGACTGTTCGATGCCATCCCCGTCGAGGGCTCGTTCCTTGGCATGCTCCTTGCACGTGCAGTCCTGGACCAGGACCGTAACCTCGTGCCGGGCCGTCTCCTGTACGACGACTTTGAATTTCATGGGAGTCCTCGCTTTCCAATGGGCTGTCTGGTGTCTTAGCTGCGGGATTCAAAGTCCAACTCCGCTTTGGTCTCCTTATCCGTCAGACGGTCCAGTTTGCTCTTGTAGCCAGGGAATGCCGTCTTGGGCTCGAACTTGAACATCCTCCCGTCGGGGAGGCGCTCGGCGAGGATGGAACACTTGCTTCGGGGCTTCAGCCCGACGACCTTGTACTGACGCCTTCGGAACTGGAAGACCTTGCCGAGGCCGTCCTCCGGCAGGTCGTAGAACTTGGCGAGCTGGCGGTACGCCTCGCTGGCCTCGGTCGATACGGAGCCGTCCGCCTTGACCTCGGCGAACTCGAACTTCAACTGGGCCATGCCGTTGTCGTACCGTCCGCCCTTCGAGGTAATCTTGACCCCGAACTTCTCTTCCAGCCCCTTCAGAGCGTTTACGGAGGCTTCCGTTACCAGCTTGCATTTCTGTCGGTCCATCTCCATGATCCTCCTATTGGATTTCCCTTGGTTCCCATCACGAGGGGGTCGTCTGGTGTCATCCCTATGTCATGTTCCTTCTTGGAAGAGCACCCAGGAATTGAACCCAGGAGGATGCACCCGCTGCGTACAGGCCGGGCTAACGGCCCATTGCGCCTCGTTAGCCGTACATCCCGCGAACCACGCCACTCCCTCATTTGTCCCGTAGCTGAACCTGCAACTCTTCGATGGCGTCAGGGTCGGCCTCCAAGAGGTACGCCTCGACGCTTAGAGTATACCATTGTCCCCCTATCTTGAAGTACGGGGACTGTAAAATCTCGCCGGAGCAGGCTTTGTCCAGAAGCCGCCCGGCGTCCTGCATCAGCTCCCTGACGTTGACGGGCTCTACCTCGAAGGCTCCCAAGTCAAGCCACTCGTCGATCACGTCGTTGGGCTGGGGGTTAATGGGACCCATGAACCCCTCCGGACTGAGCTTGACCTTTCCTCTGTTCCCTTCGTCGAGTCCTCCCATTGCCTTCTCAATGATTTTGTCGAAGCGAACAGCGATCTCCGAAGGGCCGGTTTTTCTATCGTCGTACTCGACTTCGATGGTCAGAGTAGTCTTCGCCATGACAGGTTCTCTCCTTTTCATTATGATGTCCGGTGTCCTCGGCTTGCCTAATAATCTAAGGTCCGAAGTACAGATCTCGTGGAACTGGCCTTAGTTTATTACCAAGGTTTGGCCATGTGCAAGGTCAAAATAAAAGTTACACATGGAGCGTGGCGGGAAGTTGAGGTTGGTCACTGACCATGCTAGTCAGAAGGACGGGACGGGCCGCAAAGGCAGGAGCCCCGGAGCTTTTGGCTCCGGGGCTCGCTTGGGGCGGGAGTATGGCGAGGGAACGTCGGGGGTAACTACGAAGCTCTGGTAGTCCTGTCGATGGCCTTCCCCTCGAAGACCTCGACGAAGTGGGTCTCGACGATCTTGTTTTCCTGGTCGGGGTCATGGTAGTTGACACGGAAGAAGGACTTCCCGAAGAGGTAACCGACCCGGCGGTCCAGTCGGCCCTTCTGGGGGAATGCCTTGCGGACGGCTTCCTCGTCCGTCTGGCTGGG
>Ga0307377_10007623_pt1 | contig 11128 bp, 11 predicted proteins | sample TR3MG_FD_202535 | JGI IMG/M metagenome (GOLD analysis project Ga0307377, IMG submission 202535) | Soil microbial communities from Risofladan, Vaasa, Finland - TR-3 | ecosystem: Environmental > Terrestrial > Soil > Coastal area > Acid sulfate soil | place: Finland: Risofladan, Vaasa | collected... | reverse complement strand
TTAAGGGCATTTTGTACAGCTAGTAGAGTATCATCAACAAGAATATTAGTAGTAGCTTCTCCATCGAACGTTAATATGAAGAAGCCAGTATCAGCATTGATAGTCATGGTATAGATAGCAGCTACACCACCAGAAGTGGTGACAGATTCGACCACATACTCAGTTAGCGTAGTATCATTACCGAAAGTAACGGTACAACCAACTGGGACTACTTCACCACAAGCAGTTAGAGCGATAACTACTTCAGCCAACGGTTCAAGGTTGGTATTAGTGACGCCAGTAACTCGGAAGCCGTCATAAAGATAGACATCTGCCAACTTTAAGTCGATTGGGGCGTAGCATACAAACTGGACATCAGACTCAATAAGTTTCATGTAAGTCTCCTGTTAAATTTCTAGTTTAGGTATTTAATAGCATTCAACAAATTATTCACATTATCTTTAAAAATCCCAAACCGCTGTTACAATTATTACAAATTAAGCCCCTTATTATACCAGTTTTATGGCCATGGCCCACAACTAATTGTTTCTTTTCGCCACAAATAGTACATTTATGATTTTGATTTTTAACTAGTTCATTAAAATATTTCTCGGTGATCCTATATTTTCTTTTTAAATTTTTATCTTTTTGGTAATCTCTACACCGACTACCTAACCCATCTATTGATTTACTACTAAAATTAAATTCAGATTGTGGTAGTATTTGTTTACAGACTGGGCATCTTTTTTTCTTTAGGTAAAAATTTAATATTTTCTCTTTTACGGTATATTTTATTAGTCTTATTTCTTAACTTATGGCATTCCTTGCAATGACTAGTTAATCCATATTTACCATTTTTATTTTGATAAAACTCAGACGTATCCTTTACTTCACCGCAACGGCTGCATCTTTTTGTAATCATAATTTTAGTTTTCTAAAAATATAGTATACACGCTCTCAACAGAACCTTGTTTGATTTTAGTATCTTTCACTACTCCAAAATTGTTAGTAGTAATCTCAGATGGCAACATCCTACCTAGATAAGCGTCACCATCACCATATTTATAAACACAGATTTCTGAAAATGCTTCTTGAATCAATCCAGCTAGAACTACATCATCTAAGTAATTCGTTTCGATATCAGTGGAATATAAAATGTTCACTCCAACCATTAATCGGAAGTAGCCTTTACTTAGTTGCGTAATAATAGGACCATCTAGTCTAAATTCAATGAACCGATCATATTCAGCATTATCATTACCTGTACCGGCAATATAGAAGTGAACACCATTGGCTGTCGCCATAGCATCAAAATGCTTTACTACTGATACTTTGATCCATTTTGACCATTTAAAGTCTGGTGTATACATTACACTACTACCCCTGAAGCTACCTGAGTTAAAGTAATTACTGAAGTAGCTTCAAAGTATTCATTAACTGTACTGCCTAATGATTCTTTAACATTTAGCATTACTGCTGCATCGTAGTCCCAAGTCGTTACACCGTTGACTAGATATTTTCTATTGTCAAAGACAATATAGTCATCTATTTCAACAGTAAAATCACTAAGATCATTAAAGTCAACAATGATTAATCGGCTATTAGAATCATATTCGACTTTAAATACTTCTCTAATCAAAGTTTTAGGCAGCAAAACAGCCCGTTGTACATACTTAAATGACAATGTATCACTAACCACACCACTCTCTATATCAATGGCCGATGCCAATTTCTTGAAAATAGTTAAAGAGAATCCATATTCTCTTTTTAATGAGTAAATAGTGTCGTTTATGAATTGAGTGGCTAATCTATTTGTCATAGTATTAATCTGTTCATTTAAATATCACTGTCAGTATAGTAACTATTATAATAGGTAATAATATCCAAACAAATTTTTTCAATATGACGAATGATTGTTCAACTCTATCCAATCTTAATAGACATCCTGGCTTATTTTGATCAGTTGGATCACCTAATAGGGCAAGATGTACTAAATCAACTTTGATTTTAATATCTTTAATATCTTCAGATAGTCCCATTGTGCTGCCTATTTAAGTAATCAATTCTCCGTAAGGCGAGGTAGCCTCCGTTCTACCTCACCGAAACCTGACTATTTAACCAATAAGAACAGCACCCTGATCCTCATCAAGAACCTTAACACCACAAAGCATATCCATAGTGACAAGTGTACCTTGCTCCTTACCTTGATAAGTCCTGGTTACACGCATTGACAGCCCATTGTAACTAGCAACACCAGACTCGACATTACGAGCCCGTGGTGCAGCTAAAGGACGATTTACTAGTGCCAAAGCATTACGGGTAAAAGCGAAGTTATAACTTCCACCAGGGCCAAGACCTACGGTATAGTTATTAGCAAGAGCGTCTTCTAGTGGACGATCAAGAGTAATAGCCCAACGAGTACCAGCAGTAATTACTTCAACGTCGATAATGCAATATTCAGCGTCAAGTAAAGTAGCAGCATTATTAAACGAAACTAACTGCCCTACCTGCGGAATATTTCCGTCAACCCATATTTCCTTATCGTATCCAGCAGGATAAGCAGCAGGGCCACCGGCAGCAGTATGCTCGGCAAGAGCTACATCGGCCATTGGCACTAGGTAAACATCGTTATTAGCACTAGGCATTGCAACCCTGATTGGACGATCAAAAGTCACAACGTCGCCAGCAATTAGCGTAATACGGTGTGGACTCTTATCCATGAGAGTAGCAGTCGTACCGTCAACGAAGTAAATATACTGACCAGCGACGTAACCAGCACCAGCAGCATTATCACTGGTGAAAGCAAGATCACCGAGAGGTAGAGCATCTGCATCATCAGCATCAACTACACCAGTGTCAACAACTAGTGGGCAGTTATTACTACGAAATGTCTCAAAACCGAGTTTATTACCAAGTGATGCAGTACGAAGAGCAGTACCATCATCACCTACACGCTCAGCAGAAAGGAATAGGTCTAACTGCAAAGCAGTCGTCTCGCTATCAGGAGTAAGAATAAGATTACGATTCTCTTCAGGAGCCTTATTTTTATTAAGCGTATTACGGACTTGTAGCATCAAGTTTTTAGCATTATGTGCATCATTAGCGGTGGCATTTAATTCATCAGTATCACCTACAGAATTGCCAAGGAACTGATATACTTGACCAAGTAGAATCTGGTCAATATGTCTAGCTAATGATAAAGCAGCCGGGCTAATATACTCACTAACCAAATCCTTAAACGATAGACTTTGCTCAGAGTCACGAATCATAAATGATGTATGTACATGCTGATTCAAAACAACAGGTACCTTTACGGCAGATGCATCTTGAATATCGACTTCATCGTTGACACCCTTTCGCTTAGCCTTAAACGTGCCAGGCCTACGGGTATTAACGGTGTCGCCAAAATCTTTAATCTCGTCATTGAAATCAGTGTGAACTAGACGGCCAATAACCATCTTCTCTTCAAGAACAGCAAGAGCCTCAGCGGCCCATACCTCGGGTACCCAAGCCCGATCATCAGTATCAAAATCATTGTCGAACGCAACAAAACTGTAAAGATTGCAATAGTCCATTTGTTTCCTCGTTGTGAAAGATTTTAGAATCAATCCCCAGAATTATTTACTACGAGCCATAGATCGCCGCTGGGTTCTTCTTTCTAAGCTCTCGGTAAGCAGCCGGATTCTCTTTAGCAAGTTTAGCAACATCAATTTTATTGCCTCCCTTGCCTGTGACATTATTGCCACCTAATCCACCTGATTTTCCACCCTCAAAAAGATTTCCGTATTGAGGTAATTCTGTCATCCTCTTAATCGCTTCATCAACTGTCAAATCTAATTCAATCGGCTTATTATCTTTATCTGCATCTATAAGATTCATACGAACTTCAAAATTATCGACTGGTTTTCCATTTTCATCTAACTTCTGAACAACACGAATATCATTACGTAACATTTTAAGTAATTGGATCGGTTCAATTGCTTTATTTGAAGATGCTGCTTTAAGAATAGCATTTGAAATCATTAGTTCAGTATGTCGTCTTTGCCAATCTTTTTTTTCTTTTCCTATTGAAGACAATTGTTCCTCAAACTGTCTTTGTAATTTTGTTTCTTTTTGACGAAGACGCTCATCCGCCGTCATAGTTAGTTTCTGTAATTCTTCAATTTTCTTTTCTAATTCTGAACGTTCATCCGACCCTATTTTAGCAGTTTTTTTTGCTTCCTCTAATTGAACCATTAATTGTTTTTGAACTTCTTGAGTCTTACGCTTCTCTTTAGCTTGAATAGCATTTACATCATCTTGAGTAAATGTTTTCTTACTAGCAGCCTCGGCCTCAGCTTTAGCAATGGCAGTGGCCTCGGCCTCAGCGGCAGCAGCAGCAGCAGCCTCAGTAGCATCTTCTTCACCATCAAAACAAACAAATAAATAATAATTTTGATCTAAGATACTCATTTGAATATCCTTTACTAAAGCGAGGTAAGTTCTCTAGGTACGACGCAAAACACAAATACTTTTGGCGTATGATAAGTATGGTTTTAAATAACTCCAAGCTAAATGACTTGGGATACCATTAGCAAAATATTCTAATGACTCATTGTCTTTATAAACAGTATTAACATTATCAAATGATCGCCTTAAAACTGTTTGATTCCGTAATTCTTGATCAACATTAACACCATCTAATAAAGCAAAAGCTATCTCAAAGCAAGCATATTTAATATCCTCTGGTATTACTTCAGTACCATCAGCTTCAGTACCAATATAACGTGGAAACTCTAAATCTTGGTCATCATCTACTTTGTGACCACGAAACTGTAACCGATCAATTCTTTGACTAGCTTCAGCTAGAGCTTTAGTTTTATCCACTGTCGATGCTGAAGTCCAACTCTGCACATATAATCGTGTTAAGAAATAAGTATCAGCATTAATTACTGTATCGTATGAGGCCATTATTTAGCTCGTTTGTGACTAAATTTTCTAGCATTTTTAGCAAACTGGCATCGTTTCTTTGCTAATGGTGATAAATCAGATTGAGAACAATAAGCGGAAATAGTCATACCAGCAGCTTTAGCTTGTGCTGTTAATGCACCTTCCTTTAAACCTTTAAGAAAATTCTTTGTTTTCTTTTTCTTTGCCATTATTTAAATCCTAATTGTTCTTTAATTATTGCCAATTCTTCTGGATTATTTTTAGATTGTTGTTCTCGTTTTAATAAAACAAGAAGCATAATAAAATCACTGACAATAGCTTTAGCAATTGGTACTCGATCTATTTCGTTATTTAAATCATTTATTATTAATTCCACTTCACTTCCAAGTAATAATTCATTAGTCTCATAATTATAATGCTGAAATTTAACAATCAATGATTGTTGATTATTATTTCTAGTTCTTAATTTTAAATTATTAATAAAAATATTAGGAAATCTTTTCTCTAAAATTGCTGGAACAATTATTTCATTTAATGCTACAATTGGCTCTAAAGGCATTATTTTATCCTGTAGTTTCTACTAACTCAATTTTTGCTACCCAATTAATATTATTAGCCACCGCTCCAGTTACAGTTACTATTAATGCTTGATTACCTACATCAGCCGATACTGCACATACCCACCCAAAATCATTTTCAAAAGTATGTGTAGCAGCTTGATTTGGTACTGACACATTACCAGCATCCCTTGTAACTAGTCCTTCATAATGGTAGCCATTTACAGTAAAGTCATCATTTGTTTGACGAGCTATTACTTTGATAGTAAAATACCAACTAGTATTAATGGGTATTGCTAATCTAGTGGCAGCACCATCAAGAAATAGCTCTGTGGGTGTATCATTAGTTGTTTGATTTCTTGCGATAAGAATACTTGTTTGTGCATCACCTGTAGCAGTAAATCTTCCAGATGCCTGAGCTAATTGGCCATATTTATCAGCTATAGCTCGGTATCCAATTGATACTCCATAATTTCCCGATGTCAGATTAGCATAACCACCAATAGTAGACCCATATACTCCTGTTACTGTATTGTATTGACCACCAACTACAATGCCACCAGTAGCTGAAACAACACTATTGAAACCGCCAATTATACTTGCGTTGTTACTGGTTATATGATTATGGTATCCACAGCCGATAAAAGAATAAGTACAACCAGCAGCAAGCAAAATAGTATTACCATCACCCCCAACTATAACACAATCTTTCCCTTGTATACTATTATTTCGCCCACCAACAATAACATTCCAGCCATTATAAGTTGCAGCGGCAACTAATAAATTAGTGTTACCACCGCCAATAAAATTATGATCCCCACATGACACTGGGATGATATTAGTATCGCCACCAACAATCACACTGTCAGTACTGGCAGTGATAGTATTACTATCACCGCCACCAATGAAAGAGTGATTTGAAGTTGTGATACTATTAGTGTCACCGCCAACAATAGCTGCATAATCTGAATCAGCAGCAATAGTATGATTATAACCACCACAGATTACAGCTTTATCGGAAGCAATACTATTACTTTGTCCACCGGAAATCGTTGAAGATTGTGCCCCATCGGCTAAAGCAATACCATTAGTATCGCCACCGGAGATTGTACAATATCTTCCTTGAATAGAGTTAGTATCCCCACCAGTAATAACATTTTCGCCGTTATATGTTGCACCGCTAACTAAAGCATTAGACCCACCACCACCTATAAAATTATTAGTAGCACAACCATCTGGGATAGCATTATTATTACCACCAACTATTACACTATCTGAACTATTAAATATACTATTAGTATTCCCGCCACCTATGAAACAATGCTCTGAGGTACCGGAAATACTATTAGTGTCACCGCCTACTATACAACTATAATCAGCGTCAATACTGTTATCGTAACCACCACAAATTGTTCCATAATTCACACCAGCAGCTAAAATAATATCGTTGCTATTACCACCGCCGATAAAACAGTATTTGCCTTGAATAGAGTTAGTATAACCACCAGCGATAACATTTTGGCCGAAGTAAGTTGCACCGGCAACTAAAACATTATTATTGCCGCCACCAATAATATTATGTAACCCACAAGCCGTTGGTATAACATTACTATCACCACCACAAATTACACTGTCGTTACTACCGGTTATGGAATTGAGATCACCACCACAAATAGTGGCGTGATCTGATGTTGTAATATTGTTATTGTCACCACCTGATATTGTACTGTAATCACAAGTCGCACCAATATTATTATCAAAACCGCCGCTAATTACAGCCCAATCAGAAGCTAAATCATTATTTTGTCCACCAACAATAGAACTATAATGAGCACCGGCGGCTAAAGCAATAGTGTTACTATCACCACCGGCTATTAAGCAGTTCTCACCTTGAATAGAATTATCTCTACCGCCAACAATAACGTTATCACCTCTATTAGTTGCAGAAGCAACTAAGAGATTATCTTCGCCACCGCCAATAAAATTATGTGTTCCACATCCTGTTGGAATAATATTAGTTTCACCGCCAACTATTACACTATGAGTGCTAGCGACAATTGTATTGTCGTAACCACCGCCCATAAACGTATAAGTTGATGTCGCAATAGCGTTACTAAAACCACCAACTATACAACTATGGGTACAAGTCTCACCAATATCATTATTACTGCCGCTACCAATGATAGCAAAATCAGAAGCAATAATATTAGTATAACCGCCGCAAATTGTTGAGCACTGTGCCCCATCAGCTAAAACAATATCATTATTGTCACCACCGCATATAACACAAGCATCACCTTGAATAGAATGGTCTTGACCACCGCCAATAGCATTACACCCATTATAAGTAATAGCTGTGACTAAGATATTAGTATCACCACCGCCAATGGCATTGTGGTCTCCACAATCTACCGGAATACTATTACTTTCGCCACCGACTATTACACTGTAATCACTAGATACAATCCAATTCGTCCAACCACCGCCAATAAAAGTACAAGCTGATGAATCAATAATATTGAGAGTACCACCAACAATTACACTAATAATACTGCCAAGAATAGCACTATCTTGGCCACCTCCAATAAATGAATGAACTGATAGTGCTAGATCATTATCTTCACCACCGACAATCACGCTAAAATCAGAGCCAATATCAATATCGTTATCATGGCCTCCACCGATAACACTGCATATACCGGTATTGGTATTATCTTGGCCACCAGTTATAACACTATTAGCACCATCAACCACATCAGTAACATTAGCACGATCTCCTTGTAGATCGACAGCGTAGTTACCGCGAGGATTACCAACAATACTAACTTGAATAGCGCCAAGCGGAGCAGGAACGAGAACTATATTAGCTGGACTGCCAAACTGCGGTGATGTTAAAATCGTTCCATCAAATGTGAGATTTGCTTCTGATACTGGATTCCCAGCCGCTCCTTGAGTCCAAAGTTGATCTTCTGCTCCGGCTCCCCAAATATCTGTATGGTCGTAGGTAGTTTCGTGATTTGCAGCAAGCCAGATCGCCGCTCTCGCATCGTTATGATATTGTGCATGATCATCATCACCTAATCCGGCTAGACTACCATGATCAGCTATTAAAGTGGCAGCAAAAACTGTAGTAAATGCAGATTGTACTAAAATAGGTGCAGCAACGCCTTCTTTAAAAATTATTCTACCTACTAATAAGCCGGGATGGCTAATAGCTTCTGGTAATGATGATGGCGGACTTTCAGCTTCAGCACTAGCGGCGTTATTATATTCTGCTTGTGGGTAAATTAATACTAGACTACCATTAAATAGAATATAAACCCACCAGTTTGCATACTTATTAGCACCCATAGCAACAAGCTCAAAACCTGGTGCTTGTGTCGTATCATTCCAATCAGTAATAGGATATTGTGTTTCACCAATATCTATATGCCAATCGTCAGTATTATCTTTATAGTAAAGAGTAAAATCACCTGCCGCTGATGTGTCAATAGGTGGTATAACAGTATCATTAAATCTGGACCATAATTGACCACCAGATAAGGTGATATTTCTTACACCTGATGTTCCTAGTATCAGTCCACCGCATTGTTCACAACGAACTATATGGCCCATTGCATCAAATCTTTGAATAATATTTGTAATACCGTCAGTAACCCACCAAGGATTATTAACAACAATTAATACATCATTTTCATTAATCACTACTCCGAGAGGGAAATCAGTATCAAGATCAAAATCATAAGCTGCCCGTAAAGTTACTTGAGGAGCACCACCATTCCATTCAACACCAATATATCTAAGAGTATCTATAGGGATAGCAATACCATTCATCGCTGCCCAATCAAACGCAATTAATTCATCAGTATCAATATCGTTTGCTTTAAGATAACCAGTACCGGCAGTAACATTAACGGTAGCACCACCAGCATCTGTAATCACCCCACCAGTACGCCGCCCAGCTGAGCAGAAATCGTTAGTGAAATCATGAAGATTATTAACAGTAGCACCGGAAACTATTGGCATACCAACCATATTGGCACCACACATATGATCTTGACCTGTATCATCTAGTCTTGATTTTAATACATATTGTGGATGATCATCCTCAAGAAGATGTAGTAGGGAGCCATGTTCAGTCGTTGTAACATAGCTACTAAGAAAACCAAGATTAACGGCATCAGTTCCATCCACCGGATCAGCAACATCGACTATTCTAGTATCACCTACTGATAGATTATCAGTAGATCGTAACTCCTCGCTTCCTAATGTAGTGGTGCGAAGCACCACAGGCAATTTGTCCATTAGTTATCCAAATAATCTGCTGCTGTTCTTAGTAACTTTGAGCTATCTCGATAATCATAGCTTATTGTTGCTTAAAGAATACTTCCAATTGGCTTAGGTCTTGAGCCGATAAAACATTTTGGTCTTTATTTAAAGCAGAAAGAACGTCAAATAACGAGCCATTGTACTGAGGGAGATCACTTTCAGTAGCAAGAATCTCATTAAATCTGGTGACATAATCAGTGAACTGATCTGTACCAGGTTCAATTGTTGCATCGCCTTCTGTAATGCCAGTAATTTCTCTGATTAATGCGACACGTTGCTTCTCAGCAATCTCGTACTCTGCTGCAATAAGTCTAGAATACTTTAGAATTTGGTAAGCAGTCTGTGGGTGCATTTTTAGACTCGATAGAGTCTGCCACGTTTTAATACTTTGAAATATGTGTCCGAGCTTCATAGTTATCTCTCTTTTGTAAATAGGGAGATCAGGGGCCAGGACCATCCTGGCCCCTGATATTAAAATCTACCAAATATTTACTAATTTTATCTTATGAAGGATTAGCCCAATACTGAAGATATTTAATCGTCCCATCCACATAAATTGGAATAGAACCTTGACCATCACCACTTTCTGCTGTTGCAACAGATAAATCTACTACTTCAAATAGCCCATCCCAATGCCCATTCATAGCACGCACTCTTATAGCAACAGCCTTACCAGTGCCAGTTCTTGGAGCCTGAAGATCACCGCCGAATGAAATACCGCATACAGTAGTTGCATTAGCAATGCACGATGTACCACCGCCTAAATCTACTGTTGCATGAATAGCAGTAAAATCACCAATACCAGCATTAGTAAGTGTCGTACCGGCTGCAGCTAATAGGCTAGACCATGTTCCAGCAACTCCACCAGTAGTTGTAACATTAGCAGCAAGATACATATAATCATGTGCTGCATATATTGACGGATCACCGACAGTAATTGCTGTACTAACTAGGAAACCGACACGAAATGCTTCAGTGTAGCCAGTCATCGCCGCACCACCATCATCAAAATAAAACTCACAACCAGAGTGTAGAGTTGTACCATCAATTGGAATACCATCACCGGCAGTAACAAATGCTTCTGCACCGACAACAATTGCTTCAACGCAACCTGTTGGTTCAACGCGGAAACCGACATCCCATTTACCGGCACTAGGAACTCTTAGACGAATACCAGCAGCCTTACCAGTATGCACTCCACCAAGATTACCACCAATAGCAAGACCACAAGCCCAAGTATCAGCACCGATGACTGCTGTAGCAGGAACATCAACTGATGCATTAAAGGCACTGAAATCACAAAGACCAGCAGAAGTGGTAATTGTTACACCAGC
>Ga0307377_10007620_pt1 | contig 11129 bp, 3 predicted proteins | sample TR3MG_FD_202535 | JGI IMG/M metagenome (GOLD analysis project Ga0307377, IMG submission 202535) | Soil microbial communities from Risofladan, Vaasa, Finland - TR-3 | ecosystem: Environmental > Terrestrial > Soil > Coastal area > Acid sulfate soil | place: Finland: Risofladan, Vaasa | collected... | reverse complement strand
TTGTATGGTGGTGAGGTTGCGCTGCGCTAGCACATCTTCAGTGTTGCGCCAGTGTTCCGCCTCGAGGTTGTCCAGTGAACCGTCCCAGCGCTCCTGAACGATTACACCCACAGCGTCGACGCTCTTGTTCAATCGACGCAGCCAACCCTTAACTCGACCCGAACTACTATTGCTCGGCGAGGGGATGTTCTGGCGTGCGAAAATTTCTGTGAAAAGTGTAGTCGGCCCAAACCCCTTCTCAGAGGCGAGTCGGGTAATCTGGATCTCGTTTGCGAACTGCTCGGGGTGCGTAAAGTTCTCGGAGTTGGTGCTCGACAGTGCTTGCAGTTTCACTACCGTCTCGCAGTTGGAGTTGTAGCACGCAGCGTAGACTTTGCCCCAGGCACCTTCGCCTAGCAGCTTCTTGATGACGATCTCCGTTTCACTGGTCTTGACAACGACCTCTGAGCGCTCGCCAATACGCGGCAGCATGGCAGCACAATCGACGAGCTTTTCAGAGTGGTGCGAGTCGAGGCAGGACACACTGCAGTAGGGCTGTTGACAGCTGTCACACATGTTGTCACACTCATTGAGACATTTTGCACAGAAATTCTTCATATCTGTGAAAAAACCTTGGGTAGACACACCTTCGCGTCTATATGTTCTTTTCCCCTCTAAAAGTGACAGGTCGAGGTTCGTGTCTGTATAGAGACGATACAGACTAGCAATGATTACCAACCCCCACACATAGGCTTGAAACGATCGCTAGGGAATACGTGCGATCATATCCGAGGTGGTAGACCCATCTGACTGACTGTGGTACATCACGGTCTGGCCATCGAAGTGTGTGCGTCTATTTTCTAGAAACATGTGGTTTCGCGAAAGCGATCGTATTGACCCAAAAAACACAATCGAGATTACAGCAACACGAATGCGATCGCATTCGTCACGCTCTAGGCAGCAGAACATTACAACTGCAAACCTAACACGTTGAATCAATGGAGAAAAACAACAACAACATGTCGTCCGACGAGTCACTCGATGTCCATGAGAGCGAAACCGTAGTTGAGTTAGATCTGATCGACTGTACCAAATGTTCTGCGAAAGTGCGCAACAACGGTGTATCCGCTCGCATGTGCAACCGCTGTATTGCGAAGTCTGGACGGCCCGTGCCTAAACTGCGACTCCGTTACCGCTCACTTCGCGACACTCCATCTAGCAAATGCAACTGCGCACATTATGTTAGACGGGCCAATTTCATGACCACTCCGCCTCGTGTAGCCAGCGCCCCAGTCTGTCCTGGTGCACCACTGCCCAATCGTTTGAAGAACCGAAGACCCCGACAAGTGTTGTTGCCAAAAAAACTGGTCTACTAATGTCAATGAAATGTGTGGATTTTTTTTAAATCGCAATAAAACAGTTTTTAACTCTGTACAATTCAGGGAACTGGCTACTTCGAGTGGAGGGGGTTTTTATTGTTGCACGTTTGTCACAAAAACACAACAGGGTAGGTCGTCAGCTCTTAAATTTCTATGCTTCCCGATACAAAGTCTCACGAGTGCGCAAGCACAGTGCGGCTCCGTCGGTCGCGTCGCTTAGCTGCTTTGCTTTTCCCTCTCGAAGGACTGGTTCGCACTCGCGCACCGCTGCTCTGTAGGGCCCGCAGTAGGAGGAAGTCGCCCGGTAGTGGTCCGAAGTGACTGTAGTACGAGATTTTGACTGGCGCAAGCCTGGGAAACTGTTGGTCGTATTCCACGTCCCCGAAGAAGCTACCGCCCCATGCGGATTTATCGGTGGTGACCATTTTCTTACGACCACTTATTCGCATTTGTTTGTTGTGTTTGCGGTTGCGAGTAAATGAGATGCGAATGCGCTCGCTTTCCTTCTAGTCGATGGCGCGCGTGGTTTTTGCACAGACGAAGCGATCGTTTTCCGCAAAAACACATTAATTGTGGCGCTCGCTTCCCCATGTGTCGCCGTGAAACAACAGTTTTCAAAAAGCCAAAACTGGAAGCACTCGTCACTCCAACCAAAACTTTTGAAGGTAGCGCTTTCGTCACTCATTTTTCCCTAGACACCAACTCACGTACACCATCTACAATGGAAGGCTTCGACATGAAAAAAATCACAGAGATGATCCGCGCCGCTGGTGGCGATCCCTCTGATCTCGAAAAGACCGCCGAGTTTATCCAGCAGCTCGGCAATGAAGAGCAGATACAGGGGACTTTTGCCGCGCCCATCAAGAACATCAAGGGGCTGACGGTGCCCGTTCTCATTCGCACCATAGAAGACAAAATCAACAAAGGCAACGGCAAAACGCGCTACGAATATCGCCTACTGATTGGCACCTTCGAGGATGTGGTGGTGCCATCTGAGCTGGGCGAGAAGCTCAGCGACACGGAGATCTCCCTGAAACTCGACAGACGCATCAAGATGAGCTACGAAGAGCGTACTGCCTACCTTGCTGCAATGAATCTTACCTGGAACGAACCGAATCCTCCTAACAACAACGACATTGCTCACACGCTGAAGAAGCCACTCGAGGATATCACTCCTGGTGTCCGTAAGGCTTTCCTCGTAGGACTGCCACTCAAGGACGACGGGTATGCGAGCAAGCGTCTGTACTTCTCTGAGCGCGACGAGTCAGTCATACTGAATGCTGGCAGCGAGATCAAAATCACCTCGTTCGACGGACCCTTCTCTCACTCGAATAACATGCCGTTCCGCGAGTTGGAGTTCGCTGTGTGCAAGGGACTCTGTTGCGAGGAGAAGTTCGATGAGCCAAACCAACCCTCCACGTACGGAAAGCAGTGGAAGGTCCAGGACAAGACTGGCAAACTCGAGGAGGACCCAAGCCGTGGCCCAGCCGATGTCAAGCGCATGCTTCACATCCTCTCGCACAGCAACAAGCTGCTCAATGTAGGAGAGAACGGCGCACTCTACGATATCGAGAATGAGTCTCCCACCGACACTGCCTTCCGACAGGAGAAGGAGAACAGTGGCAAAGAGATGAAGAACTGGGAGAAGGATGCTATCCTGTTGGGCAAGATACCAGAGCCGTTGCGATCGGTGGCCAGTCAAGTGATTGTGATTCCGCTCCAGGGCACAGAGACCGATCCTGAGTTCGCGATTCGTGCAACCAAAGTGATTGTCAAAGCACCGCGTTGGAACAAGGAGTTCGTGGGCAAAAAATCGGATGATACTCCCGTGAAGATCGGCTCGTTCCAGGCCAAGTGTCGCGTGGTTGAGAATGATGTGGCCACTGACGCCCTCGTGCAGATGCAACTCTTCGACAAGCACATGATCAAATTTGGCGTGATGGACTTTGCGACGTTTGGCAAGATTGCCTCATTCTTTGTACCCAAGTGCCGCGGCTATATCGCGGGTCGCATGGATGTGGGTGGCTCTCACAGCATGGACGAGTCGTCGATGGCTTTCAACAAGCAGAATGAAGACGGCACCTGGCCCAAGAAGGTGGCTTTCGGCGTCTTCAGCTACGCCGAGCTTCTCAACATTGATCTCGCTAGCGGGGTGATCTCGGGTGGGTTCCACATCACTCCAGAGTGTGTCCGAGCAGCGATGGAGATGCGATACAAGTCGAGCGACTTCTCAGTGCAGAGTCCCCAGGATGTGGAGAGCTACGCCCAGATCAACCCTCTCAACACCGGAGGAAAGCTGCCCATTATCAATCTCTTCGAGTCGCTTCACTCTCTCCAGGAGCTTACCGAAAGCTACCAGTTCTTCTTGGTGTGCAACCGCTCTAACCAGAGTGACGAGGTCAAGGAGGTCACTGAAAAGCTCGAGAAGAAGTTCCCCGACTCCGTGATGGAGAAGATGTCCGAGCTTATTATGGGCAAACCTGTCAAAGGCGTCACTGGCTGGCCAGTGAAGCTGCGCGGCGACGAGTTCACGTTTACCATATTCGCAGTGCGCAACAACGTAGCCGAGGAGACTCTCGAAGTACTCAACGGACCCGCAATCAAGGACGAGGCCGCGTTCGTGGCTGCCTACATCGCAGCACAGAAGAAGAGAAAGACCGACGACGCTCGTCGTCAGATTGTAGCTGATGAGATAGCCTCCCTTCATGATCTCCCGGCCGGTACGTTCGATGACGAGCCAGCTGATCAGGCATCCAAACGCCAGAAGACGAAGAGCCAAACGAAGGCCAAGGGCAAGAAGAAGGTCGAGGATCCTATGGACATCGATCAGGAGGACTCAGACTCCCAGGTGCCCAAGCGAAGACGTTCTCGAAAAGCCGCCGCTGCCGAAGACATTATGTAGCGCAGAGTGGTTTTTTGTCCTCTCAATTTCTCTCAGTAAAAAACCCCCAAATTCGTCTCCCCTCGAACTCAGTGTTAGCCAAGCGTCCAACTTCCACTTTGCCATTATTAGCGGTACGAGTGGTGCACATCTGAGTAGGGTAGAGAGAAGTTGCTCAGAACGTAGCACACGCTAAGCACATACAATGCCGCGCGGCAAATCCAGAGAGCGTTCACGCGCTGACTACACCCTAGACAACGGTCGCAATCGTGATCGCAATGCCAAGAAAGAGACCTACAATGTGGCAGTGGCCGCAGTGGACGAGTACAACTTCCAACACCCCGGCACCAACCTCTCGCTCGAGACACTCAACGACACGGACGTTGATCCGCACAATGAGCACGACATTCAGATACCTATCACCTTCACCCACTGCAACAACATTACTCGGATGTCCCAGGAGCTGAGCGAGTACGCAGGCACCGATTGCTTCCTCTCGTACGTCACCACAATCGATGTGGACGATGTGCTGACACAGCACATTCTTCACGTTGACCGACGCGGTCTCCGAAATAGGCAGACACGCACTCAACTCGCACTACAGACGCTCGGCGATCTCCCTCCCATTGTACGTCTGCTACTCGTACTACTGACCCTCTGTCTTGGGTACGCCTATGTGTTCTAGATGAACAGAAGCCAAAAAATAAAAAAAACACGCGCAAAGATGTGCCGACATTGAGAGTTGGGGGGGGTTTAATACTATCGTCGAACAAACATTCGGATTTCTAGAAGATGCTAAAGTCGTTATCGACCACTGGCTCCGCATCGTCAACGTGCTTCCAGGCAGCAACCAGGGTCAGCATGGCGTTAAGCATGGGCAGACTGGCGTTCATTGCGGCGTTGTAGTCGGAAATCTCCTTCTCAGAGCGCATGCCAATGTCGTGCTGAATCATAGAGGAGCTGGGTAGGTTGACACGGAACCAGCCCTCTTCCAACTTGTCTAACACACCGCTGCGAAAGTGCTCCAGAAGCGTCGCAGGCTCGGTCTGGGGAATGAGGTAGTCCGACTCAGTGGTTTTGAGCATCTCCTTGGCGGCTTTGAGCTCACCGATCACACTCTCTTCGCCGCTCTGAAGAGTAAGCGTTAACGCTTCGCTAAAGATGGCAATAGGTGTTCGTGGATCGGCAAAGAGAGGAGTGTTGATTTCAGAGTAACGCAACTCGAACAGCAATCCAATAGCGGCCTTGGCAATGAAGCTGGTGTCTTTGCTGCCGAGGAACTCGGCAAATGTGCGCTTGTCCGTCTCAAGTGTCTTCTGTAGCTCTTGATTCATGCGTTCCGCGAGTTTCCCGGCTTTTGCTAAAACATCGACTGCGGCACCGATCTTCTTTGCGGTGTAGTAGGCCTTGTCAGCAGGCACCCGATGATCCGCCGCGTCGGTGAGCGGAGGCAATTTGGTAGCTAAGATGGGTGTCTTCAAGCGTTTCGGGACAGACTCCTTGACCGGTGTCTCAATGGCGGTGCGTTTCTTGGCGGGCGATTTCTCGGGCTCCGCTGCAGCAACAGCGTCGACCTTGGGTGCCTCGAACCCAATATTGCCCTTGCCAATGGTTGTTTTGAGTGAGGTGTTCTCAATGATATCGCTCGCTAGCGCGCCAGACTGCGCAGTGATCTGTCGCAGGTTCTTGAGACCATCCCCGAGGCTGGCGAACTTCGAACGATCCAAGCCAGCAGTTGGTTTGGCGTACTCTGGAGTGGGCATCTTTTCGGCTACGACCTCGCGTTTGAACTTCGCCTCCAAAACATCATCGTCGCTGGAGTCGTGGTCGTCATCGTTCTCTTCATCCTTGTCGTTCGAGTCGCTGTCGCTACTGTCGGAGGAATCTGCGTCCGAGGCGAGATCCTGGTTCTCACTGTCCGGCATAAGCTCTGCGGGAATGGGAAATGTGGGCGTGTCCGCGCTGATCTCAGAGAATGGCGTTCGCTCATCAAAGTCGTACAGGCCAATGCCAATCTTGGAGAACTGAGGCATGGTTGCAGCGTAGTTGTCACTCACCAAAGGGTAGAACTCCAGTGCTTGAGATGCTTTGGCATTTTCAGATTCCGCAGCATTGTCTTCGCCGTCGTAGATGGGCCAGCGATTCTTCCACTGCACAATCGTAGTGCGAGTGATAGCACACCCGCCAACCATCTTAAGCTCGCCACGCTGCAGCATCTTGGTCTGATTCTCCTTGTTCAAGATCTCCCATCGCTTATCACTGGCATTCTTCAGCGCCAGCATAGAGATGGCGCGCGTTGGATCGGACTTGTTGACCAGGCGGAGACGTGTGAGATCCGCAGATTTAGGCTCAGCAAGCGGTGCTTCGCCGACACCCTCGGACAGCACCTCCACATTGAAGTCTTTGTCGCCGTCGAACGGTATAAAACGCTTGTTGAAGGCTTTGGGCGCGGCGGGCTTTTTGCTGGACTTTTTCTTCTTCGACTTCTCCTTCTTGCTCTTCTTGCTCTTCTTGTGGTGCTTCTTGCTGTTGCTACTACTCTTCTGGCGCTTGGGGCTAGTGTCGCGGTTTGCTGGAGCTTTTTTCCCGGCGGGTTTTCGCGGGGCGGGATTTTTCTTTTTTCCATCCATAAATTGTCGCATCAGCGATGAGCCATTGTACCCAGACATAGTGTATGTGTGAGACTTTTGCTTTCCGATTTGTGAACGCCGCAAACAGGAATAAGACAGAATCTGAAAGTGCCTGTCTGATTTTTGAAATTCTGAAGTGCAGTGATGGGCCAATGCGACCGCTTGGACACGTGAGCACACTCCGATCGCGGCGAAAGTGATCGCATGCGCGCATCTGGAGTTGTCACCGAACCGATCGTGTGCCGAAAATTGATGCTATCGATTTCCCACATGCACACGTGGAGGTTGCAGTCTCGCAAAATTCCAAACAACGTTGGTCGACACTTTGTATTAACGAGTTTCTCAATCACTAAGGTACAAAGTCTATTAAAACGGTTCGGCGTGTTCGTGTCTATTTTACACACCCACACTCTCCCAACGCAATAGTTGGAGTTCGCGACTTCGACTCGCTAGAACTGTGTCTCCGCCTTTCATACCCTCACCACCGCGCTCTCTTTTAATTTAAACGTGCCACCCTAACACACGCAGAGCTTTTCCAGCCCCGTTTTACAAAAAAATGGACCTTTCCGGAATACCGTTGGAGCTTTCTAAGCACGAGTTCCCCATGCGGGACGCGATCTCGCGCGACTCTATTTCGGAGGAGATGCACTTCGTGATGCCCAAGAAGCACATGAAGCGTCGCGTGCGGACTGTAGCTGACTTTGGACACAACCACCTTGACTATGTCTACATCTCCGCGCTCACCTTTCTCGCCGAGGCGTTCAGCAACGTTGTCAGGCACCGCGGTGACCTACGTCCGGACAACATGATGAACGATCTGGCGGGCAACTTTGCTAGCCGCATTACTCCCGTCCTCTCGTACATCCCCAGCAGGACACACCATGAGGACGGTAGTCCGCTCGATGCAGAGGAGCTGCTCGACGATGACAACATAGTGGCCTATATGTTCAGCTTTTTTGTGCGCGACCCACAGCTTCACATCAGCTATGCTATCGCAGATCAGATCGAGATCAACCGCTATGGTTTACCTCAGTTCCGAAAGAAGGGCGAGGACGACGAGGGTGTGATGGTGGCACCGGGAGCAGCACCCGCCAATGCACCTCTCGGCCAGAACGTCGACGCCGACAATCTAGCAGGACCCAACGCATTCGACAGTGATGAGGACAGTGACGACAGTCATGAAATGGATGAGTTCGACAACAACAACAACAACAACAATCCACCGCCCGCAGCTCTTCCCAATCAAAACAATGTCGACGCAGATAAGTATCGCTCGCTCGATGGCTATGGCTCTCGCTACTGGTATCCGAAAAAGATTGGGGCGGAGAAGAAGTTCGCCGATCCTGTGAAGAGGCCCCGCGGTCCACACCGCGCCACTGCGCACCGCAGCGTCAGCTCAAACATGGACTATGCCAACTTCTTTGGCTGCTTCATCAATGGCCTCGACATTGACAATGGCAGCATTATGCGACTCGCCGGAGACAGCTCCAACTTCAGCGTGGCCAGCATCCCCGGCGACGACCCTCTGCACCCGAACGTGGCATTCTCGCTCGATGTGGCCGTGCAGAAGCTCGAGAGGCTCGGCGCTGCACCTATATTCTGCTTGAGGCGCAACTGGAGCGACATGGACAACAACTTTGTGGTTCCCGAGCAGCTGGAGCTTCATGTGGCCGCGCAACTGCGACTCAGTCGATTCAATGCCCAGGATCTGTTCGACTACCGGCTGCCGCACTGCCAGATTCTCGACCGCAATTTTATTCGTCCCCCGTCCGAGAAGGGTCTGGGCAGTGAGGTGCTGCTCGACAGTGGTGCACACAAGAGTGTTGAGAACTACCTGAACAGCACTGGAGTGTTCCTGGAGCACGAGCGTGTCGCCCAGCTGCAGGCCAAACACGTTGTCAACGACTGTTGGCAGGAGTACTTTGACAAGTTTCACGATGTGGAGTCGACCTTTCGCCGGCGCTTCAAAGAGAACAAGGGCGTGATCGACGACGTGTTCAAACGTGAGTTGAAACAGTTCCGCATGCAGGGACTCCGGCACTACAGTGCTCTCAACTGTCTCAACAACCCTACGCTACCCGACGGTAACAAGGCCCTCATCGAGCACGTGATCAAGCTCGGCGAAGTGAGAGTGCCCATACTGCACCTCTTTGAACCGCTCTCCGACACCACCCAGTCGGCATACTCGCAGTGGCGCGCCAACGAAATGCTCTTTGCAGAGTCGATCTTTGGCATCTGCGACTTTATGGTGCCGCTCTTTCCCAAGGTGATGACTTCCACCGCGATGGTGTGGTTACCGCGCATGGGAGGTTCTACGAACAAGGAGCACCAGCAGTTCATTGGGCCACCGGGCACCATGAAGTCCGACACGCTCGGTCGCATTCAAGACGCACTCATCGACAACACCTATCGTCTGAAGAGCGGTGGCTCGAAGAAGGGTATTCTAGGACCGCACAGGAGTCAGCGACAGATCGAGATCTACCACGAACTCAACAACATTCTCTCACCCTCGAAGGATCCGATGGGCTCCGAGCAGGACACCACCGAGATGAAACTCATGCAGCTCAGCGAGGGGAAGTACATCTACGACTCGACAATGGAGGATCCCAAGACCAATGAGAGAATAGACGTTCGCAAGGTCTCCGACTACACCAACATTATCATTGGTGCCAAGAATCCGCCTGGACGCCGCACCCTCAGTCGCGATGGCAGTGGCTCTGCGATGTTGGACCGCTTCACGCGCAATCGCATTATCCCCACTGCCGCACCGGGTCGTATGAGCATCTCCGAGCGAGTGTTCCAGGACTTCATGAGCGCTGGCTCGTGCTCTGAGATGCCGCGTGAGATGTTCAACGTAATCCAGCTTGCGGTTGCTGACTACTGCTGCATGATGGGCTGCTACGCGAGACCACTGCCCAACATTGAGCTGTTCTCTGATGTGGCGCCGAACGGCATCGCCTTCTTGGCCACCATGCACCCCGAGCTCGCCAACAGACTTCGTGAGATCGCTCACATCAAGACCAGGCTCTACTCGGAGACTTTGATGAACTCCGCCAAGTACGCGGTGTGCAGTGCGATTGGCCTGGCCGGTCAAGCACTCGTGACTGGCGAGCCCTACATCTACAACGCCGAGGAGGCCACCGCGGAGATGAGTCGCTACTGCTACACTGACATGGAGACACTGGTCTACGTGATGAGCTCGAGTGTCTACAACATGTCGGAGGGCCAGTACAACGCAATTGCCGCGACCTTTATCCTCGAGACCACCTCCTACGAGCCACTAGGGCACGGCAAAGAGATCGATAACCCACAAGACTGGCCAGTGGCCATTGACCTAGACGCACCGGTGCAGAGCAACGCCGAGGCCGTGAAGCGTGCCACCGAAGCGCAGAATATCAACAACTGGTCGCTCGAGCAGGTGCTGAACGAAGTGTTGGACAAGGGCATTGACTACCTCGGCAAGCCTCGTCTCAATAGCAAAACTGGACAAGTTGACGAGCAGCAGTACGTGATGCGGCCGCACACTCGAGCGGCGAATCCCAACAGTAACAAAGACGACGAGGGAAACGTTGACCTCGACCTCTTTAGTATTGTCGCCGGCGCAACCAACCGGTTCGAGGATCCGCCGCGCCTCAAGCGCGACTACGTTTCGGACTTTGTCTTTAAAGTGGAGAACTACAAGAATCAGCAGTACATTAACTTTAACTACGTGCGCATCGACGGCACGCCGGACGACTTTGCCAACTCGTTTAGTCACACTGTGGGAGATCGAGTGATGACGCCCGACAGCATCAAGGATGTGATCTACGCGCTCAAACGTACCCGCATCATTGCGCCCTACATCCCAGTGATGCCCAAAACAAACAAACTCTGCCTCAACCACCCGGGCTACATACAGTCGCTTCGCCACTCGGCCAAGGCACTGAAGGAGTTTAAGCTCTACAACTTGCCTGTGCTTATTGAGGACTCGAAGCGCTTCTACCTACTGGTCTCGTTTGCAGAGACCAATCCCGCCGTTGTGATCAGCAAGATGGTCGAGAGTATGTGCTACGAGGCCACCCGAGAGACGCACACCATGGTGGGTGTCCCCGATCGCGAGAGCGCTTTCAACTTCCAGACTGTGCATATCAAGCCGCGACCCGGTGTCGTGTTGACAGTGGCTCGCAAGAGCAACCTTACCAAGCAAAATTTTGAGCGCCTCCGCAAGCAGTTCGGTATTGAAGAGAACAGTATTGATGGATTTAACGCGGACGGTATGCC
>Ga0307377_10007618_pt1 | contig 11132 bp, 8 predicted proteins | sample TR3MG_FD_202535 | JGI IMG/M metagenome (GOLD analysis project Ga0307377, IMG submission 202535) | Soil microbial communities from Risofladan, Vaasa, Finland - TR-3 | ecosystem: Environmental > Terrestrial > Soil > Coastal area > Acid sulfate soil | place: Finland: Risofladan, Vaasa | collected... | reverse complement strand
TTGCTCATCGTTTCCCATGGCACAGTAATGGCAATGTTCGCCGCCATTCACTCAAACATCGATCCCCATGCAAGCTGGCAGCGAATTGGTTTGCCAGGCGCCTTGATATTCACTCGTCCGCCAAAACATTTAATAGGCAATCTGAGGCCGGCGCAGTAGATAAGCAAATCAGGTATCTTAACTCTTCTGTCTATTACTTACAGTCGATATGCTGACTTCAACTCTGAAACGAACAAGTATCTAATGGGTCGGATTCTGGCCAACAGGTAACTAATTCCCACCAAAACGCTGTTCAAAATACCATTTATACTAACCGCAAAAGCAGTTATAATTCGGATCTTAACAGACTTTTGGATAATATCCGGTATCTGTTAATGCCTGTCATTTATATGGCAATAACGGTCAGAAAATGCCCGTTTGAGTGGACCTTTAGGAGGTACTACGGTGACTGAAAGAATAAAAGTAACCTATTCAACCCTTGCCAGTCCTGATCCAAGGCTGGACGCGATGTACGATGAGGCGGTTGCACGAGCCAAAGAAAATTTTGGCCACAATTTCCCTATGTACATCAATGGTGAGGAACGATTCGCGGATGAGACTTTCGTCAAGATCAGCCCTGTGGATACGAGTTTGGAAATGGGCGTGTTCCAGAAGGGAACTTCCCAAGATGCTGAAGAGGCTATCGCCGCTGCTCGAGCTGCCTTTAACGGTTGGCGAAAGACGCCTTGGCAAGAACGTGTGGCTATCCTGAGACAGGCCGCCGACTTGATGAGTGAGCGTCTGTTTGAGATGGGCGCAATAATGTCCTTCGAAGTTGGCAAAAATCGCCTCGAAGCTTTGGGCGATGTTGAAGAAACGGCCGATTTGATACGCTACTATTGTGATCAAATGGAACAAAATAACGGTTTTATGGTTACTCTTCAATCAGAGAGTCCAAGGCATCATAATCGGAGCGTCTTAAAACCTTACGGAGTTTGGGCTGTAATCGCTCCGTTTAACTTTCCTGGCGCGCTGGCTGGTGGTCCGAGCGGTGGGGCTATGGTGGCTGGAAATACTGTTGTCTTCAAACCGGCGACCGATACGCCGTATACAGGCTGGCTCTTAACAACGTGCTTCCGTGATGCCGGTGTACCGAAAGGGGTCTTCAATTTCGTGACCGGGGGTGGAAGGACCGTCGGTCAGACGATTATTGACAGCCCGGAGATTGACGGCATTACCTTTACCGGTAGCTACGACGTGGGTATGCATATCATCCGCACATTTGCCAACAACCCGTTGCCCAAACCCGTCATCGCCGAGATGGGAGGCAAAAACCCGACAGTTATTGGCAAAAGCGCTGATCTGGATAAAGCCGCCTTAGGTGTAATGCGTTCGGCTTTTGGTCTTCAGGGCCAGAAGTGCTCGGCTTGTTCCCGGGTTTTTGTTCACAATGACGTGAAAGAACTATTTGAGGAGAAATTGGTCGAACTAACTCAAAAAATAAATGTTGGCGATCCCACGGCCAAAGAAAATTGGATGGGTCCTGTAATTAACAAGAGTTCATTTGCAGATTACCAGAAGTTCACAGCCGATCTTTGGTCCGACGGCACAGTTTTGTTTGGCGGTAAGGTTATGGACCTTGATGGATACTATGTGACGCCGACAATAGTGAATAATCTCCCGGCCGATCATTATCTTTGGAAGCAGGAAATGTTCCTCCCGATTGTAACAATAGAAGGGTTTGATGATCTCCGGTCCGCTATGGAAAGAGCCAATGATGTAGAGTATGGCTTAACGGCCGGCTTATTCAGCGAAGATGAAGACGAAATTGAGTGGTTCCTGGACAATATTGAAGCCGGCGTGCTCTACGTTAACCGTGATACAGGGGCAACCACAGGCGCGTGGCCAGGTTACCAGGCCTTTGGTGGTTGGAAAGGCAGCGGCTCAACCGGAAAGGCCGGGGGAAGTTTGTATTACGTTCAACAATATATGCACGAGCAGAGTCAAACCGTAGTTGACTAATTCACCACTAAGGCCGGTGAAGTGATTTTTCGTTGATCTAGTGAGAGGTCGGTAACATCCAGGCAGTTACCGGCCTTTTTACAATTGAATACCATACTGCCTGACCCGATCTAGAATATCATTTCTTCAAGTGGGATAACAATGATTAAAAGCAAGCTTTGCACTATGAAGGAAGCGGTAAATCAATTTGTATCGAATGGCGACATAATTGCCATCGAAGGCTTTACTGCCTTTATATGTTTCGCCGCGGCCCATGAGATTATCCGGCAGCAAATAAGGAACTTAACCCTTTGCAGGCTGACTCCGGATCTGATTTACGATCAGATGATTGCTGCAGGTGTTGCTAAAAAACTGGTTTTCAGCTATCTCGGTAACCCGGGCGTAGGTAGCTTGCATTGTATTCGCCGAGCCGTTGAACAAAGTATACCGAGACCGTTGGAATTAGAAGAGTACACGCATTTCGGTATGGTAGGTCGTTACACAGCCGGCGCTAGCAACCTGCCGTTCTTCCCGTTACGCAGTTTTACAGGCAGTGATCTGCCATCCGTAAACAAGAATATCAAATTTGTCGAAGATCCTTACGGCAACGGTGCCATCGCAGTCGTCCCTCCATTACGACCAGATGTGGCTATCATCCATGCCCAACGGGCGGATAGCGACGGCAATACACAGCTTTGGGGCCTAATCGGTGTGCAAAAGGAAGCAGCTTTCGCCGCAGAGCGAGTCGTCGTAGTTGTCGAGGAAATTGTCGAGGAAACCATCATCCGCCATGATCCGAATCGCACATTAATACCTGGCATTATCGTCAATGCTGTGGTTCACGAACCCTATGGCGCACATCCAAGCTATGTCCAAGGGTATTATGATAGAGATAACCAAATCTACCTTTCCTGGGACAAGATCTCAAGAGAAATCAGGCAAACGGAGGAATGGCTTCAAGAATGGGTATACGATGTGCCAGATCGTCAGGCTTACCTCGAGAAATTGGGTCTGGAGCATATAAGTAATTTGTTGCCTGGCGAAATGAAGGCAGCCGATGTTGATTATGGTCGCTACGATTAGACTCGTGGTTAGATTACGTTTCACATTTCCCATGATGGCCATTGCCACCAAAAAATACCGGGCGCCTAATGGCGAAATGTTTATCTGAACCAAGCGTTTGATCCATGGAGGTCAGAGAATGGAATTCTCACCAGCAGAGCTAATGATTGTTAATGCATCCCGGGCTCTTAAGGAAAGCCAGGTTGTATTTGTCGGGGTTGGCTTGCCAAACATCGCCTGCAACCTTGCCCGGCAAAGCCACTCACCCCATATTCAGTTAGTTTATGAAAGCGGTATTTATGGTGCCCACCCCGCCCGATTGCCGTTATCAATCGGCGATCCGACGCTAGTTAGTGACGCCACCTCAACCGTTAGCATGGCGGATCTATTTATGCTTTTTCTCCAGCGAGGGCTGGTAGACACGGCTCTTTTAGGTGGCGCCCAAATTGACAAATTCGGTAACCTGAACACAACCGTGATTGGTGATTACAACAAGCCAAAGACACGACTTCCAGGCTCAGGAGGAGCGTGCGAGATAGCGATTAATGCCCGCAATGTGTTTATTATCATGCGCTTGAAACGCCGCGCTTTTGTTGAAAAATTAGATTTCCTGACGAGCCCTGGACACCTGGACGGAGGCGACGCCCGTGATCGTCTTGGTCTACCCGGTGGTGGTCCAAAAATGGTAATTACCGATCGCGCTCTCTTTGAATTCGATCCAATTACCAAGGAAATGACCTTAACTAACTTAACACCTGGAAATTCAATTGAGGATATCATCGAAGAAGTCGGCTGGACGCTGCAGGTTGCGAAGACCGTTGGCATAACGGCGCCGCCAACAATAGAGGAGCTATCCCTTATCCGGCGGGAGCTAGATCCTCAGGGGACTTACCGTTAACCTGTAACTTTCATTAGGAATTGACTGTGCAACGATTTGCTTATCCACAGGGAAATGTTTTTTACAGGAAGATGGATCATGGCCGTCCAAAAATATCCCATGGCCATGGTATTTACCTGTATGATGTAGAAGGAAATCGTTATATTGATGGCGCAGGCGGCCCCTTTGTTGTTAATGTCGGCCATGGTCGAACAGAGGTTGTCCAGGCGATGCAACGCCAATTGCAGGCTGCCGCCTACGTCCATGCCATCATGTTTACCAGCGAGTCTCTTGAGTCTTATGCTTCCGCTTTAGCCCGTGTTGTCTCAATTCCGGATCCAAAATTTTACTTCCTCAGTAGCGGCTCTGAAGTAGTAGAAGGGGCCATTAAGTTGGCCAGGCAAATCCAAATGGCCCGTGGTGAGAGTCACCGGCGTCTAATTATCGGTCGCCAGCAAAGCTACCATGGAATGACCTTGGGTGCCTTAAGCGTCAGCGGGAAAGCGCCCCTGCGAGATCCTTATGTTGATATGATGGCTAAAATGCCCCATATCGCACCGCCCTACCGTTACCGGGATCCAGCGACCGGAGAAGAAGCAGCGAGTAGATTGGAAGAGGCCATCTTGGAACATGGTCCAGAAAATGTGGCCGCTTTTATCGCTGAACCAATAAGTGGCGCTACATTAGGAGCGACAATTCCACCTGCTGATTATTGGCCGATTATCCGCCAAATCTGCGATCGTTATGGGGTTTTACTCATTTCCGATGACGTGCTAGTAGGTTTCGGTCGCACCGGCAAATGGTGGGGACTCGATCATTGGGACACGATTCCCGACATTATGGTCACCTCTAAAGGTGCGGCCGGTGGCTACTTCCCCCTCGGATTCATTGCCAGCACAGGAGCGGATGTTGCCCTCATTCACGATACGTTGGGAGATTTCAACCATGGTGGTACCTTCAGCCACCATGCCGTGGGCGCGGCGGCCGGCCTGGCAACTCTTAAAATAATCATTGAAGAAAAGCTGGTTGAGAATTCAGCCAGTATTGGAATGCTTCTAGGATCTATGATCCAGGCTACCCTAGGTGATCACCCAAATGTTGGCGATGTGCGCGGGCGCGGCCTGTTTTGGGCCTTAGAGTTAGTCCAGGATCGAGATAGCAAGGAACCTTTTCCAGCTAACCAACGGGTCGCCTGGCGGATATGGCAGCGTGCTTTTGATCTCGGTTTGGTACTCTACTATTCCCAGGGCTGCGCTGATGGCCGGGATGGCGATCTGATCTTGATAGGCCCACCACTCATTACAACTGAAAAAGAGCTAAATGAAATTGTTCCGCTGCTGGCAAGGGCAGTCGAGGATACATTCCGACGAACTTGAACCTCCCTTACCTGGACCAGGGTGTTTAGTTGGCCAGCTCCCTTAATTTGCCTGGGACCTATCGGAGTTAATTATAGACCTTATGTTTAGTTATTTTTGTTGTGATGATCAGCTCCTGTAGAACCGAGTGGCAGTAACCAGCCGGTATTATTGTCCCAGTAATAATTTCGGTTGCTGGGTTCATCACCTGATGACCTGGTCGGGAAAGTCATACACTTACTGGCGACACAGGCAAAGTGAGTGCTTGTCATATTTCAGGCTGACCGCCAGCCTGACCATCAAAAAACAGGAAATTAGGAATAACTGTATAGAAACTCCAGTAATTAATTCCTGCGGCCTTTCCGCATCATAAATCGACTGCGCCAACAGTATCGACACCTGACTCCACTGTCACACCTACTCCCACTGTACCCCAAAATCTTTAACTACAATCCCTACGACCTCACTGACAACTGCTACGGCCAGGGATACCTCTACTGGCAAGCTTCGGCAATACCATACCAGGACCAAGTCAGTCGAATCATGGAGAATGGCGGTATTCACAGCAAACTGATAGCGGACATCATTATCAAACCTGGCCGGAGACATTACCATGTCATAGACGCAGCTTGGTTATAGACATCGGTGTGCTATAATTCTTGATTGGCCTCGGGGTAGAATCGGGATTGGGCAAGACCTAACCGCGGTCCACAGGACTGTGGTTTTATTTTCTTGCTCGATTCTAATTGTACTTTACGAGCAGCTGGAGAAGAACAATGACAGATGCTGATCAGCTGCGCCAGTCGATCCTGGCGCAGGTTGCTGATTATTACGATATCGTACATAAGAACAAGGCATTCGTAGCTGGCAAATCGCGCGTTCAATATGCAGGGCGCGTCTATGATGCTGATGAACTGCAATCTTTGGTCGGAGCTGCTTTAGATTTCTGGCTTACAGCCGGGCCTGTCGCCGATCAATTTGAACAACGACTCAGCCAGATCCTTGGCGCTAGAGAGGTTATCCCGGTTAACTCTGGCTCATCTGCCAATCTGGTTGCGGTATCCGCCCTTTGTTCAAAGCAACTCCGCAACGGGCTAAGACCTGGCGATGAAGTTATTGTCCCGGCAGCCAGTTTCCCAACGACAGTAAACCCGCTCATTCAAAATGGTCTGGTACCTGTCTTTATTGACAGTCGTCTGGGTGATTATAATCTGAATCCTGACTATTTTGAGGAAGCCTTATCAGGTCGGACGAAAGCGGTCATGTTTGCCCATACTCTTGGTAATCCGGCCGATATGGATGTTGTGATGGCTTTCGTTCAAAAAAACAAATTGTTGCTGATTGAGGACACCTGTGATGCATTGGGAAGCACATGGGATGGGAAACCTGTTGGCACTTTTGGGCAGGTGGCCACCCTCAGTTTTTATCCAGCTCATCACATCACAACCGGGGAAGGAGGCGCAGTCTATACAACAAGCCGTCGTATTGGAAAAATTGCCCGATCGGTCCGTGACTGGGGTCGTGACTGTTGGTGTGGCTATGATAATCCAATAGATGGTAAATGCGGCATTCGATTCGAACGGGAAGTACCAGGAATGCCCGGTTATTACGACCATCGCTATTGCTACACTGAAATCGGTTATAACTTAAAAATGACTGACCTCCAGGCGGCCGTCGGACTCGAACAGTTGGAAAAGCTGCCAGATTTCATCGCCAAACGTAAGCAGAATTACTCCTACTTATCAAAGGCTTTGGTGGCTTTTGAAGAGCATCTGTTGCTACCTACAGCACATGAAAAAGCAGACCCCTCTTGGTTCGCATTCCCAATCTCAGTTCGGGACGAAGCACCGTTCTCCCGTTATGAGCTAACACGGTTTCTAGAACATCGACATGTAGAGACGCGTCCATTATTCGCCGGCAACATCCTGAAACAACCGGCTTACAAAGATATTAATTGCCGGGTTATCGGAGACCTTCAGGTAACTGACCAAATAATGCGTTCTACTTTTTTTATCGGCCTTTTTCCCGGTCTAGGACCCAGCCAGCTAGATTATATGATTGAATCCTTTTCGGATTTCTTCAAGCAACTCTAATTATTAAAAGAACAGGCTCCAACTTTTTTAGCTCTATTGATGAAGAAACTCTCCGTAATCATCTGCTGCTACAATGAGCGATCCACGATCCAAGAGGTCATCGAGAAGACGAAAGATGTAAACTTGGGAGAAAATTGGACCCGAGAGATTATCATTGTAGATAATAATTCGACCGACGGTACCCGGGAAATATTGCGGCAATTCGAGGAACCTTCCCTAAAAATCATCTTTCATCAAGAGAATCTAGGAAAGGGGATGTCTATTCGCACGGGCATAAAGAATATGACGGGTGATTATATGATTATCCAGGATGCTGATCGCGAGTATGATCCGGCCGAGCACGCGAAGTTTTGTCAATATGTTGACGAAACGGCTGCCCACGCGATCTTCGGCTCAAGAATTCTTGGCGGTCATGTAAAATATAAATACGTGCGGGCTTATTTAGGCGTGCGTTTCTTAACCCTTTTAACAAATTTATTATTTGGTGGGCACCTGACTGATGTGGCCACTGCAACCAAAATGGTTCAGGCCGATCTGGTAAAATCCTTAAACCTTACGTGTATGGGATTCGATCTTGATTTTGAGTTGCCTGACAAAATCTTATTGTCTGGTTATCAAATTGAAGAATTACCAATCAATTACGACCCAAGAACATATGCGGATGGGAAAAAAATAACGGTCAGGGATGGTCTGAAAGCTTTGCTAATCATGTTCCGCGATAGGCTCGGTTTATCACCTGTGCTGAGGCAAGATCTTAATAGCGAGCCAGATGAAGAGCATGAACTTAAGGCAAGTAACTGACAAAGGACATCTGGCCAAATATAGAAACGGGATCGTCCAATGCGAATTGTTGTTACAGGCTCGATTGCCTTTGATTATTTAATGTCTTTTCCTGGTAAGTTCAGCGATCATCTGATCGCCGATCAGCTACATAGTATCAGCCTGAGCTTTCTGGTAGACACCTTGCGCGTTCAACGTGGAGGAATTGCGCCAAACATTGCCTACACGAATGCGCTCCTTGGTGGCCGGCCGAAGATCATGGCTGCTGCCGGAAGGGATTTCATTGATTATGGGAATTGGCTGGAAAAACAGGAAGTTGATACTTCCGGCATTGTGATCTTTGAAGATGATCTATGCGCATCATTTTTTGTCAATACAGATCAGGATCACAATCAAATCGCCAGTTTTTATACCGGCGCGATGGCGAATGCAGCAAAATTAAGCTTTAGCGAACACGCACCGAAGGTTGAACTGGCAATTATCTCGCCCAACGATCCGGCCGCAATGAGCGCCTATGTTGAGGAATGTAAACAACTTGGAATCCCCTATGTTTATGATCCTAGCCAACAGGTGATTCGACTTACATCAGAAGCGCTGATTGCTGGGATTGATGGCTGCATATTATTAACAGTTAACGAGTATGAACTGGGTATGATTCAGGAAAAGACCGGTTTCAGCAGAACAGAGATTGTCGAACTGGCCGGTGGCCTTTTGCTCACTCTGGGTGGTAAGGGGTCCCAAATTTTTGTGGATGGCCAGGTCATCAATATTCCGGCAATCCCGCCTCGCCAATTGATTGAACCAACCGGCGCCGGAGATGCATTCCGTGGTGGCTTACTGAGAGGGATTCAGCTTGATTTACCCTGGCACGTTGCCGGACGGATGGGTGCTTTGGCAGCTACCTATGTATTGGAAAATATGGGTACACAAGGACACCATTATACGAGGAAGGAATTTATCGATCGGTACCGCCAGCTCTTTGACGACGACGGCGCTCTCGACATATTGTTAAACTAACCAAATTTTAAGGAGAATATCCATTATGGAATATGACATTAAAGATCTCAGTTTGGCAACTGGTGGTCGACATCGAATTGAATGGGCTGAGCAAGAGATGCCCGTCCTTCGCAATATCCGTGAGCGGTTTGCAAAAGATCGACCCCTTGCCGGAATCCGAATTAGTGCCTGTCTTCATGTTACGACCGAAACGGCGAACCTGGCTCGGACCTTACAGATTGGGGGCGCGGACGTTGTTTTATGCGCCAGTAATCCATTGAGCACCCAGGATGATGTCGCTGCCAGCCTGGTAACTCATTTTGAGATTCCGGTCTACGCCATCAAGGGTGAAGACAATGAAACCTATTACAAGCATATAAGCGCCGCACTCGATCACAAACCCCAGATGACCATGGACGATGGTGCCGATTTGGTAAGCACAATTCATAAAGACCGCAGCGACCTCTTGGAAACGATTGTTGGGGGGACTGAAGAAACGACCACCGGCGTCATCCGTTTACGAGCCATGGCCAAACAAAATCAATTAAAATTCCCGGTCATCGCGGTTAACGATGCCTTGACGAAGCACATGTTTGACAATCGTTACGGTACAGGCCAGTCGACGCTTGACGGGATCATTCGCGCCACCAACACCCTGATTGCCGGGAAAACGGTTGTTGTCGCCGGTTACGGCTGGTGTAGCCGTGGCATTGCCATGAGGGCTAGGGGGTTAGGCGGCAATATCGTTGTCACCGAGATCGATCCGCTAAAAGCTTTGGAAGCGGTTATGGATGGATACCGTGTCATGCCCATGAAAGAAGCGGCCGCTATTGGAGACATTTTTATCTCAGCCACTGGTGATATTCATGTCATCGATGTCCATCATATGGAAGTGATGAAGAATGGAGCCCTGGTATCAAACTCAGGTCATTTCAATGTGGAAATCAACATTCCCGGCCTGGCAGAAATTGCTACGGCGCCGCCACGGAGAGTCCGCGAATTCGTCGACCAGTATGTCCTGGAAGACGGCCGCTGCATCAACATCCTGGCCGAAGGACGTCTCATAAATCTTGCCGCAGCCGAAGGTCATCCGGCGTCCGTGATGGATATGAGCTTTGCCAATCAGGCTTTAAGCGCCGCATATCTGTTGGAAAATGCCGGCAATCTGGAGCAGAAAGTCTATGCCGTACCGGATGATGTTGATCAGGAAATTGCGAAAATCAAGCTTGCCGGCATGGGCATCAGTATCGACACGTTGACCTCTGAGCAAGAAGATTACCTCAGTTCCTGGGAAGCAGGGACATAGCTCCTCTAAATCGATATTATCGGGCCGGTAACCCTTTCGGTTACTGGCCCATTTTCTTGATGCCATGAATCACTATCGAGATCACAACCCGGCTGCAACCGTCGGCTGGGTGCGAGTTGCCAGACGCTTTTCCAACGTGGTCAGCCCACCTGTGATATTTGCCATCCTGGCCCTAGCCCTTTCCTGGTATGAGCTTGGATTTTGGGATGGCCTGCTATGGGCGGCCGTATACGGCTTTTGGGTATCATTAGCCCCAATTCTTTTCGTACTCTATCTGCTGCAAACGGGTCGCATTTCCGACCTGTATATGAATACATCGAAGGAGCGCAGATGGCCTTACGTCGCCAGTGTATTTGGGGCTGTTATTGCCTTCATCTTCGTACTAATCTTCAATGGGCCTGATTTGTTGCTATGCCTATCAATATTCAGCATCATTGAGTTAGCCACCTTGAGTATCATCACGAATTTTTGGATGATAAGTATCCACGCTACCAGCATCTCTGCAGCAACCGTAATCGTCGGTCTGGTCTTTGGACTAGTACCTGCTTTACTCTTGCTGCCACTGGATATCCTAGTTGCTTGGGTTCGACTTTATCTTCGTCGCCATACCTGGGCCCAGGTTGTTGCCGGACTAACTCTTGGCCTGGCGAGCGTTTACGTTACCACCCTCTTCGGTTGCTTTG
>Ga0307377_10007617_pt1 | contig 11132 bp, 12 predicted proteins | sample TR3MG_FD_202535 | JGI IMG/M metagenome (GOLD analysis project Ga0307377, IMG submission 202535) | Soil microbial communities from Risofladan, Vaasa, Finland - TR-3 | ecosystem: Environmental > Terrestrial > Soil > Coastal area > Acid sulfate soil | place: Finland: Risofladan, Vaasa | collected... | reverse complement strand
ATAATAACCCGTATTATATCGCCAGTAAAAATCGTCATACCAAAGATTACTGTAAACATAGTTGACATCATAAATGTAAACTTCGTCAACAGGTTCGTCGGTATAGATGTAAACATAACGTGTATAACACGAGGATAAGAGTAGACTTATCACAATAAGAAACAATAGTTTAATACTCATTTTTTTATTCTCCTATGTAGTTTATTACTATAATATACTACAAATATCGTACCAACTTTTCGGGGGTGACTTATGGTAGTAAGAAAAGTGTTAGGAAATGAGAGATTAAAGTATGAAAAGGCGAAAGAATTAATAAGAAGTAGGACAAGTCTTGAGCCTGAAATCATAGAACATCTAAATCCAATAAGTGCTTTTGGGTTGGTTCATACGATATTATCCTTAGAATATAAAAAGATAAATGGTGGTCGAGATTGGCAAGGTGAATGTCATTGTAGTATGAAAAAAGGACTTCATTACCATTACGTTATTACAGTCTTTGATAATACTCATTGGAGAGTATTCGAAAAAACTTCCTTATCTGGATAAAAACAGTTGACATTTACATTTTTTATACTTATATTTGTATAGATTAAAAAGGAAAAGTTATGAACGCAAGAGAAGTTGCGGAAGACAATAAGATTTTAGAATATATGGTTGGGTCTAAACTATATGGAACTGACACTCCAACCAGCGACACTGATTATTGTGGAGTTTTCATGCCGAATGCCGACATGGTATTTGGGTTTGAACGTGCTGAGGAAGTTGATTTGAGTGTAAAGTCAAAACGTGAAGATGGAAAGAACAACGAGAATGCCGTAGACAAGATTTTATATGAATTTCGTAAGTTTGTGAAACTTGCCCTCGATAACAATCCAAATATATTAGAACAAATATTTGTGAACCGTGAAAACTTAGTTTACAGTAACAAATGGGGAGAAGAACTTTTGAGGAACGTTCATTTGTTCCCGCATCGCGGTTTGGCTGTAAAATATAAAGCTTATGCGTATAGTCAAAAACATAAAATGGTGATCCGGACTGACAGTTTTCATTCTCTTGTGAACGCTCAGGAATGGTTAGAAAGTTATCTCAAAACTGATGAAGATGGAAAGACTTTAATAGTTGAAATTTTGCCAAAGAAACTTCCATTTATGAGTGTTAAAGGCGACAATATACTTGTAGGTGACTTGAACTTTCAACGTCACTTTATGTTACGCAAGGTAAAGAAGATGATTGATGAAAGGTTATCTAAAGCCACCAATCGTAAAGATTTATTAACTAAACACGGATACGATGTCAAGTTCGCGAGCCATCTAATTAGATTATTGTTAGAAGCTGAAGAATTGTTATCCACTGGAAGACTTGAATTTCCATTGAGATATAAAGATGTTATCTTGGATATAAAACTTGGAAAGTGGAAGATGGCTGAAGTTTTGAGGTATGCTGAGGAACTTGAAATGAAGTTAGACGACGCGGTTGAATTGTCTGCTTTACCAAAACGTCCGAGATACGAAGAAGTTCAAGAGTTGGTAAAAAAGTTACTTAGAGATTATATTGAAGTAGTGTAAAATAAATAAAATAACAGTTGACTGGTATGCTAATTATCGTTATATTATAGTGTTGATTGAGAAAACACTTACAAGGAGTTAAAATGTACGGTTGGAAAGAAAATAAAGAGGTTGAGGAAAAAACTTACGTCAATGGCGTTGAGCTAATGGGCGAGTCAGATGGTATCAAAGTTGTTGGTATTTGTGCTCTTATTGATGCATTATTTCCCGATTACTTTGAGAATTCTCTTGATTACACCTATGCTGCGGTTAGTGACGCCGTCATGAAGTGGTGTGAGGAAAACGATTCTGCTTACTACGCCGATGTCCGTGAGGAATTTTGGGTTGGACATGGTATCAGTGAAGCTAAAGAAGCTGGTAAATCTGTAGTAGTGGTCGAGGACTTATCATGAGCGGCGGATTTATTGGCGGAATGTGGTATGAAGAAAATACCTATAATGAAAAGATTGAAGAAAAACGAGAACAAGTAAGACTATATGAGATTGAAAAGAAAGAAGTTATTGAAAAGATTATTGAGCAGAAAAATTTAAAAGCCTTTGTTTCAATCAATCCAACAATTCAAATTTATCGTTTGCAAAAAAGAACACTTGAAAATCTAAAAGTTATTTTGGATAAATGGGAAAAAATAAATAAAAACAGTTGACTGGTAAGCTAATTATCGTTATATTATAGTAGTTAATTGATAAGAGATTAAAATAAAAAGTTAGGAGTAACAAATGGATTTTAGTAAAATAAAAATAGAGTGGGAAATCGGCGACGAGTATGACGATGCTGGTGATGGTCACACATTTTTTCACGAAGCCGAGGGTTTTGATGAAGATGGTAACGAGTATAAAGCCACAGCCATAATGATTGATGGTGAACTTGATGAAATAGAAGAAATCGAACGAGTTTAATTTAGCCTAAACCCTTTCATTTGAGAGGGTTTTTTTCTGCACAAAATTAGGCCTTTTAGGGAACTTTCTCACCAAAAAATAGTATAAAGGGTATTGACAGTTTACAATGGTTTTTCAATTTCATTTATATTTATTTAAGCGGGGTTGAGAAATTTTACGGAACTCACCAATAATATTGCCCCCAAAGTTTACAAAAATTTAAAATGTTAGTATTAGGAGAACTTATATGCCAGACAAATATTTAGACGATTTTAAACCGTTCTCTTTGTCTGAAGCATTCCTGGAAAAATACAAAAACGAAATTCCACCATTTGGCTTTAATGGTTTGGGTTATTTAGTATACATGAGGACATACAGTCGTCTGAAAGAAGATGGCACGAATGAACAATGGTATGAGACCGTTGCTCGTGTAATAAATGGCACGTACAATATGCAAAAAAAATGGATTATGGGAAATAGGTTGTATTGGAACGAGTGGAAAGCTCAAGCTTCAGCGAAAGAAATGTTCACACGAATGTACGAAATGAAATTTTTACCGCCGGGTCGCGGTTTATGGGCAATGGGAACGCCGATAACTGAGGAAAAGGGATTATATGCCGCGTTAAACAATTGTGCGTTTGTTTCGACCGACGATTTGAAACAAGATCATTCAAAACCATTTACATTTTTGATGGATGCCAGTATGTTAGGTGTGGGAGTAGGATTTGATACCAAAGGTTCGGGCGAAATCACTATTAAGGGTATAAATAAAGATAGGACACCTGAAACATATCAAATTCCTGACACTCGTGAGGGTTGGGTAGAAAGTGTGGGTAAACTTATAGATGCCTATTTTGGTGGACATTCTGACGTTGTTATGGATTATTCCTTAGTTAGAGGACCTGGGGAGCCTATTCGTGGCTTCGGTGGTGTATCATCAGGACCTGAACCATTGCAAGATTTACACGAGAATATAAGACAAGTATTAGAACCACTTGCAGGGAAAGAAATAACTGTAAGAGCGATAGTTGACATAATGAATTTTATAGGTAAAGCTGTTGTCGCTGGGAATGTTCGCAGGACTGCTGAGATAGCGATAGGTGAACCATTTGATGAAGAATATCTCAATCTAAAAAATTATGACATCAACCCTGAGAGAGCTGAATATGGTTGGACATCGAATAATAGTATCTATGCTGAGTTGGGAATGGATTACACAAAAGCAGCTGATAGGACTTGGAAAAATGGAGAGCCTGGGTATATATGGTTAGAAAACATACAAGGTTATTCCAGAATCAAGAATGGAATGGACAATAAGGATCATAGAGCGAAAGGGGTAAATCCTTGTATTATTGGCGATACTTTAATTGCTGTCGCCGATGGTAGAAACACAGTTAAAGTTAAAGATTTAGTTGGCACAACTTATCCTGTTTATACGATTAAAGATAAAAAAGTAACTATTGGGAAAACATTAAAAACTTGGAAAACAAAAGAAAATACTGAAGTGTGGAAACTTGTTTTGGATGATGGCTCACATTTATTTGCTACACCAGATCATAAAATAATGTTACGAAATGGAAAATATAAAGAATTAAAAGATTTACAAAAAGGCGAATCATTGATGCCTTTTAATTCTTATATATCAAATAAACATTATCGCCAAATTTCATCAAATATTGGTCGTGATAGGCGTCAATATCGGTTAATCGCCGAATATAATGATTTAATAGTTGATCCTAAAATAACCGCTATTCACCATAAAGATTTTAATAGTTTTAATGATAGAATAGAAAATCTGTATGCTATGCTTCACGAAGACCACAGAAGTCTTCATTCTGAAAAAATGAAGGGGAAAAACAATCCATTATGGAAAATGTCTGAAGAAAGCAGAAATAAGTTTTTATATGGAAAAATGTGTGGAGAAGATAATGGTATGTTTGGTAAAAAACACAAAAAATCAAGCAAGATAATTATCGGCGAAAAATCAAAAAATAACTGGGAAACTCAAAGGGATTTTATGATCGAGTCAATAAGAAATGGAATGACTGATGAAGTTAAAAAACATATTTCTGATAAAATGAAAGAAAAAACAATATGGGTTATTTGGGAATGTCCTGTTTGTGGAAATAAATTAGAATTAACTGAGTATCAAGTATTAAATAGAGTTACTTGTAGTAAATCTTGTTCAAATAGATTTAGGGCGACAAGAAAAGAAAAAATGTATAATCATAAAGTAGAATCCGTAGAATTTTATGGATATGAAGATGTATATGATATAACAGTTGAAGATACCCATAATTTTGGTATTATTACACAAAAGTTTGACGACGATGCGATAGTATCAACTGGCATTTTTATTCATAATTGCGTAGAGCAATCTTTAGAATCCTACGAATTATGTAATCTTGTAGAAACATTTCCAATGAGACACGAGAATCTTGAAGATTATTTAAAGACTTTGAAGTATGCCTATCTTTATAGTAAGACTGTAACACTTGGTCAAACACATTGGCCGGAAACAAACCGTGTAATGTTAAGAAATCGTCGTATTGGTTGTTCAGTTAGTGGTGTCGCCCAGTTTGTTACGAAGCATGGTATTGATGAACTTCGTAAGTGGTTAGAGAGTGGATACGATACAATACAAAGTTATGACAATCTTTATAGTGAGTGGTTTGCTATTCCATTATCAATTAAAACGACGAGTGTAAAACCAAGTGGAACTGTATCACTTCTTACTGGCGCTACACCCGGAGTACATTATCCTGAATCGAGATTTTACATTCGGCGAATGAGATTATCAAAGACATCAAAGTTAGTAAAACCATTAAAGAAAGCTGGTTATAACATAGAAGATGCTTTTGGTGATTCAAATTCATTAGTAGTTGATTTTCCTATTGATGTAGGAGAGGGAATACGGACTGTATCTGAGGTATCAATGTGGGAACAGCTTTCATTAGCCGCATTTATGCAGAAACATTGGGCAGACAATCAAGTAAGTTGTACGATTACTTTTGACCCTGATAAAGAGGGAAAGAATATTGCTAACGCTCTCAACTATTTTCAATACCAACTTAAAGGTATATCATTTTTACCTAAATTAAACGGTGGTGCGTATCCACAAATGCCGTACGAGGAAATTACTGCCGACGAATATAAAGAAAAATTAAAGAAACTCAAAAAACTTGATTTTAGTAATGTTGAACAACACGAAGCCGTTGTGGATCGATTCTGTTCTTCTGACTATTGTGAATTAAAAGCAGAAATGAATGAAATAGAAGATGGAGTGAAAAATGAAACTAAAAATTAAAAAATTACACAAAGATGCTATTATACCAACAAGATCAAATCCAACTGATTCGGGATTAGATTTATATTCTATTGAGGATGTACAAATACATCAAGGTCAATATAAAACGGTTTTAACTGGGATTGCTATACAACTCCCAAAACCGATACAAATGGGGGTTTATCCAATAGAATTGGGAGTAGATTTTCGTCAAACGGTTGTATTAGAAGCGCAAATACGTCCGAGAAGCGGGTTAGCTGCTAAGAATGGAATAACGATAATCAATTCGCCGGGAACGGTGGACAATGATTATCGTGGAGAGATAAAAGTTATATTACGAAATGAAGGAAATGAGATTTTCTATATTAAAAAGGGCGATAGGATTGCACAAATGGTTATATGTCCTGTTTTTATTCCTGAGATAACAGAGGTCAAAGAATTAGACGACACCAGTCGTGGCGACAATGGTTTTGGATCTACTGGAAAATAAATGGAACTTATTTATTTTAGTAGAGTATAATACATAAAGGTTTTATTCTTCGATTGAAACATAGGAGATTTGATATGACTGAAGAGTTTTTAAATGAGGAAAGTGGTTCTGTCCCCTGTCCAAGATGCCAAGAATCAATACATCCTGAACGTGTTGAGGCTGGGTATCATATTTGTGTAAAGTGTTCAACTATTGAACGGTATGGTTATATTCATGTATTTGAGGGAAAGACGGGCGACAGAATTGAGATTGTAAAGGATGCTAAATTAGCAGAAAAGATAAGGAAAACACAAGGCGGAAAACATGGACAAATCTAATATAATAGAGTTTGATTTTAAAAAAAAGGTAAAAATAAAAGGTAAAGGTCATGTAGTACCATATTTCGCAGATTATACATTACGTATATCCAATGGTTCAACGACAATTTCAAACAAAGAAGATTTAGAACTTTTTTATAATCTTATCAAAGACATACCAAATTGTGTAATATTAGACATTGGAGCAAACAAAGGTTATTATGCTGCATTGACTACATTGAAAGAGGATTTATTTGTGTATGCTTTTGAGCCGCTAGCAAATGTATATAATCGTTTTTTACTCAATATTTTAGAAATGAACGGAGTTAGGAATAAAGTATCTACATTCAACGTTGGTTTACTCAATGAACGATGTACAAGGAAACTTTATTACGACAATACAGAAAATGCGTCGATTGAAAAGGACGTAGAAAAAGAGGCGAAAATCTTAAAAGAGTTAGAAAGACGGCCTGAAGCATGGACAAGATATTCTGAGGTTGACGCTCGATTTGAGAGATTAGACGATATGATGGAAGAGTATATTGAACAAGATGTTGATGTAGTAAAGATTGATGTAGAGGGAGCAGAATTATTAACATTACAAGGTGGTGAGAAATTTTTTAGGGAACAAAAACCGCCATTATTCGTTGAAATAGAAGAAAGACATTGTAAAAGGTTTGGGAACACAGTAGAAGGCACAATAGATTACATTAGGTCATTGGGTTATACAGAAATAACACCAGCCGGAAAAATCAACTATATATGTAAGTGAGGTAAGAATGGACAAACTTTATGGAAGGCGAATACTTCATGTATTATCGCCCGTAAGATGGAACGCTACAAAGTGGATACATCACGGAGATTCAAATTGGAAAATGGTTTATAAACAAATTAAATGGCTGCCCGATTGTCACCATTATGTTTTGATACCAGCTAACAATACATTAGAAAAAGAGTTACAACAAGACAACATTACTTGGATACCATTTCCGTATCCGATATCAGTATTAGCGAATCGTGGATATTTTGATTACAAGGCGTTGAGGGGATTTTTTGATTGGCGGAAGCATGATTTAGATTTCATATTTCTCAATCAACCTGAGTTATGTTACAATGTTATGAGTGGGTTATTGTCAGATAGAGTTGGAACTTCAGTGGACACATTTTTATTTTTTCATTGGGTTGATTCACCACAATCAAAGCCGAGCGAAACATATATTGATGGATTTTGGAGACAAGTAGAAGCAATAGATTTATCCACAAAGACATTTTTTCATAGTAAGTATTCATTGGAGTATTTGAAATCAAATTGGAGTGAGAAACGTCCAAGAATAACTGGTGAAATTATCGATGAAAACATTAAAAAGAAAATAACTTATATGACAACGCCAAGTGGTTTTGCTGGCGAGAGAAAAGAATCAAAACCGGTTTCACTTCCTGACAAAAAGATTCTAGTATTTAATCATCGTTGGAATACTTCAACTGGAATCAAAAGGCTTATTGAATACACACAAGATTTAGATAGAAATGAGTATCTTGTTTGGGTCACCGATGAAGATGCCAAGAAGCCAAGAGCTGGCGCTCCAGCACCTGAGTGGATGCGAGTACAAAACTTTCAAAGTGGGGCAGAGTATCAATATTTGTTAGAAAAATCATTTGCAACAATGTGTTTTGTTGATGGTTATGCTACGTGGAATCTTTCGGTTCAAGATGCTATTTATCTTGGTCGCCCATCACTTGCTTATTATCATCCGGTAATGGATGAAGTGGTTGGAAAGGATTATCCATATTATTTTAAAACGAAAGACGAGTTTTTGAAAAAATTAAAATCGATAGAAAAGGATATGAAAGTTGAATGGGAACTTTCACAACACGAACAAAATTCCATAAACAATTTGAAAAATGTTATGATTGAGTCCATTGAAAAATATGAATTTCGCCGGCGACAAGAGCCTCATTCACAAGATGGTAAACGGTTATATGGTAGAGAGTGGTTGTATCATATATTAAATAATAACGGATATAAAAAGAATATCCTATACAACACGCACCGAGATTTACATTTATCAAACTCGTGGGAACATCTTAGAAAATGGGTGCTTATGATGGGAGCAGTAGATGATCCAAACGATGTTGATTGTAGACTTTCGATACCTGAAGATAAGGTTGTGGAAATCAAAAAGATGTTAGACGATCCTGCGTGGATTGATAGAAGTTTCGCCAGTGAGCCGAAACGAGATCCAAAATTCGTTAAAGTGAATAAAAGTAAATTTTTTTAGAAAGGAAAATAAAATGACAGATGATGAATTAGATCAACAATGGAAAAATCATTTTTATTTCGGAGAACCAGAACCGATTTTTGTTGATTGTGATACATATAAAGTATTAGAAATTTTATATATGGAAAAAGAAGATGATTATTTAGAAGGAGAATATTATGCCAAAATTTGATTTAGAACACATATTTACATATCACGCCCCAACTCCTGAGAAGTTGGAACAATACCAAAAAATCCGTGATGCTGCAAAAGATTTCGCTTTAGTTATTTTAGAAAACGCTCCACCTGGAGCCGATGTATCAACTTGTATGAGACGAATTCGTGAGGTCGTAATGACAGCCAATGCTGCGATTGCTTTAGATGGTCGTTTATTTGAGGAAAAAAGACAAATATTATCGAATAAATAATGGGAGAATTAATTTGTATCAGAATATATATGTTCAAAGAACGAGAGGCGATGTATTTGACGGCAACAAAACAACTGTTCACATCTGGGATGACAGACGAGGCTATGAATCATTTGATTTTGAGAATTATGCGTATAAGAGAGATAATAATGGTGACAAGATAAGCATCTATGGCGATAAGGTTAGTAAAGTAAACACTTGGGCAAAGTGGGATGTGGACGCTAACAACATCTTTGAGTCCGATATCCCTATTGAAACGAGAGTATTAGTTGATAGGTATAGCGACAGTGATGAAATTTCAAAGCATCACACGATACTATTTTTTGATATAGAAGTTGAGGTCACGGATGGTTTACCCGACATTCAAGAGGCGAAAAACAAAATAACATCTATTTCTTTTTATGACCAAAAAATCGACGAATATTATGTTTATATCTTGGACGAAGAAAATGTAATCAAACAAACGCGACACGAAAACGAAGAAATCATACCATTTGCAACAGAAAAAGATTTGTTGGTCGCTTTTTTAAACAAGTGGGTTGAGATATGTCCAACGATTGTTACTGGTTGGAATTCAGATGGATTTGACATTCCATATTTATATACGAGATTAAAACGAGTGTTGGGTAGTTATGAAGCGAAACGGTTAAGCCCATTAGGGATTGTAAAGTTTTATGAGAGGCGTAATCGTTATTTTATTGCTGGAGTAAGTTGTTTAGATTATTTAGAAATGTATAAGAAGTTTACATTTATCAATTTACCGTCGTATACTTTAGATGCTGTTTCTCGGCACGAGTTAAATGAGGGAAAAGTAGTCAATCCATATACGACATTAAATGAGCTCAGGGAAAAAGATCCAAATTTATTTATTGATTATTCCTTAACTGATACAAAGTTAGTTGTGAAGATTGATCAAAAAATGAATCTTATAGATTTGATACAAGGTATTAGTCATAAAGGTCATGTACCTTATGAAGATGTATTTTTTTCAAGTCGTTGGATTGAGGGTGCGATGTTAGCATACATGAAAAACCATAATTTAGTTGCTCCAAACAAAAAACCAGAAAACAGAAAACTAATGCATAGTGAGGACAAGTTCAGTGGAGCGTATGTAAAAGAGCCACAAGTTGGGCGACACGAATGGTTGTATGATTTAGATTTTACATCTTTGTATCCGTCGATTGTTATGAGTTTGAATATTTCGCCCGAAACAAAGGTTGGTAAGATTGAAGGCTGGGATGCTGAGAAGCATTTAATGAATAACGACCGAAAGTATGAGGGGAAGTTTTTAGGCGATTACATTGAGACAACGGGCGACGAACTTGATAAAATTTTAAAAGATAATTCATTTGCTATTTCTGCTAATGGAGTAATGTATAGGGTAGACAAGAAAGGTATTATTCCACAAATCTTAGAAGAATGGTTTAAGGATAAAGACAACTTTGACAAGTTACAAACACAATATGGGAACAAAGGCGACAAAGAAAAAGAAAAGTATTATGCTCAACGAAGAACTATTTCTAAAGTTATGTTAAATTCTGTATATGGTGTATTAGGACTTCCAATATTTAGGTTTTATGATTTGGATAATGCTGAAGCGGTTACAACTACTGGAGTGAATCTCATTCAATATACAGAAAAGATTGGAAACTTTTATTACAATCAAATAACTGGCGAAAATGATAAAGATTATTGTATTTACATTGACACTGATTCTGTATTCTTTCCAGCGAAACCGTTAGTGGAGAAACAATGGCCTGATGTAGACACGAATGACCCTGAACAAATGGCGTCTGCTATATTGGAATTGACTGCTGAGGTTCAAAATTTTATGAATAGTACATTTGATTATTATGGAAAACAATTTTTGAATATAGACGAACACAAGTTTGACATCAAACAAGAGGTTATTGCGCGTGCTGGATTTTGGACAA
>Ga0307377_10007616_pt1 | contig 11135 bp, 10 predicted proteins | sample TR3MG_FD_202535 | JGI IMG/M metagenome (GOLD analysis project Ga0307377, IMG submission 202535) | Soil microbial communities from Risofladan, Vaasa, Finland - TR-3 | ecosystem: Environmental > Terrestrial > Soil > Coastal area > Acid sulfate soil | place: Finland: Risofladan, Vaasa | collected... | reverse complement strand
CGGAATGACCGAAACGCGTCCACCTGCCGGGTTTGGAATTTCGGTCATTGTCTGATTGGAGTTTGTTTTCCCTCGGACCCCGAGTCCTCGGGACGAGAGGCGGATTTCGAATTTCGAGTTTGAACTGCGGGTGGCGACACTCACTGCCGGACCAGGTCGAAGGAGGCAACCCACGTGAAAGCTCTTCGACGTTTCCTGAGACAGCCTCTCGGCCTCATCGGCACCGTGGCCGTGCTGGTGCTCGTCGTGGTGGCGGTGTTCGCCCCGTGGATCGCGCCCTACGACACGTCCGTTCAGAATCTCGCCGAGCGCTGGCAGCGTCCTACGCCAGCGCATCCCCTCGGCACCGACCACGTCGGCGTCGACATCCTCAGTCGCATCATCATGGGCACGCGCATCTCGCTCGCCATCGGTCTGGGGGCGAGTGCACTCACCGTGGCCATCGGGCTGACGGCGGGGACGCTCGCGGGCTACGTCGGCGGACGCACCGACCTCCTCGTCTGTCGCGTCATCGACGTCACACTCGCGTTCCCCAGCCTGCTGCTGATCATCATCCTCGCCGCGGCGCTCGGGCAGTCGCTCATCGCCGTGTTCCTGGCACTGGCGCTGGTCAACTGGGCACCGGTCGCACAGCTCGTCCGCGGACAGGTGCTCACCCTGAAGACACGTGAGTTCGTGACGGCCTCGCACGCCCTCGGCGCCGGACACCTCCACGTCCTCGTCCGACACGTCCTCCCCAACTGCCTCTCCGTGATGCTCGTCGTCTTCACCATGAAACTGGGGACGATGATCCTCGCCGAGGCGTCCTTGAGCTTCCTGGGTCTGGGCTCGACGAGCGAGGCCGACTCGTGGGGTCTGATGGTGAACCTGTCCTACGACGACGTCACACGGTGGTGGCAGTCGGTGTTTCCGGCGAGTGCCATCGCCCTCACCGTCATCGCGTTCAACCTCGTCGGTGACGCCCTGCGCGATGCCCTGGACCCGAAACTGCAGGTGCGGTAGCGGCGCCCGTACGTAAAAGGAGCCGGGCTCGGACGTTCCGACCCGGCTCCCTTGATGTCACGCGTCGACGCGACCGTGCTCAGACGATGCGCTTTCTGCGGACGAAGCCCACCAGACCTGCGAGTGCCGTGCCCACCAGCGCCATCGTCCCCGGCTCGGGCACCTCAGAGGTCGACTGGGTGAGGTCCAGTGACACGCCCTCGTTGTAGAAGTGACAGTCCGGGTCGAATCCCAGCGCCATGTTGTTGCCGTTGACCAGGTAGCTGTTCAGCGTCGCGAGTTGTTCGGTCGAGAAGCCGTAGACCAGTGTCTGCGCCGACGACGACAGGTTGAAGTACTCGACCAGGAGGATGCCCTCACCGGCGAGTGCGTCGCCCCCGCCGTCGTTGAACGACCTGACGCCCAGGGGCGCATGGTCCATCAGATGCACGTAGAGTTGATTCGTGCTGTCGTCCCAGTTGCGGATGTCGGTGAACGTCAGCACGGCGGACGTCACCGGGAACATGGTGAAGTCGCCCGGCACCTCGATGCCCCAGGTGAAATACTTGTCGTGGGGCAGCTCGTACAGGTCCTCGGGGTCGGGCTCGAACGTCACCACCTCATCCGCCCGGATCACACCCGTCATCAGAACCGCTGCGACCACAAGGACCGCCAACCTGAGAACCGACGCCCTCTTTCCAAGCACTCTCCTCATTACGACCGCCTCCCAAAAAGGGTCTTTACCCACGCTCGGTGCACCGGCCGAGCCCCCCCTTTTTGGCTTCCCCCGTGGCTGCAGCAACAGCAATATCACCCGTTTCTACCCCAAATCGGGCCCGGCGGAACGCCCGTGGGGACGGTTTTTTGCCGAAAAAGCAGAGGGGAACGATCCCCGCCTGTCCGCCCCCTCGGCGGCCCTTTGCGGTTGCACGCATGGCGAAATCTGCTACAGTCAGGGCCGCATGAGTGGGAGCCCCGGCGGCATGCAGGGAGGCGGGTGCGATGATCGAGATGAAATGTCCGCGGTGCGGCACGCGGCTCACGTTCGAAGACGCCGCCGCCGGCACGACCGTCCAGTGCACCATCTGCACCGTTCCCATCGAGGTGCCCGCGGCCGAGGCACCCCCGCCAGCGCCGGAAACGCCGCTCGACCTCGAAGCCCCCGCACCTGTGCCCGACTACGCCCCCGCCGACACCTTCGACATCGACGACGGCCGACAGACCGCCGCCGCACTGCGCGACGAACTCGCCTCACCCGAGATGGAGGAGATCCGCCTGCTCGCCGTCCGTCCGGCGTTCTGGGCCAACGGACTACTGGCGTGGGGCGCATCGATGGTGTGTCTCTTCTCGCTGGCCTCGGCCGTCCCCACCTTCCGCAGCGGCAAGACCGACGCCGGCGTGCTCCTCCTGCTTCTCTGCCTGGCGTCCCTCGCGACGGTCATCCTCTGGGTGCGGTATTGCGTCTCCCGCAGACTGATCCTCACGACACACCGGACGATCCTGGAGACCGGCAGGGGCGAAAAGAAGCGAACCCTCCAGGTGCGCAACGCCGACATCAGCTTCGTGAACGCGGAACACCAGTACACGCGATACGGCCGGGTCAACTGGGGCAAGCTGACCGTCGTCGCCAGGCCCCTGAAACTGGAGATCGGTCCCATCACCAGACTGACGTATGTGGCCGCAGCCATCCGCGGCGCCGCTCACCGTGCCAGGGCCCGGGAAGACGCCGGAGAGGTGTGGGAGCCTTCGACGGACTAGGGTGAGACCGCTTGGAGACCGGTTCACGCCCTGATGGCGGTTGGGGAGAGCAGGGCGGGGCCCGGTATGCGGGCCCCGCTTTCCGTGACACGTTCATGTGAGCGGTCACATCGCCTTCTGGATCCTGACGATGTGATCGGCGATGGCGCGTCGGATGGCATTGAACGACCCGAGTGCGGCGGCCTTGTCGGGGTCCACCTCGCGCTGTCCGTCGACGGGCCACTTCATGCCGCCCCGACTGTAGGCGGTGTAGTTCGGGATGATCGACTTTTCGAGTCCCGCGAGGTATGCCTCGGCGGCCTGGACCTCGGCACGGGCCTTTCCCTTCTTCTTCGCCTCGGCGACGAGCCTTTCGAGCATGCAGACGTACTTCAGGTCGTCGATGCCCTCGCGCGACTGCTCGTAGTAAATGGTGGGCGTAACGCTTGTGCCCTCGAGCGTCACCATGCTGCCCCGGGTGCCCCCGGTCGACTCGAGGTTGTAGAACCACTCCACCTTGCCGAGCACGCCGTACTTCGTCATCCGCCAGAAGAAAAACCCGAACGGGAAGCGACCCTTGCCGGTGTTCACGAAATACGGGATCGCGTCGGTCTTCGACGTGAGTTCCCTGATGAACTCCTCGTTCAGGAGCTGACGTCCCTTGTTGTGGTGATCGCTGCCGTCCCAGCCGTTGTTGAAGGTGGCGAAGTTCATCCAGGGCGCCATCGCCATCACCTCCATGTAGCCGTTCATGTCGCTGGTGGTGATGATCTCGGGCAGCTCCTCGTAGGTGAGCTTCGCCAGTTTCCCGGCGTACTCGACCCCCCGGATGCCCTTGTTGGTGAACTCGTCGCCGATGGAGAAGATGACGGGGATGTCGTGCTTCTGCACCTCGGCGTGGAGCTTGTGCATCACCTCGATGTATTTCTGCTGGAAGCGCTTGCTGTCGATGGGGCCGTAGCCGGTGAGTCCGCCGATGCTGAGGTTCATCGGGGCCGCGAACATCAGCGGCTTCGTGTACCCGGCCTTCAGGTACTCCTTCATGAAAATGTTGAGCTGCCGGACGTCGTCGTCGGTGATGGGCATGTGGAACCCGTAGAGGGGTCCGACGTTGGTGCAGCCGTGCTCGCGCATGTCGGTGAGTGTGACGCGCAGGAGTTCGAGGTTGGCCTCGTCGAGGTCGCCGGTTCGGCGGTCCTCTTTGGGCCACGCGTAGTGCCAGCCGATCATGAACGGGGGCTCTTCGAGGTTGAAAGGCAGTACCTCGAGCGTGACGTCCGCCGAGGCCACGGGGACGTTGGCGCTGGTGACGGTGACCTTGCCCGTGTAGGTGCCCGCCCTGGCGTCGTCAGGGACCTTGACGGTGACCCAGAAGTTCTCCCGGCTCCAGCCCGCCATGTCCCAGCTTCTGCCGAGGATGAGCAGGTTCTTGTTGTCGCCGTGCCCGCCCTCGGCGGAGCGGACGACGACGTTCCGTGCGGGGATGGTCCCGGCGGGGCCGGTGAGCGCGCCCCCCGTGATCATGACGTCGGCGAGACGCTCCTTGGGCTGAAGCCAGAAGCTGAAGCACTCGTACTCGCCCCGGGCGGCGAAGATCGTCACGGCGTTCGTCTTCTCCTTGCCGAGGACCGTCTCCTCACCGACGATCTGCTTGCCCAGGGTGTCGGTGATGACGACGTCGACCTCCGCCGACCATGCCGCGGCGCCGAGCACGAGGACGAGAAAAGCCGGAATGAAGCGTTTCATCGGAAGACTCCTTCTCATTCGTGTTCCGTGTAGTGCGCCTCCCTTGTGGGGCGCTTATGCTGACGTGCCGGCCCACAAGGGGACCGGACTACATCCTAATCCTCGATCTGCACGCCGAGGGGCAGAAGTCTTGCGTCGTCGACCCAGATCGTCCCGCCGCCGCGGGCGTAGATGTAGAGGGTGAATTTCTTGGCGCCCGCGTCGGGGTTGCCGGTGACGGTGATCTGCCGCCATTCGGGACCGATCTTCTCCATGAACTGACCCCGGGCGCCCGATTCGAACGCGATGTGCAGCATGTTTTCACCTTCACCCCGCGCCCAGATGGTCAGCTCGTATCCGGTGGCGCCTTCGATGGTGGGGATGCCCTGGTTGATGCCGGTGCGTGCGGGCGCGCCGGTGCACTTGAAGCGTGCGGAGTACTTGCCCGCCTTCACGTACTCGGCCCGGTCCTCCCAGGTGTTCTCGTACTGGGCGTTTTCGGGCCAGGCCCACCCGCCCCACCAGTCCCATCGCGACATGTTCCGTCGCGTGTTGGGGTTATAGTCCTCGAAACTCGCGTTCTGCACCAGGTTCAGCGGGGGATTGGTCGCCGAAAGCGTCGTCGGACGGAACGTCCCCGCCAGACGCTGCGTGAGCATCTGCTTCTTGCGCTGGTACATCTTCTCGGTGATGAGGCCGTCGGTCTTCTGCTTCTCGACGTCCTTGAGGACCTTCATGACGTGCTCTCTGGGCCAGAGCCTTCGGGTCAGCTCCTCCCTGGACTCGGCGGCCCACAGCACCGCGCAGAGCCCCGTCACCAACAGGATGACCGTCAGTCGTCTCCACACGCTCATCTTTCTACCTCCCTGTCACAGGAACCCACAGCCTGCGGGACGGACACCCGGTGAAATCCGGGCTACTTATCTGTGTCCCAGATTACCCGGGCGTTGCATGGATTTCCAGTGCTAATTCCGAACGAGCGGCCGCACGGGGCGTTTTCCTTGACATCCCCCCGCCCGGGTGTAGAATCCTTTCCCTTGCGCGGAAGGCCGGCGCCTTCGGGGAGAACGTGATGAGCAGGAAACTGGAGCTGAAATACAACGAGCAGGGACTCATACCGGCGGTCGTTCAGGACGACGTTTCGGGCGAGGTCCTGATGATGGCGTGGATGAACGAGGAGGCGGTCAGGAAGACGCTCGAAACCGGTCGGGCCACCTTCTACAGCCGCTCGCGACGGAAGCTGTGGGTGAAGGGGGAGCGGTCGGGACACGTCCAGGAGGTCAGGTCGGTGCGCGTGGACTGTGACGGGGACACGCTGCTCTTGCGCGTTGAGCAGAAAGGCGGGGCCTGTCACAAGGGCTACCGCAGCTGCTTTTTCACCGAATTCGACGCGGACGGCAACCCCCGCGTGGTCGCGGAGAAGCTCTTCGACCCGGACGACGTCTACGGGAAGTCCGGGTGACGGCCGCGACCGGTCCGTCCCGGTCGGCGTGGAGAGACACATGTCCAGACGGCTTCTGATCGGTGTGCTTCTCGGTCTCACGCTCTGCGTCTCCGCGGCTTCTGCCGCGGACGTTCCACGGTACGAGCTGTTCGAGGTGACGTTCACCTCCGACGAGACCTTCGCCAACCCGTTCTGGGAGGCGGCGGTGTGGGCGGTGTTCACGTCGCCCGACGGACGTGAGGTGCGCGTCGACGGCTACCACCACGGCGGCAAGGAATGGAAGGTGCGTTTCGTTCCGGGCGTGCCGGGGAAATGGACGTGGTCGGCGACGATGGCGGGGAAGGGCACGTCGCTCCGGCAGACGGGCGAGTTCACGTGCGTGAAGTCGAGCCGTCACGGCTTCCTGCGCGTCTCGAAGGCGAACCCCTTCCGCTTCGAATATGACGACGGCACACCGGCGTACCTGATCGGCTACCAGCACGGCGGACTCCTCCGGGTGGGACACGACGGTCCCGGCCCCGACGGCAAATGGCGCAGTGTCGCCCTCGAGGACTACCTGAAGGATTTCGACGGTGCGGCGAACCTGAACCGCACCAACCTGAGCTGCGGCGACAGGCGCGGCATGTCCCACGCCGTCCTCAAGGGCGACAAGGGACTCGACTATTACGACGTCGAGACCGCTGCCACACTCGACGAGACCTACCGGCTCTACCACAAGTACAACGTCTCGCAGATCCTCATCTTCTACCAGGACATGTCGCTCTGGGGCAGCGCCGGGCAGTCGTGCTTCGGACACATCCACGACGTGGTCAACTACAAGAACGTCAACGCCGCCAACCTGCCCATGCAGGAGAAGTACCTGAAATACATCGTCGCGCGATACGGCGCTTTCGTGGACATCTGGGAACTCTTCAACGAGGACACCTACGCGCCGAACGACTACCTCGCGCATCTCGCGAAGGTCATCCGTGACGCCGACCCCTACGACCACCCCGTCACCACCAACTACGAGCGACCCGACCAGGCCTGGTGCGAGGTGGTCTGTCCGCACGAGTACGTGAGCATTTCCGCGGAGCAGGTGGACGGTCATCTCGTCAACGAGTTCGGCCGGCTCAAGGCGTGGGGCAAACCGGTGCAGTACACGGAGTTCGGCAACAAGCGGAACTTCTCGAACGTCGACCCCATCAAGTGGCGCATCGTGGTGTGGACCTGCTGGGCCAACGAGGTGGGGATGCTCTTCTGGAGCATGTCGGGCACGAAGACCGTGCCGGCGGACCGCAACAAGCCCGGGAACGCCAACACCTATCTCGGGCCCGAGACGAGAAAGTCCTTCCGCATCCTCATGGACTTCGTCAGGGAGCTGCCCGTCGACATGCGACCCGTCACCATCATCAACCCCAACCACAACCGTGACGTCCGCGTGGGCGGGCTCTCGAACGGCGACCTCTTCTGTCTCTACGTGCACCACTGGACGAGTCACGAGACGACGGTGAACCCGGAGCCGTTCCTGTTGTGGACGGGGCCGGGACGGTTTCACGTGACGTGGATCGACCCGGCCACCGGGCAGGTGGTGCGCGACTACGAGGCCGGGACCGGACAGAACGTCCTGCCCCTGTCGGTGCCCCCCGTGAAGATCGACGTCGCGTGTCGGATGCGTCGGATGAAGCCGGGCGAGGTGCTCCTCCCGCGGCCCGGCGAGACCGAATCCCGCGTCCTCTTCAGCTTCGAGGACGGCGTCAACCCCTTCAGCGCCGAGGAGGACGTGAAGGACGCCGTCGAGATGAGCGTGGTCGCCGAGGCCGGCAAGGCGACCACGGGTGCGCGGAGTCTCAGGGTGGTCTTGAAGCCGCACGACTGGCCCGGGATCAACACGACCCGGATCCCGGCCGACTGGACCCAATACGAGGCCCTGCGCTTCGACGTGACCGCCGACCAGGACATGACGCTCGCGGTGCGCATCGACGACGTCGACACGAAGGACTACAGCACGCGCTATAACTCCCGCGGGTCTTTCGTCACGAAAGGACGCAATACCGTCACCGTCTGGCTGAGCGACGTGGCGACCGGCGTCGACCCGAAGAAGATCAAGGCGGTTTACCTCTTCAGCATGGGCGTCGGACGACCGATGACGTTCACGCTGGATAACGTGAGGCTGGAGAGGCGAAGAGAGCCCGGGCCGCTGCGGTGATCGTGGCGTCAGGGAGCGGCGGGTACGATGACGACAGCCTCGGCCTCGAGTGCCCACGCCAGTCCCGCCGGTGCAACCAGTCTGTCGAGGACCTGCCGGACGGGGGCGTCGGTGATGCTGAGGGTGACGTGTCGGGTGCGGTGTCCTTCGGCGTCCGTCTCCCACACGAGGTTCATCCCGGCACGCTCGGCGACCACGCTGAGGATGCGATCGAGGGGGACCTCGGTGACGTTGACGGACATGCGGGTCGCCTCCAGCTTCGGGAGGACCTGCTGTTTCCACGTCTCCTCGGTCCGTTGGACGAACTCGATCTGCCGGTTTCTGACGCCGGCGTCGAGGAGTTCGGGGGCGGCCACGACGATCTCCCGACCGTCCACCGCCCAGGCGAGGTTGTGCTTCCGGAAGATCCAGCAGAGCACCGCGTAGGTGGAACTCTTCGTCAGTTTCAGGAAGAGAGGCTGGCGGAGTGTCTCGGCGGTGATGCGGCCGTCGAGGGCCAGTCCCACCCCCGCCTGGGCCGTGAGCATCTCGAGGGCGTCGTGGAAGGGCACGCCCTTCAGGTTGATGCTGAACTTACCCCTCGTGACGGCGCGTCGGGTGGCGTCGGCGTGGGAAGGCGGGGCCGGCGGCGGACCGTCCTGGGCCCCCAGCGGTCCGGCCAGGACACAGCATCCCACCATCCAAAGGACGGGCCACGGTCTCTTCATGGGGTCCGCACGCTCACTTCTCGTCCCGGGGCTGCCGGGGTCGGCCTTTCGGGAGGACCTTGACGACCATGACCGTGCCGCCGTGGGAGATGGCACAGTCACGTCCGGTCTTGTCCATCACCATGCGCACGGCACGGTTGAGCTCCACCCCTTCACCCTCGACGGTCACCGGAAGCGCCTCGTCCTCCGTGAGTCCCTGGAGCTCGATCTTGACCTGTGAGTACCGGCTCAGACTCGCCAGGGCGTCACGGACGGGGGTGTTCTGGAAGCGGAACGTGACGGGCCGTCGGAACACGACGGGAAGCGGTGATTCCCCCGTCTCGAGTCGCAGGGCCCGGAGTCCTTCCTCGTTGGCCACGTAGATGACCTCGTCCCGGACCACGTATCTCACCCGTGTGAGTCTCATGACCCAGCTCAGGGCGTTCTTCACCGTCATCTCGCCCTCCAGACGGATGGGCGTGGTCTGGCCCAGCAGGTGGAAGTCGAGGACGATGTTGACGGCGGCCTGTGTGGCGAGGAATTCGAGAACCGCGGGCAGGTGGTCGTTGCGGAACTCGACCTTGATCGTCCGTTCGAGCCGGGCCTCGATGTCCGCCAGCCACGACTCCTGTCCGCTCGCCACCTTCCGGCGATACCGTTCCTGCATCGCGCCGCGCCAGTCCACCGGCATGTCGTTCCGACGGGCCAGGTACACCGCCTCGTCCCTCACCGCGTAGTCCAGGTCCATCAGTCTGGCGGTCCAGGCGATGCCGCTTTCCACCCGCACACGGTCGAGCTTGAGTGTGAAGCGCTTCTCCGCCGAGTCGGCCGCCTTGCTGTCCAGGATGATGTTGAGCCCGGCGAACGTGCGGAAGAAACTCAACGCGTCACTGAGTGTCGATTCACGGAAGCCGACACTCACCGGCTTGGCCAGCTTCTTCTCGATTTCGGTCTGCCACTCTTCCTGGTCGTCGTCGGCCGAGACCGCTCCCGTCAGCAGCAGCATCACCACAGCCACGTGAAAGGCCCTTCTCATGGGAATACCCCCTTGGAGGACGCACTTCCGGTTTCGCACCATTATACCGTCGCCGGTGGGGTTTTCAAGGGTCAGGTGGACGGGGTGTGCACCGGGGGTGTCGCCGGCGCACGGAGGGTTTTTCGCTTGACCGCCGTGCGGTCACGGGATGTAATAGACGGGTGTTGCTCATGCACGGTCGATGAGCGAACCGGATGCCGACACGACAGGAGAAGGGGAGTCTCGGATGGCATTTTTCTACGAGTCGGAGAAGCGGGAGTTCGTGCGGGTGGGTGTGGCGGTTCCGGTGAAGTTCCGGCTGATATCGCAGCATCCCGAGCTGACGGTTCCCGACGACTACCTGGACGGGGAGACACAGAACATCGGGGCCGGCGGGATCCTCCTGGTGGGGCCGATTCCCCGCAGCGACCTCGTCACGGAACTCCTCGTGCAGAAGGTCGTCGTCGGGGTGCGGATTTTCCTGCCGGGAGAGGAGAAGCCCGTCGAGGCCCTGGCACGTGTGGCCTGGCTGGAGGCCATCGACGAGGAACAGAAGCAGTGCTCACTCGGACTCGCCTTCAAGGAGATCACGAGTGAGGCCCAGGACACCCTCTTCCGCTTCATCATCAGCAGTCGGATGGGATGACACCCACTCGCAGAAAAAGGGGTCAGGACCCTTTTGTGCGAAGCACCCTCCGGGCCTACAGGCAAAAGGGTCCTGACCCCTTTTTCTTCGACTTTCGAGTCATCGCATGCTACCTCTCATCTCCTACGTGGCCGGCGGGCTGGTCCTTTTCCTCTACGGGGTGAGACTGACCAGTGACGGTCTGCGGGAGGCAGCCGGCGGCCGACTCAAGGCCGTGCTTTCGGTCCTCACCAGTCGGCGCAGCACCGGCATCCTCGCCGGCGTCACCGTCACCTTCTTCCTCAGTTCGTCCTCCGCCGTCTCCGTGATGCTGGTCGAACTGACCAACGCCGGACTGCTTTCCCTCCAGCAGGCCATCCTCGTGATCCTGGGGTCCACCATCGGCACCGCGCTTTTCCTCCAGGTCATCGCGTTCAAGATATCGTCTTACGCACTGATCATCCTGATCGTGGGCTACGGGGTGAACCTGGCGGCACGCTACCGTCGCGGGAAGGCCATGGGAACGGCACTGATCGGTCTGGCACTGGTCTTCCTGGGTCTGGACCTGATGAGTCAGGGCGTCGGCGAGCGTGCGGCCGAGGCCGTCAAGTCGGTCACGTCGTGGCTCGACCACCGCATGCTGGCGTTCCTGATCGGTATGGGGCTGAGCGTGCTGGTGCGGAGCACGGCCACGGTGGGCATCGCCATGGTGCTTGCCGGGAGCGGGGTGCCGC
>Ga0307377_10007615_pt1 | contig 11135 bp, 16 predicted proteins | sample TR3MG_FD_202535 | JGI IMG/M metagenome (GOLD analysis project Ga0307377, IMG submission 202535) | Soil microbial communities from Risofladan, Vaasa, Finland - TR-3 | ecosystem: Environmental > Terrestrial > Soil > Coastal area > Acid sulfate soil | place: Finland: Risofladan, Vaasa | collected... | reverse complement strand
GTTACAGGATCTTGAACGGGCTCTTGGAATGGTAAATATTCCCTTACCAGATTATTGCAATGAAGGAGAGCAAGTACAAATAATAGAATCCCCTAATGAGCTAACAAAAATCCTTGTAGAAATTGAAGCAACCACTCACCAACATCGTAGTGGGTTGCTTTCTTTAGATATAGAAACAACGGGGCTTAAACCACACGCAGAGGGACACCGAATTATTTGCTTATCCCTTTCCCACCGCAAAGACCAAGCATATGTATTTATGTTACCAAAACAAAAAGAAAACTTGGCTTTGTTAAAGACCGTTCTACAATCGAAGATGAGAAAAAGTGCCCACAATATGAGTTTTGAACATACGTGGATTCACCATTTTCTTGGATATGATATACAAGTATGGTATTGGGACTCAATGATTGCCGCTCATGTACTAGATAACCGACCAGACATCACCGGGCTAAAATTTCAAACATATGTAAATTTTGGTGTCGTTGATTATAGTAGTGAAATTGAAGGGTATCTACAAGGAATAGACCCAAAAAACGCCAATTCAATAAACCGAATTACAGAATTATTAAAGACAAAAGAAAAGAGGACCCAATTGTTAACCTATTGTGGATTGGACAATATATTCCACCACAAATTGGTGATCAAACAGAAGAAAGAGATTTACGGATGATGCAAGCCACTACAAAAGAAGCCTATGAACTCCTCCATAAAGGAGTGTTATCCTTTGGGCGGGCGGGTGTTATGGGGATACGGATTGATGTAGAGTATTGTAAAAGAAAAAAAGCCCATTTAACTCGTAAAATTGATCGACTAGAAAAGCAATTATCTGATTCTGAATTATTTAAAGAATGGAGAAAAGCATATGGTGCTTCTACTAATTTTAATTCCGGCACCCAACTTGCACATCTACTTTATGATTTAAGGGGGGTTGTTCCTCCAAAACTCACTTCTTCTGAAAAGCAAGGATCAACAGATGAAAAAACATTATCGCAGTTAGGAATTCCTGAAATTCAAGATCTATTGAAAATAAAACAATTGAAAAAAATACGAGATACGTATCTAGAAGCTTTCGCTAGGGAACAGATAGGGGGGTACATTCATCCTTTTTCTAATTTACATACTACTGTTACATACCGCTCAAGCGTTGATCATCCAAACTTCCAAAACATCCCTATTCGAGATGAAGAAGCAATGAAGATTTGTAGAAGAGCGGTTTTCCCGAGACCAGGACATCAATTAGTCGAGCTTGATTATTCAAGAATTGAAGTTAAGGTAGCCTCCTGCTATCACAAAGATCCAAATATGATTGCAGAAATGAAAGACCCAAGTTTGGACATGCATTTGGATATGGCAAAAGAGCTATTCCTACTACAATCTATAAACAAAAAGGATCCCATACATAAAACACTACGAAATGCTGCAAAGAGTGGGTTTGTTTTTCCGCAATTTTATGGTGATTACTACGTTCACTGTGCTGATGGATTGGCCTGCCAATGGGGAGGGCTATCAAAGAAAAAATGGAGAAGGGGTGAAGGGCTTAAAATGCCATTAGGGTATTTGTCTGATCATTTTATCATGAATGGTATCAATTCATATGCTGAATTTGAAGAGCATGTACGAAAGGTAGAGGAAAAATTTTGGAACGTCCGTTTTCCTGTATACCGAGATTGGAAGGAAGAGTGGTGGGAATTGTACCAAAAAACAGGGTGCTTAGATATGTTAACAGGCTTCCGTTGCGGTGGGGTTATGCGAAAAAACGAAGCCATAAACCGACCAATACAAGGCTCTGCCTTCCATTGCCTATTATGGTCCTTTATTGAAATAGATGAACTGAGTTTAAAAGAAGACTGGGGTAGTCGATTAGTTGGGCAAATTCACGATGCCATTTTATTAGATGTTTTACCAAAAGAATTCGATTATACTTTAGAAACAGCACAAAGGATTATGTGCGAAGCATTACCTAAAGCGTGGCCTTGGATTATTGTCCCATTAGAAGTTGAAGCAGATGTTTGTGGGGTTGACCAACCGTGGTCAACAAAGGAAGCATATAATTTAGGCTAAACAGGTTATTGACAGGGTAAAATAAGACTGAGAATAAACGATCACTACAAAAGCAATATAAACCTATAGAGGGAATAAAATTTTGACTAAAGAAATACAAGAGGGCATAAGAAATGCTAGAAGCTTACGAAAAAATTTGGCAATCCCTCTACGGCAAAAAATACCCCTGGGATAGCAACCCCTGGGTAGAGGTAGATGAATTTAGGAGGATTGATGGGTAAAGCACCGGCACCATACTATCAAGACGACTACTGCACGATCTACCACGGGGATTGTCGAGACATCCTACCACACCTGCCGAAGATCGACCTGGTACTGACGGATCCGCCGTATAATGCTGGCAAAGATTATGGTGCATATAAAGATAATCTCCCAACAAACAAGTACCAAGATTCTATGACAAGAATTGTGTCTTTATCGCGTGTTGTTGCAAAAAATCAGTTTTGGGTTGCCCCTCGATACCAAATGCAATTTTGGTCGTCGTTATTCACAGATGGGCATTTAATAACCATCCGTCGTGGTGCTAGGGGCCCCTTTAGAGGAGGGTGGAGCGACCAGTTTGAGGTGGCATGGGCCGTAGGAAAGCCAAATTACTGTGAAAAAGATTTGTGGGAAGATATTCGGTTAAAGGGAGAGGGCTATTTTTTTCGTGAAGAAACTTATGGCCACCCAGGATATACGCCATACAGAATAATGGCACGAGCAATAAGGTTGCTGTCAACTGCATCAGTTCTCGACCCCTTCATGGGTTCCGGCACCACCTTGCGAGCTGCCAAAGATCTGGGCCGCAAGGCCATCGGCATAGAGATAGAAGAAAAATACTGCGAGATAGCTGCAAAAAGATTGAGCCTTGCTACTTTTATTGAACAACATCCAGAGAAGAAACCGAAGAGGGGTTTCTTTCCATGAAAGGAAAACGAAATGGCCTTATATCATAAATACCGTCCAAAAACATTCGATGAAGTATTTGGGAATGAAAGTACTTTAGAAATGCTAAAGGCTGATCTAAAAAAGGAACACCCTCCTTGCGCCTTTCTCTTTTATGGTCCTACGGGATGTGGAAAAACGACATTGGGAAGAATCATTGCTTCAGAATTATCCTGTAAAGGATGGGATTTTCGTGAAATTGATTCTGCTGATTTCCGAGGCATTGATACAATTCGAGAAATACGAGAATACATTCAATTTAAACCATTGGAAGGAGACACACAAATATGGTTGCTTGATGAGTGTCACAAGCTCACGAATGACGCCCAAAACGCTTTATTAAAAGCCTTAGAAGATCCTCCTACCCATGTCCATTTTATACTATGTACTACAGATCCAGAAAAGCTTCTATCAACAATTAAGGGAAGATGTAGCCAATACCCAGTTACTCCCCTTAATGAAGATCAAATGATGTTGTTATTACGAAAAATAGTGAAGGCTGAAGGGGGACAGTTAAGAAAATCGATGTATGACCAAATAATAGAAAACAGTCTTGGAAGACCCAGGGACGCTATACAAATACTTGACCAGCTCTTATTTATAGATCCTGAAAAGCAAATGGTGATATCAAAAGAACTAACGGAAAAACAAACCAAATCAATTGAACTTTGCAGAGCTTTATTAGGGAAGGCTTCCTGGAAAAAAACGGCTTTTCTTTTAAACGAATTGAAAGGGGAAGACCCAGAAAAAATACGTCGTGCGGTCCTTGGATATTGTCAAGCAATTTTATTGAAAGGTGAAAATGATTATGCAGCAATGGTAATGGAGGAGTTTATCAATCCTTTTTATAATTCTGGGATACCTGGCTTGATTTTCGCTTGCTATTCAGTAATTAAAGAGGGTGAATAAAAGTGCCCTTAAATAAAACAGGTCTTGTCTAGTATAATATAATAGGAGGAAGAAGCAATCATGAAACGCGAATTGTCGAACCCCAAAAAAGGCGTTCCCGGATCATCTACTTAACGTTTTTAATTTTGTAGGAAGGAGTTATGAAGTTTGAAATAAAGCATAGACTTTCCGGTGACGTGCTGTTTTCGCTAGAAACAGAAAACATGAAACTGTGTGTGGAGGCAGCGGTTAGGTCCGGAGCCAACCTGTACGGAGCCAACCTGTACGGAGCCAACCTGTTCAGAGCCAACCTGTTCAGAGCCTACCTGTTCAGAGCCGACCTGTACGAAGCCAGTGGGGTTAATCCATATAGATGCACCCCCCTGCTTGTGTTGTTGGATCAACCGGGGAAAATACGCGCTTATAAATTAGTCAACGGGAACAGCGAGGGACCATACAACGGCGGCATTATCTATAAAATCGGCGGAACCTACACTGTATCCGATGCTGACATGCAAATTGACGTAAAGTGCGGGGCCGGTATTAATCTGGCTACGATGGATTGGTGCATGAATAATTGGCAAAAGGGCTATCGGATTTTGATTGCAGAGTTTACCGCGAAAGATATCGCAGCAATACCCACGGCAACCGACGGTAAGTTCCGGGTGTCTAAATGTAAGATCGTTGGGGAGAAAGACCTAAAAGAAATAAGTCTAGGGGTGGAGTCATGAAAAAACCTGCCGAGGAAAAGAATCTTTTCTGTTGCGTCAAGTGCGGGGTTTGCCGCTGCCCTCGTTTTGGGCGGTATGACAGCCCCTGCCCGTGCTGCGGGGGGAAGATGGAGGAAGTGAAATGAAGCGCGATTTGTCGGTGGTGGATGAGGAAGTGTTGGGGCGGATTAAACCGTGGATTCACAACAATGGTGGTTGCCCATTCTATGGAGACCACCACAACGGTCGTAAATGTAAGGCATTATTCCCAAAACTCAAACCATATAAGAGTAAAGAACCAATAACCAACAACCTCTGCAACGATTACTGTTGCCCCTGTGGCCAATTCGGCCTTGCCTACGTCACCCGCATTGCCAAACAAATAGTCGCAGCAGCGGAGGGGAAAAAGCATGGCTGAATCCTAATATGGGGGACATAACTTCTAAAATCATGCTAGGAGAGAAAAATGAAATTAGACTATGAAGAAGATATGAGAATAGATGAAACGGCGTTAGATGTTGAATGGCTTGATCAAGGAGCCCTTGCTTTAAAATATGGAAAGCATCTTGCTGATTTACACAAACAAGTTGCTAAACTGGAAGAGCGTAAAAAAACGATGCGTTCAGAATTGATTCTTGAAGCAAATCAATTTCCAGAGGAGTCTTGTGGAAAAGAAAAACCAAACGCCGCCGATATTGAAGCGTATTATCGGAACCACGAAAGGCACAAAAAAATCGCTGATGAATTGATCGAAGTACAATATGAATCAGAATTTGCCGAACTTGCCAAAAATGAAATTGTATTCACCCGCAGACAAGCCCTTGAAAACCTTGTGATCCTTCATGGACAACAATATTTTTCCGGCCCCAGCATGCCCAGGAATCTTCCACAAGAACGTGAAAAACGAGAAGAAAGACAAAGAAAAGTAGATACCGGCGTTGCTTCAGCTTTATCCAACACAATGTCACGAAAGAAAAGATCTGAGTAAACTATGCAATCGATGATTATTATAATAATCATCATAGTAGTAATCATAGTCCCATATTTAGTATTTGTGGTTAGTAAGGCACAAATGTTAGGATGGATAACTGCACTTAAACAGTTAATAAACGAAGAAGGAGATCACAATGCCAAGAGAAAGAAAGAGAAGTAGATTCAAAGGTAAGGTAAACTACAACGCCCAAACAAAGAAGAAGAGGATGGCACAATTCGGGTATTTAATACTTCCCAAGGGAGTACTCGAATTCCAAGAAGAACCAGGAAAAAGGGTAAGTCTGGACATCTTGCCGTATGAAGTCACTGACCCAAAACATATGGATCATGATGATGAAAGAGAAATTGCCCGTGTGGGAGATCTTTGGTACAAACGACCCTTCAAAATCCATAGAAATGTTGGAATCAATAATGACGCTTATGTTTGTCCCACATCAATTGGGAAGAAGTGTCCCATATGTGATTATCGAGCAAAGCAGATAAAGGAAGGAGCCAATAAAGATGAATTGGCACAAACGAAAGCATCATACCGAGTTCTGTATGTAGTAGTACCTAAAAACCATCGTGAATTCAAAGAAGAGCCCCACATTTGGGATATGAGTGAATGGCTTTTTCAAAACCTCTTAACAGAAGAGCTGGAGGAAAACGAAGAGTATGAAGTATTCCCGGATCTTGAAGAAGGGCTAACTCTCAAAATCAGGTTTGACACAAAGCGTATTGGGAAGGGACCGGAGTTTGCCGAAGCGAAAAGGATCGATTTTGTAGAAAGAGACAATGGATATGAAGAAGGGATTCTGGACGATGTTCCTAATTTGGATGAAGCCCTCAAAGTTTTGAGCTATAAAGAACTCGAAACGATTTTCTTTGAGCTTGAAGGCGAGGAAGGGGGAGAGGAGAAGGGAGAACTGGAACAAAGAGAAGAAAAAGAAGTGAAAGGAACAGAAAACAAAGAGGAGGAAAAAGAACCAGGGATCACCCGTCGTACTAAACGGGAAAATAAAGAATCAAAATGTCCGCATGGACACAAATTCGGAATAGATACAGAAGAATATGATGAATGTGACGATTGTGAATTGTGGGATGCATGTATCATTAAAAAAGAAGATGATTAGGGAAAAATCCTTATGAAAAACCCATTCAGTATTCCATCAGAAAAGAAAGGAGAAAAAAACTACCAGTTCATAGGGGCCTATGTCCCTATGGACTTGGTAGAACGATTCACTTTACTTTCCTTGTTCTATGGGAAAACAAAAACGAAAATGGTGACGGATTTAATCCGCAAAGAAATATCCAAAGAGGAAGACGTTGAATTCATAATAGACTCACTTGCAGAAAGAGCTTTGCTAGAATGGAAAAGTAACCTTCTTCCACAAAAAAGCAAAAAGACCAATTTGAAATTTGAAAAGTATCTGGAAGGGATTAAAGAATTTCTTTTACGAAGGGGACTTTTGTCTACAACAATTTCATTAATTATCAAAACCATAGAGGAAAAACATGAAGAGGACCAAAAGCAGTAAACGGAAAACCATTGATGAAGCAATTTTAGCAATTTTAAGTAATGTAGAAATTAAAGAAAACAAAATCTTTCTTTCCTGTAAACAATTGGATAGAAAACAATACCTAGCTGTTAATGAAGTACTCGAAAATATGGGAGGAAAATGGGACAGAAAAAGCAAAAGCCATATCTTTACCGAAGATCCAACAGAAAAACTAGAATATGTCTTGCTTACGGGGAAAATTACATTGCCTAAAAAATATGGGTATTTCCCGACACCGGCAACTATATCAATAAAACTGATCGAATTGGCAAAAATAGAACGTGATATGTCGGTATTAGAACCATCTGCTGGACAAGGTGGGATTGCAGATCTTATCCCAAAAGATTGTAGAATTGATTGTATAGAACTTTTATCAGACAACGTGGCAATACTTGAGAAAAAAGGCTACCAGGCACAGCAGGCGAATTTTCTTGCAGTAGAACCATCCCCTATATACCATCGTGTGGTAATGAACCCTCCATTCGAACGTCAACAAGATATTGATCATGTTTCCCATGCCCTTAATTTTCTCATGCCTGGGGGAAGATTGGTTGCAATTATGTCGGCCAGTATTCTGTTTAGAAAAAATAAAAAAACAGTAGAATTTAGGGATTTAATACATCAGCATAATGGTTACACAGAACGTCTACCAGAAGGCTGTTTTAAAGAATCAGGAACAGGAGTTAATGCTGTATTGGTATCAATGGATATATAGATTATTTACATAAATCATAGAGATAAAATATGAAGAGGACTAAAAACAGTAAATTAAGTACTCAAGTTAAAAACCATGTGAAGCTAAAAGTAAAACCCACCTTGGAATATGATGGTGGTACTATCACTATTAGCACAGGCTCTACCTTGCTTGATTTAGCAATTTCTGGGGGACGTTTTAGACATGGAGGGATTCCTAGTGGGATTTTGGTAGAGATATTTGGCCCCAGTGGATCAGGAAAAACTGTTCTCCTAAGTGAAATTGCAGGCCGAGTCCAAAAACAGGGCGGACAAATAATGTTTAAGGATCCAGAGGCTCGTCTTAATAAACAATTTGCAAGGTTATTTAATCTGGATGTAGATACGATTGAATATGAAAATCCAAATACAGTGCCAGAAGTATTTAAACCAGTACGAGCATGGAACCCAAAACCAGAAGATAAGGTACATGGTATTTTTACCGATTCCCTTGCTGCACTATCCACTGAAATGGAGTTGGATGATAAAGACCAATATGGGATGAGAAGGGCAAAAGAATTCAGTGAAGAATTACGGAAAACTTGTCGGGCCATTACTAAGAAAAACTTTTTGATGGTATGCTCAAACCAAGTTCGAACAATAATTGATGCTGGTCGATATGAACAAAAACAAGGTAGTCCTGGGGGACTTGGGATTGGTTTCTATTCCTCTTTACGTCTTCAGTGCAGCAACCCTACAAAAATAAAAAGAACAAGAATGATTGGGGGGAAAGAACTAAAAAGGGTTATTGGTATAGACGTATTCGTGCATGTTTACAAATCATCTGTGTGGGTACCATACCATTCTGCCCCTATATCAATTATTTTTGATTATGGAATTGATGATATACGACAAAATCTAAAGTTCATTAAGCAGATAAGAAAGCATTCTGAATTTGTTATTGGTGATTTGAAATTAGGAAGATCCATTGATGATGCAATCAGCATGGTTGAATACGAAAATTTGATGATACGAAAATTAAAAAGAGAAACTATTGCTTTATGGAGAGAGGTTGAGGCACAATTTGTAAAGGAAAGAAAGCCAAAATATTGAGCGGGGAGTGGCGGAGCAGTAGTCATATTTAGGGGCCAAAACGATAAAAATACAGGATGACGTAGATGAAAACAATCAATCCATACCAACGGCTGTTAGATGATGTAAAGAAATTTTGTTTGAAGGTACAACATCCAAAAACGATAGATATTGGGTGGTTTTATTCTAAAAAAGTTCTCGAAAACGGGGATGGTTATGCCCTGCTCGATCTTTATTACCATGTGCAGGCCGGGGGAAAGCTTGGGTATGACACAGTTTTGAAGGCGGACAAAGACGGCTTGCATGTCTTTTATACAGAGAAGCGCCCCCAAATACCATATCGGTGGCAATAGATGAAACACATCGTCCGCATAATAATCCTCGCGCTATGGGCACTGGCTGTGCTCGGGGCGGTATTCTACCATCAGATGATAGGGCCATGAGGGGAGAGAATAGATGGCACTAAATAAAAGCAAGGGCAATATGTACCCGTGGATAACGCACACCTGGAATCCAATTAAAGGTAGGTGCCCGCACCAATGCACGTATTGTTACATGCGGCATAAGCCGGTGGGAGAGTTAAGGCTTGATGGAAAAGCCCTGAATGACGACCTGGGTAGTGACCGAACGATATTTGTTGGGAGTAGCACGGATATGTGGGCGGATGAAGTACCGAGGATATGGATAAACGAGGTAATGATGCGCATTGTCGAGAACAGCGGGAACCACTATGTATTTCAAACAAAAAATCCATACGGATTTACCGGATGGGTCCACGAGGGTGACTATGTATTGGGTGTGACGTTAGAATCAAATCGAGATTATGAGATATCACAAGCCCCTTGCATTGCCGTCCGCGTTTCAGACCTTCGCCATTTATGTGGTCACTGTCTTGGCAAGCCACAGATTTTTATTAGTATCGAGCCAATCCTTGATTTTGACATAAACACCCTTATAGAGATCATCACACATATTTCGCCCGACTTTGTGACTATCGGAGCAGACAGTAAAAAAACAAGACTTCCCGAGCCATCACCAGAGAAAATCCACGACCTAGTGACAACACTGCAAACATTTATGGACGTGCGGCTAAAACCCAATTTGAAACGTTTATACCAATGGGGGTGAATAGATGGCTGACAAAGGGATGATATTTAACGGTGAAATGGTGAGGGCTACCCTTGATAGCAGAAAGACACAGACGAGAAGGCCGATTAATCCGCAGCCTCCAGATCACCTAGATGAAATACAGCCTATCTTAATCGGGTCTTGTGCCGTATGGCAGGATAACGATGGGTGCCGGTTTGAGGCAAGATCTCCCTACCAAGTAGGTGATCGTCTATGGGTGAAGGAGACATGGGCTGTGAGTGTCGGTGTAATGGGTAGTGTGGTTTATAAGGCTGATGGATCGGGAAAACCAGCAGACGGGTATAAATGGCGCGCATCAATCCATATGCCAAAATGTATAGCACGGCTATGGCTAGAAGTGACGGGGGTGAGGGTAGAACAGCTTCAAGAAATAAGTGAGGAAGATATAAGGGCAGAAGGGGTTGTGGTGCCTAGATGGAATCCTGACAGCGTAAAAGAATATCCTGACCCATGGAAAGTTTATGCTGAGTTTTGGGACTCAATCTACGCAAAAAAACACCCCTGGGAGAGCAGCCTGTGGGCATGGGTGTACGAGCTTAGGAGGATAGATGGCTGATAAACGCTTTTACCATGAGTTATCCAAGGAAGAAGTACGGGTTCTTATAGGCGAGAAACGTACATGGGGATATGCGATGAAGCACTTTAAACAGCCGAGTTGGTGCCACTATCCAAAGGAACTAATAGGCACCATGGGATGTTGGGCATTGGTTGGTATGGATGGTGATGAGACACGTTTGGGAATCAAGGACGGCTGCCCTACCTGTGACTTATCAGACAATTACGATGGTTCGATGAATCACATAATCGGGAAGGGGAAATAGTAATGGGGAAGGCGCCTGCGGATCAATGGTATTTTAAAGACTGGTTAGGTGACACCGAACTTCAAAGTGCAAGCCCTTGCTCTAAGGGTATTTGGATGAACCTCCTTTGCCATATGTGGACGAGTAAAACGCGGGGGGAAATCTCAAAAACACACTCCCAATTTCTCCGTCTAGGATCATGCTCATCGAGAGAATTTACGAAGTTTTTACAAGAGGCCAAAATGAGCGGGGGGGGGGGCTATGAATTGGGGGGATGGAGGACACGGCCCTAAAGGTGGGCG
>Ga0307377_10007613_pt1 | contig 11139 bp, 14 predicted proteins | sample TR3MG_FD_202535 | JGI IMG/M metagenome (GOLD analysis project Ga0307377, IMG submission 202535) | Soil microbial communities from Risofladan, Vaasa, Finland - TR-3 | ecosystem: Environmental > Terrestrial > Soil > Coastal area > Acid sulfate soil | place: Finland: Risofladan, Vaasa | collected... | reverse complement strand
ACCAAGTCCATTGGATTGAACAAAATCTCCAATCACAACCTTTTCTTCATCTGCTAAACGAGCATAAACGACTTCTCCAGGAGTAGCATGCCACACCTGTACTCTATCGCCTGCTGCATAAGCCCCATTGACACCAAGTCCTTTGCCCTGAAGTTCATCTTCCAGTGCAAACATAGCTGCAGCCGTCTGACCAGCACCAGAGTGCTTGCGAATTAAGCCTGTACTCATAATCTCCACTAATTCTCCTGGCATGAGTGCAGCATTGGCTACATACTCTTCAATGATGTCATTATATTTTTTCAGTTTAACTGTGTTGTAAGCCATTTCTTTATCCTCCTTATTTTACGGTTTCTACTTCAACACCTGTAGGATGCAAAGGCTCAACACCATCAGTTTTAAAATTTGGTATTCCACCACTTACTGAATAGTCGACCACTTCTTCCTTTTTTACGGAATCAAATACTCTTTTCAAAGTATCATCATCCATCCCATTGAGAGTTACATCAGGCCAAAGTTCCTTACTGGAATTAGCTTGAATATCTTTGATTATCTGTTCACGTTTTTCTTTCTTTTCCTTTTTATAGGTAGCCAAAGCTTCCTGATCTTCTTTGGAAAGAATATTAACCTGAACTTCTTTTTCCTTCTCCACGATCTTTTCAATTGGAACCAATTTGTCCAATTTCTTTTCATCTAAGGTCTGGAGAAACTCCCTGTCATCTTCCGTCCATCGCCCCTGACTGTTTGCAATCAGGTCATCGACTTTCTTCTTGACGCAAGGGGAGCATTCATTTGCCATTTTAACCTCCTCTTTAAATTTAGTACGACTTAATGCATTAACTATAAATTCCACTTTTTTGTGGACTTCAACAGGGTCACCAGCAAACTCGATTTTCCCGCTTTCGAACTTGTAACTCTGTTTATACATTTTGGTCCCATCTTTGGAACTCTTGCTATAAATTAGCTCAGAATCATACATCTCTTCCAGATAATGATATACCTCACTGGTGTCTAATCCACGAAGAGCGGTGTACACCGCTTCCATCCTTTCTCGATATCCAGCCTCAGTATAATTTTTTATCTGAGAAATTGAATACCCGGACAAGTTAATTAATTTAATTGACTCTAACAACTTTTTTTCCATATCTTTTCCTCCTTCTTTATTTGCTCGTAACCCACAACCATCTTCAACAGAACAAGCACCAACGGATTCAGTTAATAAAGCCAAATGATCCGGGCGATGGTTCCTTGCTATGGCTTCATACCGTTCTCCTTCATATTCCCCCTCTGTCTCCTCTTCCTCTGTAAACACACCTACACTAACCTCGACAATCTTATTGTCATTAACTTCAGCCAGTGTCCCCGGGGATATTTCATTTAACTTCTCTTCATCTAACCAAACCTCAGCTTTCAACTTTTTACCATCCACGTTGGTGTTGTAAACACGACCTACCGTCTTTTTATCAATAATATCAGGAGAATTGGCAGATATGTTTTGTCCATCTTCTTCCGGGTGATCAATAACAACAGGAATTCCATTCCAAGCCCCTGGAAACTTACCAAGGTCTTCCATAAGATGAAGCAAAGGACCATGACTTCCATTATGCACTCCCTCCATCATCATAACAACAGGAACGACTAAATGAGGTTTCTCTTGATGTACTTTCAATTCAACTTCATAATCTGCATCCTGTTTATTCTTATAAGTAGAATACAAACCACTATTGGTATTTACCACCCCATTGGCTTGTCTAATAGCCGAGGCAGCACAGTTCTTTTCTGTCCCTCCTTTTTTCATGCAAGTAGCAAGAACAGAATTGGCTATCCTCCTCCATTGAGCCATTTGCTTCGAAGTCAATCCTTTTTTATGTTTTTGAACATCTTCATCAGTTTTCCAAGGCATTATGCTACCCTCCTTTCATATTCGTTTAATATATCTAAATCTACTATTAATAATATGATTGAATGTTACTTCCATTGTTATACTTGTTTTCCGTTTGCTGTCATGTAAGCCTGAAAAGCATTATAAATCACTAATGCCTCTGCATTTGAAAATGATCTCCCCATAAAAGCAATTGAACATTGACAATCATCGTAAGTCAACGGAGTACCTGCATTATTTGTACACAAAATATAAGTGTTTGTGTTTGCCGGTGCTGTTGATTCCCCTAATCCATCAGCAAAAGTCGACCCGTTTTTTGATAATTGACACCTGGTATTATCTGGTCTTTGATAAATAAAGAAACCAAGTGAATTAGCATTTGCAACAGGATCATATCCAACTGAATTAACACCTCCGGTTACCTGATTACTTATATTAAATAACAACATTCTTTGATACAAACTTGTATTACCTATAATGACTTTTGAATTACTTCCAGCTCTTGATGTTCTTGAATAAATTCCCCACGATGCAGAATCTTGAATAAAGTTTTGCCCTTGTGTAGATGGATTATAGTTGCTGTTTATATAAGATGAAGTCAGGTTACTTGTAAATCCTTCAAATGGAACAAATGATGGCGTGTTAACAGCCGTTGCATCATGTAAACGCTTAACCAAATTTCTTAAAGCGCTTTCTTGTGTCTCTCCTGCTAATATATACATTGCATCAAAAGCCTGTGAGAGGTTTGCAATACCTAATCCCACTTTTAAATTCACAATGGTATTATTCAAGAGAATTAATTGTTCTGTACTTAACGGTGTGACAAGACCATCAATATAAGTAAGCAGATCAGGATCATAGGTAAAAGATGAATATAATAAAGTAGAACCCTTATATATTTTCTTTATCTCAGTAGCACCAAGATAAACCTTCTTAATTGCAGTATTTCCTAAATAAATTGCCATTATGTGGTGGTAAAGTATAAGGTGTTATTATCCCATGTACCTAAAGCAGCATATTCCGCTTCAGTACCAGACCAGAAATCTTTTGTTGCTATAGTACCTACTTCACCAAGAGGAGCCTGTAACGCCATTCCGAATAATTTACCTGCTATTATATCAGCACTATCACCCCCGGTAAGTACCCTCGCTTGTAATTTACAAACATGAGAACCAATAGACAAAGGATTAGTTGTTCTGAAATTTATAGCTGGCGTCCTGTTTCCTTCTTTTGCAAAATCAACTGCAAAAGGAGTACTTTCTTCTCCGTTAATTATTAAAATTAATTCCAAAATAGTATCTTTAATTGTAGTATCAACTTCCAAAGTGGCAATGCCATAAAATCTTACAGATGAAGCAACTGTTATATTTATTGACATATTGGATACATCAACAAACGAAGTATCTGTTATAGTCTGAGATATATTTTTTGAAGCAAATCCAGAAGGAATTTCACCTGTAGGCAATCCACCTATACAATCATTTAATGTTAAGAAATAATTAGCAGCATCAGGACCATTTGCATTATCCATGGCGTCCTTCTGGTCGGTGGTAATTGTTTCCTTCCAAATTACCTCAAAATTCTCATCTGTTGATTTAACAAGTGATTGTCCTGTCGTACCTCCCAAAGGAACAGCAACGGCCTTGATAACGGAGATTAATATATCTTCGCAACCCTCCTCGACGGTCAGAGATACATTTTCTACAATCTCTTCTATTAGAATAGTTACCTGTTCCATTATTCCACTATCTTCCAAATACCATTTATATATGTTCTTACAACTCCTGCACTTGAAATCGTTACTATTTCATAAAAATAGTCTCGTACAGGCCAGTTGATAATCTGTTCATCTATCTTAAAAATCCAATCCTCAGCACTCACAATGGTTATTCCACCATCAACAGAAGTTAATTTACAATCTTTATACCTGGTTTGTAGTATTACCGAGGCAAGAGGTGAATCGGAGTGCTCAGTGAAAGTAAATGTCTTCTCTAAAACTGAATCCCCTGATTTATGAGGTCTAAAGTTAAATGTCTTATAATATCCTTCTTCTGCCATTTCATTCATATTTTTGAAGTTCCTCGATATATGGAAGTGCAATACATCTGCAAAGTGGATGAAGGGGTATCATCGGTTCTATCTCATCCAATGTAAATATTTTTCCTTGCAAAGCTTCACATTTTGAACAGACACGATCATCTCCAGCCGTCATCCACTCCCCTTTCACAATTACTCCTTCAACTGCCCAATTACGATATTCCTGTATGGTAGCCACATGATGTGCACGTATAATCTCGGTACGGGCTAAAAGCTCGGCTCTGCGTAAAGGGGAAATGTACCTGCCCAATGTATCCGTTAGACCGAGATCTCCTAAACCTTCACCGTTAATTACAGCGACCAGCTTCCTTGCCAGTAAACGAGGACCGTCCCCATCTGCTATCCCCTGTGCTAAGACGCGACTAATTACAGAACTCATTGCATCAGTAATTCCTTTCAAGTCAGTAAAGACTCTGGTAAAGATTAATCCTATCCTATCTATATGTAAGGGAAGACTCATAGCCATTGCAATACCACCTGTATCTTCAATCGAAGGAATTTGCATTCCCAATGCCGTCATTTCATATCGAGCCCTCATAACTCCCCGCTTGTATGAATCATACAGGTATAAATTCATCCAAATTGCTTCAACACTTGTACCAATCTGCCTCATTTCTGTCACTGTCAATATCCCTGATTCTACTTGCCTATCAAGCCACTTCATAAATTCAGTGAGTTTAGCCTGACTGCGAGGAAAAGCAAAAGCTCCTGACGCTGGCGGTGTTATCTGTAACAAATGAATCCCTTCTTTTCTCAATCCAAAACAATCATTCTTGTCAATGCCTGTCCGTATAGCAACAGCAAGTTCAATGAACCTACGTTTCATATCCCGACTGAAAGCATTTCTCAAAGCCGTGGTATGGGTAGGATCATAATTTTTACGAAAGGTTTCAGTATATGCTTCTACAGTTTCCATTATCTTTCTTTAAATCCTAAGCATTTTCCATCCGCATCCAAGTGGACATCCATACTAAGACAACCATAAATAGGAGCTTTTTTTGAATTAAAAATACAATCATCATTGTCACAAGTTAATGTAACCTTACCAAGTTCACAACCTCCTCCTTCCATCCAGTGTGGACATTTGACAGCCATACATCTGTATCTACCATCTACCTTTTTCCAAGTACATCCTATCTCACTCATTTCTTCTTTGTTTCAATTACTATAATAGAATGCTTTTCACCAACTTCATCAAATTCCTCATCCTGCAAAGTATAGAAATTTGTAATGGTAAATCCATTACTCTTAAATAACTCAATAAATTCATCTACCGTTACAGTTGTCTCCTCCGTACCATCAATAAACTCAGTTCCCGAATAGATATAAATTAATGCCAATCCTTTAGACTTTAGAACACGAGCAATCTCTGGTACACTTTTCTTCATATTAGTTGAATGTAATACACTGATAGAATATACCGCATCAAAACTTGCATCCTCAAATGTCAATTTTTCCACATTTCCCTCTTGAAAATCTATCTCAACTCCCACCTTCTCAGCATTTTCTTTGGATGATACAATTGCCTCCGGTACAATATCAATACCAATTACCTTCAACCCAGCAATAGCAAATAGGATTGAATCCTTCCCATTAGCACAACCAATCTCTAATAAAGATTTCTTCTTGGTCTTTATTAATTTCTGAGCAAATTCTTGAGCAAATTGTGATGGTTGTAAATCAGCCATCCAATGAGCACCCTTGTCCTCATATATTTTTTTCCAATCAGTCTTACTAACCTTCATTTGAGCAGTCACTGATTTCTTTGTTGGTATTGGCCTACCCGCTGGTATCACTTTCGGTTCAGGTGGAGTGAGTTCATCCAATATTACTTTGGTCAATTCCTCTTCTGAAATTACCTTATCACGCATTGCTGAAATCAAGGTAATCTGCTCCTTGGTAAATCCCAAGAAATACTCCAAGAATCCATCAGGTGTTACCACTGCTTGGGCCATCGGACTATATGTATATTCCCTTAATGCGTTGGCTCGTCCTTTACCTACCTCAACTCTTGCTTTCTCACTCAGTGAATACAAATCATTCCACTTAACGGTGTAATCTTCAGTAGGCTTTGGTAATATCTTCAATTCAATCAACTTATCCACAAATGGACGAACAATATTTGGTTCAGCGTGATCTTCCCTACGAGCCTGAACATAGTCTTTCCATTCCGTACTATCCTGTGCACTGGATAACTCTCCACGTTCACTTCCTGTTAAAATACGTTTAGGAATACCAGTTACGGCAGATATCATTTGTATTTGAATGTCAACATGATTAGCAGGATCTGCTATTTGCTGTGCCAACGCCTTTAAATCAACTCCTTCATTAATAAGTATCCTACGAAGATTATTTTCATATTCATCAATCTGATCTTTAAGAGCCTCCTTCATCTCTTCAGTCATCTGATACTCTGAATCCACCTTTCCTTCATATCCTGGACGGGCACCACGCCAAAACATTTCAGCATCTCCACCAACCAATTTCTCCAAATCCATCAATCTATTATATACTGATTCAAGTCGGGGAGTTCCAAAAATCTCTGACTCCATAGGATCATCCGTTATATGAAGAACTCTGGTGTGATGTATTTTAATAAATGAAGTAGAACTATTAATTGAACCCTCATTCACTTCAGCCACTTCAATCGTATAAAGAAGAGGGTTTCCATATCTTTTATCTTTAGGATCAGATACAAAAGTGGTTATTTTTGCACTCTTCTCACCAAATGGCTTTACATATAACAACTTCCGAGTTCCAGCAACAACAGGCTTCTCAAAATCATCTCGCTCCTGGACATCATCCAATCCTAAAACCAAAACACCATATCTACCAATGCCTGTTAATTTATCAATCCTGGTTAATATTGATTTTAACTTGAGATTTCTATTCAACGTTTCCCAAGCTTTTTCAAAGGCAGTATCTTCACTCTGCTCCGATTCAATTAGATCTAAAGGACCTTGCCAAGTAGCCTTTACCGGACGATCAATAATTGCTTTAGCAATATCTTGACGAGTATATTTTCGAAGAAAATCCTCATATTTAAGTTCAACATCATAACCAAGTGCCTTATAGATATCTCTTGAACCCCCATACTGAAATCCTAATTGAGACATCAATTGAGCCCTTCCAACAATCTGACTGGCAAAAGTCTTCAATTGCTGTGTGGTAATTCCTTTATGTCTTGTCCGCTCCATCACTTGATTAATTAAATTGTTTAAAATATCCTGGGTATATTTTCAACCCAGGATACTCATTCTTACTTTTTATTTCCCGGATTGGCTAAAACTTAATCTGCCCTCAGTAGAGTTTTTTATCCTTATTTTATCTTATAAACTATAATAAATACAAACAGGAATATCTGCCCAAGAACAAACCAGAAAGCAATCTTATATATTAAAGGTATCTTTTTGACTATGATAGTCTGCTTTATCTGCTCATATTCATTGCGCCAGTAATACGATTCCATGATGGCACTGTCAAGACGTGCAACAATAGTTGTATCGGTCTGCACCAATCTAAGTTGAATATTAGGATATTGCCACCATGCACGGGCGAAAGCCAGTGATGTCTTTGCCCTCGCAGTATCAGAGATGAATTCAGTGGTAGGTGGGGGGCATGGAATAACAACTGAATCAACTGTTGTTTGTCCAGGAAGATGAATAAAAATAGTTGTGTCTCGGTAAACAACTGAATCTTTTAAAATAACAATCCTGATCGTATCATTAACAGGTGGAAACTTCGTCAGACATTTCTTCTGTGTGACACATCCCGTTAACAATATGACCAAGATCGCTATTCCTGCTTTCATTTTGTTGCATTTTTTAAATCATACAATCCATTAGCCATGAACCCGACAGTAATACCATAAGCTATGGTAGTAAATACTGTGAATTCAGCCATGAATCCAATATTAGCAATATTTCCGGCAAACATAAGTATTAACGCTATTACGAGCGCTATTACCTGTTTCCATATTGCAGTAATTGTTTTCCAGACCTTAACCACTAACAAAGTGAAAAAGATCGTCAGCCCGGCGACTGCCGTTGTTGAAGCAAACCAGCCCTTGAGATCAGAAAAGATATCAATTATTGAGCCGGGAACTGGGATAGATGTCGAATCCTGTTGAGCCAAAAGCATCAAAGGAAATAACAAAACCGAAAAGAACAAAATCAATTTTTTCATAAACATTTTAAATTAAGTTAATATAAATAAATTATTTAATAAGTTTTTCAATTGCCCTGTCCAGAATTTCAGCCCTTTGTCTCTGATGCTTATTCATCTCTGTAAATAAAGGGTTGTCACACAAGCCGTCCAATGAAGTTGCCCAAAGACAATTACAATTATCCCTATATGCCTGCAAAATTCTTAAAGGATAATTTTCATCTGGTGTACCATCAATTTGCAACACCATTTGTTTCGTTATTTTAGGTAATGTTTTTTCCATCTTACAAATGTTTTAATCCAAAGATACCAAAAAGTAAAAGTAAACAAATTATTGCTAACCAAAACCAAAATGAAGAAATTACTTTCAACACAAAGATTTTTACAGACTTGCAACGCATATACCACTTATAAATTTCTGAACATTTCATTTATTAAAAACATAAACTTTGTTTTCACTCTGATCATAAACATCCAAATGTACCCAGTCAACATCTGCTTCCAGTCTTATATGATAAGGCCACCAATTAGCATGTTTGACAATCCATTGTCTTACCTCTTCTGCAAATAACCCCTGTACATCAAAATCCGCAGCCTTACCCAAACAGTGTGCTGACATGTAAAGTATTCCCGCCTTTGCTTTCTCCTTTACTATATCACATTGATTACATCTTAACCCACGTTGTGAATATTTACCATGAATCTGCCAGTCATTCACGAAAATCGGTCTGCCTATTCTATCCCTAATAGTGTCAAGCATAACTAATAATTCTGTATCAAAGAACATCCAAGCCTTTTCACCATATTTATTATAAACATGTTCACACACAAGTTCATCAAGATCAAAATAATTTGGTACAGTTATCATTTCTAAAGATCCATTTTATCAAGCTTCTTCTGCATGACAGTTTGATTTGCAACTATATCATCAAGTCTTTTTAAAACTCCCTGAAAAAGCTCTTTATCAACTTTTTCTTCATCGAGTGATTTAATTGCTGAAGTATTTAAAGGTTGAATTGTTTCCATCCTTACTAATCGGGTTGCAAACTCAGCCTGACTATCTCTGACCTTATCCAGCGTTGTAACTGCAATTCCAATGAATATAGCTATAATTGTCAATATAACTGTATTGAAATACTGCACAAAAGCCATCCTTTTACCATTTGATTCTGCCATTGCGTTTATTGTTTTAAATTATGTCTATAAAATATCGTTGCAACAACCCAAATAATAAACCATGCAATCAAAAGTCCTAAAAAGATATAAGTAGGTACAGCAATGCTAATATCAGACAAGTCCAGAATAGCACCCACCGCAATACAAACAGTGAATGGAGCGAACAACCACCATTTGTAATCCTGAAATCTTAATATCAAAAAATCATACCAGCTCATATTTTAATATTCGTTTTATCATTTTTTAATCTTTGTTCTACTTCGTGGATGCTTTATCGCATCTTTTATTATTGCAAGTAATGAGTTTATCTATTGTATTAGTTTAAAGATTAAAATCGCTATTATAATCCCTATTATGCACCACATGCAAACTTTTATCTGAAAATCCTGTTTCATTTCATGTTTTAGTTTGTCGTTCATATTAATCCTTCGGCAACTAATTTTGTATAGATTAAGTCACTTATAAATTGATGTCCGGCATTAGTTAAATGGATATTATCTGCATCAACATATCCGGTAGTTCCATTTAGGGCATCAAAAACATTCACATACGGACATCCCTTTGCCTCAAGCATTGTTTTTAATGATTGATTAAAAGCACTCTGATTAGGAATATCATAATCAAGACGTATAAATGGCCCTGTCACTATTATATGAGAATAAGGCCAGTTTTTTGTGATATGTATCAGATCAACAACATTTGCCCATGCCGTCAAAGATGTTGCTAAAACATAACTTCCCAGATTTGCCTCATTAACGCCATATCCAATGAATATAAACGAAGCGGGATCATAATAATAATCTATGTACTTTGTGTTATCTGCGACTGAAGTTATTTCAGTTTCAAAACTTATCCCACTAAGATAATTTGGCAAAATTTGCCCCGGGCTTCCTCTATTCCATTCCATGCCACCACATCTTGTATTCAGCAAATAAGAAAATCTTTTTGTTGCTTGGGGAGCGGCATTATAACCTGTAGTTATTGAGTCACCGTAGAAATAATAATTATGTTTTAATTTATTCGTACTGTGTAAAAATTTATATATCGCCGATGCAAAAGGTTCTAAGGTAGCAGACGCTAATCCTTTGCCAGCAAAAAATAATCCTATTGGATCAATATCACTATATGTTACAGCACCGCCAGGATTCCAAGCTCCTATCCATATATTCCCATTACCAAGAGCACCCGCACTTGATCCGGCATTGTGTATTATTACGTCTTTCCAAAATACTAAATCAGTAAAACTTTTAAGATTAATAATTTCCAACCCTGTTTGTGTATAGATATATTTCTTCATATCTATGTTTAATCCACCTGCACTACTAAATAAATTCAAAGCAGAAGTGTACCATCTTCGTGTAACATAAGCACCACCTATATTAAATCCGCTTGTTTGCATCATTTCCCATTCCTTTGTACTATTAGAATGGTAATGGCCATAACAAAAATCATTAAAAGTGAAATTGTTAAAGTTTAATTTTGTATCTGATTTTAATCCTGCGCCACCCTTCACACCATCAGAATCAAAAGCAAATCCCACATCAAAAACAATCCTATATGCAGCATCACTATCAACGGGGTTCATTAGATTAAATTTACATGATGATTCTGTACCACCAACAAAAGGATAGAATGCTTTTAAAACAGAATTTGCTGGAGTCGTAAAATTCACAAAGTCAGTCTGTATGGCATTTATGGCCTTTAAGTCAATTATTAATGTAGCCAATGCTCTCTGTGTTGGTTCATCAATTATACCCGCCGCATCCCCAAAAGCCTTTGCTTCAGTTTGTGTCACCCAGTAATCTTCCCATTTATCTCCGCCC
>Ga0307377_10007612_pt1 | contig 11139 bp, 7 predicted proteins | sample TR3MG_FD_202535 | JGI IMG/M metagenome (GOLD analysis project Ga0307377, IMG submission 202535) | Soil microbial communities from Risofladan, Vaasa, Finland - TR-3 | ecosystem: Environmental > Terrestrial > Soil > Coastal area > Acid sulfate soil | place: Finland: Risofladan, Vaasa | collected... | reverse complement strand
GAGCTTCAATTGGTAATTTATCTGAGCTTCTTTTCTGCAACGTTGGCGAATGGCCCGATATTTGTCCCACCAGGCTTGTTACCACCATATCAGTCCAGGCATCCGAAGGGTGAAAGGGTCCAATCCACTGGTACAAATTACATATTGTTGGTAATACCCCCGCGATCTAGACTATCTAATACGACAATCATCGGAGCAGTGAAGGTGTGGAGCGTTGATGCCGGTGAAAAAGAGTCCTTCAGCTCCGCTAAAGGAACTGGCTCAAAGACCAAGCTCCATTGAAATCGGAACAGTTCCAGTGGCGAATTCCTTTTGGGTAAGCGAAAGCTAATTTGCTGTTAACAGGTAAGGATTGTCAACTATTGGGTCGTAAACGGGAGAACTCCTCCCAATTTGTTAGGTGGGTTTGGGGCAAAGAATTATGCAAGAGCAATCAACTCGAATTCAGCCGGATCTGGAAAACCTGAAGAATCTGAATGGAGACCCTCGGCCTAATAGATTGCACGGACGGATGTTCTCCAGGCCCTTTGTAGAAGTAATTGCCCGTGTCGGAGCCGGAGGCAAAATACGCGAGTTGACAATCGATGATTCTGACAATTTATCAATAGAATCTGAGGATTGGGTGGGAACGAATCTGCAAGACCTGCTTCCAGCGGACCTGGCCGAAATTGGGATGAACCACCTGCAGGCCAACCTGCTCAATGGGCAGAGTCACTGCTTTGAATACCGGATAGCGGATGGGGAAAACGAGCGCATCTTCGAAATTAAGATGGCTGCGGCAGGTCAAGATGAGGTGCTGTTTGTTGTTCGCGATATAACCGGGAATAGCAGCGCAGAAAATCATCTCTCGCGGCTTAATCGGGCATTCCTGGCCTTGCAATTAGCGTCCACAACGGTGAATGCAAGCGTGGAACTGGACCAGGTAACAGAAAGTCTTGCGAAGGAGCTAACTAATCTGCTGAATGCCGGCTCATGCTCTGTATCAGAATGGAATACCGAAGACGACTCCTTACTATCATTAGCTGTTTATCCACCCTTAACGAAACAGGGGATCGTCGCGCGACAGAAAACTTATCTCGAATCATTCACACCTGTTGTACAGCGCATCTTGCAGGAACGATATGCATCCAGGATTGAATCAGCTGAACTTGGTCAGAATTTTCTTGGAGCTTCTGGGTCGGGAATCCGACTATTGTTGCCAATGGTATATAACAATCAGTCGATCGGGCTGGTTCAGATTGTTGGAAAAAATGAACAACAATTCCAAGAGGAAGATGTAGCACTTGCCCAATTTCTTACAAATGTAGGAGCCACGGCAATTGTCAATGCCCGCTTCCACCTTGAAAGTCAGCGACACCTGAGAGCCCAAACCGCCCTCCAACGGGCGATATCGGTCATCTCATCGAGCCTTGATCTGCAGACAGTTCTTGATTATATCGCCGAACAGTTGAACTGGGCTCTGGACCTCACCAGCACTTATATCTGTATTGTCGATCCGGTCACTGGTGTTTCAAAGGTAGCAGCCGAATACCTTAGCGCCAACGCCAACGAACTTGAGAGAATTTCCGATCTTGGTGTTGAGTATGATGAAAATAGCGGGCTAATGGCAACCTCCCCTTCAATCCTATTTTCGGGGCGCTCTAAAGTCTGGTATGTCGATGATGAGGATATGTTACCGCGCGAGCGCGATCACATGCTAGCTTTCGGAGGCATAACAGCTCTGGGCGTACCATTGAATATCGCCGGGAAAGTTGTCGCTTATGCAGAACTCTGGGACAGTCGATTGAAACGTGTATTTACGCAGGAGGAAATAGATCTTGCGGAAAGCATCGCTCAGCAAGCAGCCAGTGCCTTAACCAATGCTCAACTATACAAGCAAGCCCACGACGAGATTCGGGAGCGCAAGAAAATTGAGGTCAGGTTAAAAAATGAGCAGGCATCGCTCGCCGAGCGTGTGGAAATGCGTACTATCGAACTGAAGCGCCAATATCGACGACAGAGAATGGTAGCTTCTATCGAACCAGCCATCAGCCATCCGAGCAAACTTGATAACGTCTTCCAGCAGATTGTACTTGCGGCAGAAGAGGGCTTACCGGCCGATGGAGGCGCTGCCCTTATCTTCTGGGATAAGGACCCTCGAGAGCTAGAGGTTTGGGCAGCATCAAGCCGTTTGCCCGAGGGGGCAACGAACGGATCTGTTTGGCAAAATGGCGGGATTACAGAGCAAGTGATCGAGAGTATCCGATCTTTGATTTTACAAGATCCCCGTGCCACTTCATATCCAGTCAGCAATTGGCTCCGCGAGGTTGGAATACGAAGCTGCATTGGCTCGCCACTATTGACTCGTGGAGAAGCCGGAGGAGCCCTGTTCGCGCTCAATTTCAAGACCCGCAGCTATTCCCGTGAGGAACTGGACTTCCTTGTCGCTCTGGCAAATAGAGCGGCCGTTGCTATTGGAAATGTTGAGCTATACGATGTGCTCCAGCATACGAATGAAGAATTGGCTCACGTTTCCAACATGAAGGATGAGTTTCTGGCTGGGATGAGCCATGAACTTCGCACACCTTTGAATGCCATCCTTGGGATTACTGAAGTATTAATGGAGGGGATCAACGGACCGATCAGCAGCCAACAACAAAAATCGCTCAAAATTGTTGAAGAGAGCGGACTTCATTTGTTGGACCTGATTAACGATATCCTGGACGTTTCAAAACTACAGGCAGGTCAACTAGATCTTGTCTTACGACCCATGGTTGTTCGGGCCATATGTGAATCTAGTATGAAATTCGTGCGACAATCGGCTGTCAAGAAGCATATTACCATCACGTTCACCATTGACGAACAGGTAAATGCCATTGTTGCCGATCCCAGACGTCTCAAACAGATCCTAATTAATCTGCTAAGCAATGCTGTAAAGTTTACGCCCGAACATGGCTCCATTGGGCTTGAAGTTAAGGGTCATCCATCGCAAGAGATGGTCCATCTTTCCGTGTGGGACACGGGCATCGGTATTGCAGAAGAGGATTTACCCAATCTTTTCCAACCCTTTACCCAATTAGACAGTAAACTCTCTCGGCGCTATGGCGGCAGCGGGCTTGGTCTTGTAATAGTAAAACGACTGGTCGAGATGCATGGTGGTGCATTGACAGTGCAAAGCAAACCTGGTGAGGGGAGTCGATTCACACTGGCGCTGCCATGGAATGCGGCTGAATCGATCGACACCCGTAAAGACATCACTATAACCCTCTCAGTGGCTCACTTGCTGCCAGCGGACGCGTTCACAACTGAACGACAAGATGGAGATGCCAAGCCTGTCATTTTGCTCGTAGATGATGATAAGTTGAACACACAAATATATTACGATTTCTTGAGAATGAAAGGCTGTAACCCGATCGTAGTTTATAGCGGCCGAGAAGCAGTAGAGCAAAACCTGCTTGCGAAACCAGACCTTATTCTTATGGATATTCAGATGCCTGACATGGACGGATTTGAAGCAATTCGCCTGATAAGGTCCCAGTCCGAACGTTCGAACGTCCCCATCATCGCCCTTACCGCCCTGGCCATGCCTGAAGATCGTGAACGGTGCTTGCAGGCTGGCGCAGATGAGTACATAAGCAAGCCGGTACCCTTGCGGAATTTGGCTAGAACCATTCAAACCTGTCTGGATAATAGCCAGTTACTACCGGACAAGGAATCATTATGATGGACCTACCCAATCCAGCCAAAGTTTTAATTGTTGACGATGAGCCGAGATCACTTTATACCATGGAGATGCTCTTATCCCAAGAGCCATATGAAATTGACTTTGCTGACAGCGGCCTGGCTGCCCTTGCGAAAGTCGAAGCCAATGAACCGGACATTCTGATTCTTGACGTCATGTTGCCTGACATCGATGGACTTGAAGTATGTCACAGACTTAGAGCTGATAGAAGGTGGCAATATATACCAATCATCCTAGCGACCGCTCTGGACCGGAAAGAAGATATCGTTCGAGGACTAGATGCGGGCGCCGACGAATTCCTTACAAAACCCGTAAATGGATCGGAACTGCGTGCACGGGTCCGTACTATGCTGCGAATAAAGAAGCAGCATGACGACCTGCAGGAAGCGCTGCAATTGCGGGAGGATATGGCAAACATGATTGTCCATGATATGCGCAGCCCCCTTTCCACAGTGCTTATGTATACTGATATTATATTGGCAAACAATAAGGTGGATCCTAAGATCGACCAGTGGACAAATAAGATACGTAATCAGGCGCAACGCATCAACGGCTTTCTCGGCGACCTCCTTATCTTGGCAAAAATGAAATCGGGGAAGCTACTTATAGCTCGTGAGCCTATCGATTTCAGAGAACTTGTTCTGGATACCTTAAATCAGTATCAGGACTTAGTTGAGTCATTCGGCATTCGCTTCTCAACGATCTTTCCGGATATTCCTCAGCAATCCTTTGTTGATAAGAAACTTATGTTGAGAGTGATCGACAACCTTGTTGAAAATGCAATCAAGTTCTCTCAACCTGAAGATTTGATTACCGTGCAAATTGAGAATTTGCCGGCAGCGGAACTGGCTTCGTCGCCATTGAAAGTCCGCATTCGAGTCATTGATGAAGGTCCTGGAATTCCAACTGAATTTCATGATCGAATATTTGAAAAGTATGAAATTGTAGCTTCCAACAATGGTGACATTCCCCAGGTTGGACTCGGCTTGGCTTTGTGCAAGTTGGTGGTAAATGCTCATGGGGGTCAGATCTTTGTTGAGTCCAATAAGCCTCACGGCGCCATTTTCACGATCGAGATGTGAGTTAGCTGGGTCAAAGGGCTCATAACGAAACTTGTGCATAGGGATCAATTCTCTCGCCCCATATCGAGAAGAAATCACATAGCGGGTACAGCAACAATCTTGTTAGTAAACGACGACTCTGAATTACGGCCTGTTGTTCATCTGATCCTTAAGAAAGCCGGTTGGTCGAGCAAAACCTCCTGTTAGCCGGGTAACACATGGCGCTCGACAGGCGAATTGAATTATTTGAGCCCCATTGGATTATGCAATGCTTCGACCGGCCGCCGGTGTCAGTCAAACATATGGGGGCAACCCGCCAATAATTACTTCATGCCGATTATTTCGGGGAATCCCAGCCGTCTGCTAATCGTTACGAGCGTTCACCGATTTTAGCCACAATGTAATCTGCTCTGGCTGCATCGTTTCCTGTACCACGCGCAGCAATTCAGCCTGCAGCGTATCCAGATTGGTTTCATCCCTCGCCGTTTGGGAAAACCGGGCCAGCACCTGCTGCGCATCATACTTTTTGCGAAAGAAGCGGCGGTCGATGAACCCCTGCACCCGCCGACGCAACGGCGCAAACAGGGCGGCAATCACAAGGGTGGAAATGACGATGACCACAGGTGATTGTTGGCTGCTGACCAAATCAAACACGCTTTGCAGTAGAATAACCAGGCCAAAATAGACGAACGCCAGCAGCCCGGACAGCAGCCCATAAACCAGCGTCTTATTAATAATGAGATCAATATCCCACAGCTTGTAGCGCAAAATGGCAATGGCTATGGCCACCGGCAAGAGGGGCAGTGCAAGAAAGTCAGTAAAAATCGTACCACCCAGGTTCGCCAAGAGCCGCGATCTGCCGGCTGGAATCGTCAGCGCGCCGCCGAAAACAAGGACCCAAGCCATGATCGCCGAGACAAAGATCACAATGGCAAAGATGATCCACTTAGTTTGCTGTCGTTCCACGGCGGTAGAGTCTCGCAGATAGCGGTAGACCTGTAAGCTGCCGCCGAAGAGGACGAGAGTGATAAGGATGGTATTAACCAGAGATAATGCCGGGGCCGAAAGGGAAATAAGTCCGTTTAGTTCCAAAGTCAGGACGATGTCAAATAGAAGCGTGAAAATCAGAGGGATATACGCCCAGCGGGGAGAAAAACGGCCGTTAGGCACCAGGTAAAGAAAAACGAGCATGATGACCGTTCCCAGAATCGAGGCGGCCACTCCCGGCCAGAAGAGATCGGGATTGATCGCTCCAAAATCACGGGATCCTGAATACATGACGAATGGGATGATAATCAAGGCCAGGGAAACAGTCAGACCCAGCCAGCTACTGCCCTGCCGCCACAGGATCAGACCGGCCAACGCCAAATACACCAGAAAAGCAAAGATAGCACCGCTGGTCACGGTGATGGCATAAGCCCGCATCGTTAGCCCCCATGATGTCAATACGGATACCTCCGCCGGCGTTATCGCCCCGAAGTTGCAGTCCGCAAAGACCCCCGGCACCCCTTCACAGGGTGCCAGCATCTCAGAATAATCAATGAACACGTCGACACCGAAGAGCCCAATGGGCAGCAGGGCCAGCAGAACCCAAACAGCCAGCATCAACCTACGCGAAAGCGGGTTTCGCCGTGCTGTGAAGACGGTGGTTAGTGCATTATTCATAGAGCCTTTTTCGGCAATCAAATTCACGATGAGCAGCAGAGTACGTCAGCTGAACCTGAAGTCAACCTGCACGTTGCAACTAATAATGCCGATGAAAACATCTTTGTTGCAGATTGGTAGGCTATGCTGGCAACTAAAGCAAATTTAGCGAACGGCCAGTTTATTCTGGCGGTGCCATCACGCCAAGCTTCTGCATTAATCCCATCTGATCCATCAAGCCCCAATGTTCCACGATCTTGCCGCCGACAATGCGAAGAATGTCGAAAACGTCAAAGGATACATGCTTGCCTGTTGGCGGAATGCCCATAAACTCGCCCTTCTGGGTACCGACCCAGGTCATATGGATGGCGACTTTATCCCCTTCAGCGATCAAATTGATGATGGTGGCTTTGAAGTCCGGGAAGGCGCTGTGCAACATGGAGGTTATCAGTTTATTGGCTTCACGCCCAGGTGGCATGCCGGGTGGAAGTTCTTCATGCTCATTAAAGTCGTCCGCAAATAGCTCGTCGACCAAACTCACTTTTCCTTGATTGAACACTTCCTCTATGAGTTGACGGACTAATGCCTTATTCTGTTCAGTTGACATTGGTTAATCTCCTTGTATCTATATTTTCTGGTATACGATTTACTCTGTAAATAAACCATGGGTCATTCGACTTGCCGCCATACTAGCAGATCATCGTCTGCTAAACGTTACGAAAACGGCCGCCGGTCGCTGCTTATCGACTTTAAACTGACCAATACTTGCTCCGACTATAACGTCTCCTGCACCACGGGCACACGGGCAACAATTCTGCCTATAACACATCCACATTACTTTCAGCCGGTGTCGTTTGGGCAAGCGATACAAACAGGGTGGCAATCAACAAGTTGGCGACGAGGATGATTAACGGCGAACGCCTTGAAGAGTATGATTGGAATAACGAAAAGCAACCAGGTGTCACAACGCTATCGGCTGTTGAACAAGCCAATCAGGCGTTACGGGCTGATTTTATCTCAACTAGCCAGTATGTTTAGCAGAATACAATGCGCATTATAAAAATAACCCGTTCATGAGGTGTACCGAGCCGTATAATTTCTATAGCTGCATTGGAGCGGGGTTTCGGTGCTGGCTGACAAATCACCGGCTTTCCGGCACAACCCTCGCTTCGCCTGGACCCACATCTTATTCTGCCAGGCTCACCCAGCAAGTTGGTATTCAGCATATTGTGTCAAACTCCGATAACGATGAACGACGATAAGCCCGCAGCCATTGTTGAGAATGGGTATAACCAGATTGCCCAGGTTTATCACAATCAACGTGACAAGTTTAAGAACGACGATGTCTTGATGTCGTTTGCCGCCCTTTTGCCACCTGACGGCGATGTGCTTGACGTCGGCTCTGGGGCAGGCATTCCAGTGGCTCGCTTCCTGGTAGACACCGGTTTTCGGGTAACCGGCTTGGATATTTCATTGTCCATGCTTGAGCTGGCTCGGGTCAAGGTGCCGGAAGCACGCTTCGTGAAGATGGATATGCGGCGACTGGCGTTCGAAGCTTTCCGGTTTGATGGCATTTCTGCATTCTACAGTCTCTTTCATGTCCCCAGGGAAGAACAGCCTCAGGTTCTAACCAGCTTCCACCGTTTGCTTCGCCAAGATGGCATCCTGCTCTTCTGCAGCGGCGTGAGCGCCTGGGAGGGTATCGCGAATTTTTTTACCGCCCCAATGTATTGGAGCCATCCTGATTGTGAAGAGACCCGGAAACTGGTAATTGACGCAGGTTTTTCGGTGATACTGTCAGAGGTGCGAGAATACGGTGGCGAGAAGCATTACTGGGTCATGGCTAGAAAAGAACATAATCAGGCGTTGGAGGAGACGCCGTAAAAAAGTGCATCCCTAAACTCAACCCTGGATATCATTCATCGACCAGGTTGATTATGTAGGGGTGAGCAAAACTCGCCAGAGGAATCCCTGGTCAGGGTTGTCACAGTCCGCCAGACCGAGTGCTGCTGCGGATTAGGTGTAAATCAGCGTCTTATATTTGCTGATTTCATAAAAAAGATAACGCAATTGCTCGTCATTGACCGTTGTGCTCAATCTTGAACCATAGACTCTCAAGCCGATATCCCTTTCTGGCCTTTCCCATACCCGGAGCCCGATGACCTGGAATAAACAGACTTGACCCTATACCTGTGCATGAACGGCTCCCATCGCTCCCGTTGAGCATATTCCATGCTCAAAGCACCATGGGCCTTGAGTGCCACGATCATTTTGGGAACAATACGAATACCTTGGAACCCATAATCTGATAAACCCTTCCGTGGTAAGCGTCTCAAGGGCATTGAAGGATTATTACTTTGTACAAAGATTGGAGGCCTTATCGGGCCCTCAAAAATTATTTCTCTTCCAAAAGCCGGCGAACATCTGGCAAATTGAGAAAAGTGGCGCGATCTTCATCAACAGGTATGGAGTCGGCGAGCGTTGCCAATATAGCCCGAGCCTGATCTCTTTTAACTACAGCCTGATCGGGTTTGTTTAGTCGCTCCAGGGCCTCCGCCTGGGAATCCAGAGCCTGCCAAAGGATGGGTTGTGATGACAATGCCTCTGCCTCTCGAGACGCTTCATCCAAGATTTCGTTGGCTTCCCCTGGTTGGTTTAGAGCCAGTAATGCCTTCGCTTTGAGCATCATCGCCTCACTACGAAATTGTTTGATATGAAACCGCTCTAGATAGTCCAGCAAATCGTCGGCAAGTCTGGTCGCTGTATCAGGGTGTCCATCAGCCAGCCGGAACCTTATTTCGGCTGCTCTTACCTCTATAGAAGAAAATGCCGGCGTAGGCGGTGCGTCTAGATCCAATTTGGCCAGGCTAACTTGCAAAGCTTCCTGGGCAGATGATTGGTCTCCGGAAACGAGATATAGCAGGCTCAGCACCCCCCAGGGATAACCTTGAAAATGGGGCAAATGTTCTTCGAATAACTTGATGGCTCGCTGGCAGAGGGAAAGGCCGGTTTCAGTTGCCCCGACTAAGATGCAGTAGTTAGCTTTAGCCACAAGGCTTGCGGCAAGTAGCATCTGCGCCTGAGCTTGCTCACAAAACTCAATGGATCTGTTCAGGGTAGTAAGGGACTCGCCCCAGCCTCCGTTGATCAAATGCATCATCCCCCGATAATAGAGACTTCCCGCCAATCCCCAGTCATTTCCGATGGCCTGATTGATTTCTTCCGCCTCTTCCATGAGAACCTGGGCTTTTTCGTTATTCCCGATCACAAACTGTATGGTAGAAGAAGTAGTGATGTTGAGCGCGAGCAGCGGCAGATTATGACTACCCTGCAACAGATTATGGCTTTCCTCAAGGGCTTGAAGGGATTCATCAAGACGGCCAACGCCAAAATAGGCCATAGCCAAATCATTGAGGATAGGACCCAACTCGGCCGTCAACCTGGATTCTCGGGCGACCTTCACTGCAGCTTCGCCATTTCTAACAGCCTGGTCAAATTGGAATGTGGCCCATTGATAATGAAGCATTAAATTCCAATAGATTTTGGCTTCGGCCGAACTTTCACCCAATTCGTGGGCCAGGGTTTGGGCATCTTCTGACAATTGCAAGCTGATTTCGGGATCGTATACCTTGCTGGGGATACTGTGAAGGGTGGCCTGGGCCATTTTGGCCGCTAATTCCAGCCTTTTGTCACCCCGGTCTTGAGCCAGCAACAGCATGGCTTCGTAATTTTCCAATGATTCTTCGTAGCGAGATAACAACTCTAAGGCGCGGCTGCGCCCCGAGTACAATGCTTCCAATTTTTCATAACCGGGACCGGCACTCTCAACGTACTTCAGACCACGGGTGTAATGATCGAGCGCCTCAATATTGGCAAATAGTCGGGCTGCAGAATCGCCAGCCATCAGATAATAGCCAAAGGCTTTGTCTTGAAGATCGCCCTCGGCATAATGATAAGCCAGCAGAGGGGCAAGTTCCCTTAACTGATCCGGAAACAGTCCCTCTACCGCCTGGCCTACACGCCGGTGGAGTTCTCGACGGCGTTTTAACAAAATCGTCTGATAGGCGACTTCTTGGGTGAGGGGATTGCTGAATTTATATTCGTATTCCGGAAGACGGGCCTCTTCTTGAATCATTTCCTGTAGTTGTAAAATGTTTAGTCGCTGCTCAATTGCCTGCGCACGCTCCTGGCTTTGCACCTCGATGGCTTGCAGCACCCGTCGGTTGAAGGAGCGGCCGATAACCGCCGCCGTCTGCAGTAATTGCCTGGTCCCCTCATCCAAACGGTCAATGCGGGCTGATAGTAACGACTGTAAACTATTGGGAATTTCGATGTGCCGGCCATTACCCTTCGCCCGCCAATAGGTCGCTTTTTGGCCGTCTTGGGTAATCTCCTCGGCCACCAGCGTCTGATTGTCAATGAGGCTCCGGATCACCTCTTCCACAAAGAAAGGGTTGCCGCCGGCACGCTCTAGAATCCGCACCTGCAGTCTGCGAGGTATATCGGTATTGATCAATAAGCCATCGATCAATTCGTTCACCTGTTCATCCGTGAGCAGCCGCACGCTGATTTCGGTATACAGGTGGTGGAATTGCTCGTCGGCCGTCGTCCTAATTCGCCAGACTGGTCCACTTCTCTCCGGCCGGAATGCGCAGACCAACACCAACGGTATCTCGGCCGTCAAGGGGAAGAGATGCAACAATAATTCGATAG
>Ga0307377_10007610_pt1 | contig 11141 bp, 6 predicted proteins | sample TR3MG_FD_202535 | JGI IMG/M metagenome (GOLD analysis project Ga0307377, IMG submission 202535) | Soil microbial communities from Risofladan, Vaasa, Finland - TR-3 | ecosystem: Environmental > Terrestrial > Soil > Coastal area > Acid sulfate soil | place: Finland: Risofladan, Vaasa | collected... | reverse complement strand
CACGCTCGACGGTGGCAAGTACATCAACGTCTATGGCGGCACGAATGCCACTTCCGTCTGGAGTCTCGGCGAAAGCGGCGCGACCCACATTGAGCCAAACGTGGGCACGGTTCCCGCACTCTGGTTGGATGTTGTCACGCAGACGACCGCTGACGCGCTGACCATCGAACTCGATGACGACATCAACACCTCGGGCCTGTTCATCGAGTGCCTCGGTGGTAGCGGACACAACACCTCCGTGTTCTCTGTCGGCGAAGGTGGCGCGGTGGCTGTGGCGGGAACTCTCGCTGCGGCTGGTAACGTCACCATCGGTGGCTCGAATGTCACGACTGGCGCAACCACGCTCACTGGTGCGGCCGCATTCAACGGTGGAATCTCGCTAGATACATCGGTTCTCACCGTTGCCGATACCACTGGCGTTATCTCGTGGGTGCCCACGTCCACCACTGGCGATGCAGCGACGTTCGATGGAACGACAATCACTTCGGGGACCATCCTGAAGATGATCGGTGTAGACGCCACGTTGAATGGTGGGTACTACATGGAACTGCTCGGCGGCACCAATGCCACGGTGGTCTGGACGGTAGGTGAGGGCGGCGCGACGGTCATCACGCCGAATGCTGCGACCATTGAGCCGCTTTACATTGATGGCACGCTGACTACAACTGCTGATCTGCTCACCCTGAAGGCCGTAGATGCCACGCTGAATGGTGGCCTCTATATTGAATGCCTGGGTGGTGCTGGCTCGACCTCGAAGTTCTCGGTTGCTGAGAGTGGGAATGTCGTAATTGGCGGCACCTTGACGGTTGCTGGCGCGACCACCTGGACTGCCGCGCTTGCCGCGGATGGTGGGTTTGCGATGGATACTTCCGTATTCACCATCGCGGATACCACCGGAGTCATTTCCCATGTGCCGACTTCCACAACCGCAGTAGCGGTGACGCATGACTTCTCGACCCTTACCTCCGGCACGGGCATCAAGCTCGTGGGCCTGGATGCGAAACTTGCCGCTGGAGAGTACATCGAAATCTTCGGTGGGACCGGCACCACATCTGTCTGGTCGGTTACCGAGGGCGGCAAGACCACCATCACTCCGAACGTGGGGACCATTGAAGCCCTTTACCTCGATGGGTCTGCGTTGACGACTGCTGATGCGCTGACGATCAAGATGGTCAATGCCACGCAGGCTGGTGGCTTGTTCATCGAGTGTCTCGACACAGCGACCACGAAGTTCTCGGTTGCCGAAGGCGGCAACGTCTCGGCGGCTGGAACGATGACGGTTGGCGGGACCCTCACGCAGACGGGCATCGCTACCTTCGCCGCCTTGGCGAATCTGGACGGCGGACTGGCGATGGATACCACGCTCTTCACGGTTGCCGATGAAACGGGTGTCATGTCTCATGTGCCGACGAATACGACCGCAACGGCTGTGACACACGACTTCTCGACCACGACAACCGGCACCGGCATGGAACTCATCGCTGTCGATGCCACGGCGACCACGGGATTCAAGTACATCGACGTTCTCGGTGGTACTGGAACCACGTCGCTGTTCGAGATCGAAGAGGGCGGCACAGTCACAATCACCCCGAACGCTGGGGCGATTGAGGGTCTCTACATCGACGGCACCGCACTCACGACCGCCGATGCCCTGACCATCAAGACGGTCGCTGCGACATTGAACGGCGGCCTCTTCATTGAGTGTCTGGATTCCTCTACGACCAAGTTCTCTGTTGGCGAATCGGGCAACGTGTCGATGGCAGGCACCTGTTCGGTTGGCAGCACGCTCGGCGTGACGGGCATCCAGACAAACGCCGCCGCGACGAACCTCGACGGTGGGTTGGCGATGGACACGGATGTTCTGACCATCGCGGATACAACTGGCGTTTTCGCTTCTACGCCAACCACAACCACGTTGGTCGCCACCACCTTTGACTACTCTACGCTCACGAGCGGCACCGGGATGCTCCTGGTGGTTGATAATGACATCCTGGCTTCCGGTTACGCCTTCATGGTACACGGAGGTTCGGGAGCGGACACCAATCAGTTCAGCATTGCTGAGGGCGGCGTTGTTTACACTCTCGGCAAGGTTACTGCGACTGGTGGGCTCGACACCGGCACCGGCTACTCCGGTACTGGAGCGACCCTCTCGGCTGCTGGTGCTGGACAGTTCGATGCTGCCCTTACTACTGATGGTGTCCTTACTGGCGCTAGTCTGGTCTGTACCGCGGCCGGTACATTCGGTGGTGGCTACGGTTCAACGGGCTCGACTCTTGCCACGGACGGTACCGCCAACTTCGACGGCGCTGTGACGATTGGGAAGGTGAGTCCCGCCGCTGCTGGCTCGCTAGTCATTCTCGGAACGACCAGCGGTGGCATCACCATCACGCCGATTGCAACCGGAACGGCGGCGAGTACCATTGTGAACCAGAACGTCGCGGCGGCAACCATCACGCTGCCGAGTGCGACGTGTACCCTTCCTGGGTTGGCGCTCACGAACTCCTGGGGTGCTGCCCAGACCTTCCCGACTGCGGCCACCATCAATCTGACTGGTGTGAACGCGGCGAGTGGCAGCCTCAACCCCTTCGACTACACGGGGACCCTCGGTATTATGAACGGGTCCGATGACTTCACGCTGTTCGACGTGAACATCACGAACGCGAACCACGAGAGCACTAGCAACACCATTCAGGTGCTCGACGTTGCAAGTATCGTGGGCGATGCCGATGCTACCGAGATCGCCCTAAAGGTCGGGGCCCTTTGGGATTATGGTCTTAGCAGCCAAAGCCCAGCGACCCTGGATGGTTCCACGCTCCCCAACGTAGTAGCGGGCGGTCGCACGATGCTCAACGTGGCTAACTACCACAACACCGCTGCTCTTACTGGTGAACTGGTTGGCATTGCCTCGAATACTCGCTGCGATTACGCCTCTGCTTCCGGTACGGTTCAGGGCGCGAAATTGCGGGCGGGCAACGGCAGTGACGCCACCGGCTATGCCCTCAACGTCCTGACGGGCGTATACGTAGAGGTTGTCAAGAAGGCGGGTTCGGTAACGATTGATACCGCTCGCGGCCTTGAAATCTCGATGGACTGGGATGCCGCCACAACGGTAACCAATACGCTCACGGGTCTGCGAGTCGAATTGCAGTCCGGCGCGACGGCAGGAACAAACACCGATACCTACGGCATCCACGTCACCAACCAGAATGTATCTGGCGCTGGCGAGACGTATGATGCCGCGATTGCCGTAACTCAGGTGAGCGCGGCATCTGCGGCTGGCTGGACTTACGGACTGGACTTTGGTGCGACCATTGCCGATGACGGTATCAGTTTCGTTCCGAACGTCTTCGGTATTGCTGACATTCGCCTCGCATACGGCGAGACCATCGACAACACCACGGATGGTGAAGTCAAGGTTTCGGCAGGCTTGTACTGCCCATCCTTGCTCACCGTCACGAACGCGACGGATACCATCGCCAACTCGACGGTCGAAACCTACTACGGCAAGACCGTGTTCCTCACCCACGCCGATGATGTTGCGGTGACGCTCCCTAACAACGGAGCCGCCGCAGGTAGCTGGGTGGAGTTCATTCTCGCTGGCGACGACAGCCTTGCGGTGACGTTCTCGCCGCAGTCTGCCGACACCCTGATCGCTCCGAATAACGCTACCGCTGACAGTGTGACGTTCGGCGCTGGCCATCGCATCTCGGCCACGGTTAGGTTTGTAAGCAACGGATCGTACTGGATAGCAATCAACGAGAACGCTGGTTGCACCATGACGGTCACGGACGCCGGATAAGGACGGTTCGGGTGGGGGTGGATAACATCTGCCCCCGCCCTTTCCGCATACACCAAGGAGGCGCACAACGATGGACAAGACGATCAACGGATGGACGGTGTTGCTCATTCTGGTCATGTTGGCGATGGGGTTCGCTTTTGCCACCTGGCAGACGAAGACGATGATCCCCCAGGCGGCGGCGCAGATTGCTTCCAACGCGCAGGTAGTGGAGGGGGTGACCGCCGCCACGCAGGACCTCGTTACGCAGGTCAACGCTGGCTTCGTGGAGTTGACCAAGCGCGTCGAGGCGCTCGAAGAGAAGGAGTAGCAGGAGAACATTTTGCCTACACACGATCCCTACAGGCTCGATACCGACATAGATGTGTTCCGCAAGACCGCCATCGCCGGCGCGGTAGCGGACACGGCGATCAAGACCAGTCGCGGGGCGTTCCGCGGTGTGATTATCAACACCGTGGGCAACGCGGCTTCCACGATCAGCGTTTACGACGGCGCGGTGAGCGGGACAGCCTTCGCTGTCATATCCGGCGCTTCGCGGGGCGTCCTCGTTCCCTATGACGCCCTCTGTACCAGCAGCATTCACGTCGCGACCGTGGATACGGGCGGGACCATACATGTGACGATTCTCTGGCGTTAGACACGAGGCGGGGGGCCTCTCGACGGGGCCTCCCGCTTCTACCCGCACCGAGGAAGAGTGACAGATGGCCAACGAAACCGTAACGAGCATTCTGCAATCGGCCGCCAACTTCCAGCGCGGCGAAGGCGACAACCCAGATAGGGCAGAGCACCTTGTCCTCCTGAATCAAGGACTGGATGAGATCAGTGTCGCCATCGGGGGCTTCGAGACGCATTGGAACAACGACTCGACCGATGATGACTACGGGACCCTCACGCTGTCGAGCGCGACGGTGACGTATCCCGATGACGTAATGGACATAGACCCGAAGGGCGTCTATTGGAATGACGTGCAGCTCGCAGAGGGTTCCGTTTCCGAGTTTGACGCCCATTCGGAAACCTGGCGCACCGATAGCGGCACGCCGACCCGGTACGCTCGCACGGCACGGGGACTGGTGTTCAACTCCATTCCCGATGATGCTGACACCGATGGCCTGCTGACCATCTGGGGCAAGGGGAAGATTCCGCACCTCGCCTCGAACCAGTCGTCCATCGCCTACCTCCCCGGCGTGCATCAGCTTTCGCTGCGGGATTATGTTCTCGCCAACCTCCCCATCGACTACCGGGACAAGGAGGACGTGCAGGTGGCGTCGATGCAGGCGCAGCGACAACGAGCGGCGGCGCGGTGGGACGAGCAGTTCAAGTTGGTCGTAAACGGGATTAGGCGACGTAGGTATAGTCCCGCTTCCGCGAGCGCGATGTAGCGAGGTAAACGATGGCATATCCGACTCTGGCAATGCTGGGAACACAACTGGGCTATCGGCTTCACGACAGCAGCAACGGGCAGTGGGGCCTAACGGAACTCTACCAGTACATCAACAGCGCCTACCATAGAACCGTCATCGAAACGGGGTGTCACTTCTCAAGCGTCTCCAAAACGCTTGTACAGGGCACCCATACCTATGACTGCGCGCCGTTGACGAAGGTGCTGGCTGTTCGTGTCGGTGGCATACTGAAGCCGCAGACGATGGCCGACATGGACCTCATTTCCCCCGACTGGGACAACCGGACGGTATCTCAACAGGTGCCCCTATATTGGATGCCGACGAGTGGTTCCTCTATACGCATCGACCCACCCCCCAACTTGCCGTCTCTTGGGCAGATTGAGACGCTGAACCGTTTTCCCGCGGCTGGGGGGACGGGCTATACGGTCGATGACATCGTTACAATAGACGACTACGTGACAACGCCTGCGCGGGTGCGAATCTATAACGTAACGAACGGCGTCGCGTCGGGGATAATCCTCCATCAAGACGATGCCGGGACCTTCTATCGCGGTTACGGCTACACGGCCACTTCGGGCGTGGCGACGACCGCCTATGACCCCGCATCCGGCGGGACAGGGCTAACCGTAACCATTACCTCACTCGTCACCGTGCGAGCTTATGGCCCCGCCGATGTAGACGACCTCGGCCAAGGCATGATTGCTACCCTCACCGCCGCACCCACGGCTGGCGGGACGGGATACACCGCCAACGATTTGCTCGTCGTGACGACCGGCGGGACGGGCGGGCAGGTTAGCGTCGATACCGTCAGCGATGGTGTGGTGACGGCTGTATCGCTCGTGGCCGCGGGCACCGGCTACTCCGTGGGGGCGGGCAGAGCGACGGTGGGGGGAACTGGGTCTGGCTGTACGGTTGCCGTAGCAACCATCACCGACGGACGCTCCCTTCCGATAGATGAGGTTCCCATTGGCCCCGGCCACCAGGCCCTCCTGCTTGGAGCGGAACAGGAAGCGCGGATGGCACGGCCCCACATGACGGGTTCGCTGGAGGCGGCAAAACTCTGCTACGACCTGTGGATGGTAGAGTGCGACAATATCAAGAGGGCACTCGATAACTGATGAGACTCTCGGTTAGAGATTTCCGTTTCGGGCAGACTCTCAGCGGTCGCATTCGCGAGGGCGATCCCCGCAAGATGGCAAGCATCGCGGGCTTCGACGTGAGTCGGGGGTATGCACGCCCGGACAAGTACCCGTCGAAGGTGAGCGGCGCCGCGCTGAGCGGTACGATGGCCGAACAGATTCCGATTGTCTATCGCGACGCGGACGGGGCGCGAATCGTCTGCCGGGATGCAAGCTCGAAGCTCCAAATCCTCGGCGTGGATGGCGATTGGGAACCCGCGGGAAACTGGCAGTCCTGCACGCTGGCGCTCACGACGGACCTTGTGACGTGTACGGGGCATGGGTATTCCGCGGGTGCGGGCATCCAGTTCTCCGCGACGACGGGCGGCGTGACGGTCGGCACGACCTACTACGTCATCGCCGCGGGGTTGACGGCCGACGTGTTCGCCTTCTCGACGACGGCGGGCGGTTCCGCCTTCAACATCACGGCGAACGGGTCGAACACCGTGGCATCCATCACGGGGGCAGAGGTTGGAGTTATCTCGGACGGCAATCCCGTGCGCTTGGGTCCGCTGATTGTGTTCCCGACGACGAGCGGGCCGGTGGTCTTCGAGCCGGATTCGGCGACGACGCGGACGCGACCACTTTCACTGAACGGACCCCTGGACTACGACGCGGATATGCTCCCCACGGAAGCAATGACGGTGACGGCGTTGCCCACCACCCACGAGGCGACACAGGTGTTTGACATCAGTGCCGATACCGCCGACGATGAGGACTGTTGGCAGAAACGTTCCGGGGATGGCGGCGATACCTACGTCGCGGCGGGCCATCAGATACTCACCTGGCAGGGCGAGACAAGCCCGAACGATGCTTACTTCGGAATGGATTTGGGGTCCTCCGGCGTTGACTTCGACGGCTTCGACTTTTTCGTAATGGACTTATCGTTGGGCTATGCGACGTGGGACCCGACGGAATACATCATCAAGGGCGGAGAGTTCTGTAATTCGGACTTGATGGCGTCGGGATGGCTGCTCGTCCTGTATTCCGACCAGGCTTACACCACCGAGATCGCCCGCTTCACGATTCCGCAGATTAAGACGAATGGGGCGATTCACCGGGTAGTGCTCCATCTAGGGGATACGAGCGGTTGGAGTACGACGACAGTGAAGAGCATCGGCATAGAACCCGCCGACTACTTCACTACGGGCGGAGAAAGCGGAGTCAACTACAACCTTCACGTCTACTCTGAGGATCACGCCGACGATTGGGAATGTAAGGGCAACTGGCTCCTCCCCGCCATCAAGTTTTCGCATTCCCCCTGGTGTGATCGCCTTCCCCCAGACAGCGGCGCTAAGACGGCGGAAGTAGCACACCCCACGTCCGCCACCATCCTCGAAACCTTCAATGAGGCGATGACGAACTTCACCCCCGACCGGCCGCGGGCGAGGTGGACGTATATCTTCCGTGGGCGCTCGGCCCTCAGTGTAGACGACTACGATCAAATGCTCTCGAATCGTGCTGTCTATAGCGAGGAAGTCTTCGCCGATCCGTGGCGTCTGTATGCCATCTCGGTCACTCTGCCGACCAACGATGACAGCGCCGACGTGTTAGACGACTATGCCGACTTCGTGACGCATGGCGTGGTCTACCGCCAAACCTACACGGGGTTGGGTTCCGACAAGTCGGTGCTCACCCTCGGGGTATGGGACACGCCTGAATACGTCGGCAACTTCTCCCTTTCCAAAGACAACGCCTGCACGATGAATGTCGCCGCGGACACCATCTCGGCGACGGCTCACGGGCGGACGGAATTCGATATAGTCTACTTCGGCACCACCGTCGGCGGCGTAACGGCGGGCACGAAATACTACGTCATATCATCGGGCCTAACCGCGGATGTGTTCAAGATATCTACAACTGCTGGCGGCTCGGCGCTCAACATTACGGGGGATGAGGGGGCGGCCAACACATACACCGCTCTGTGCTATCAGGACATCGGGCGCGTGAACTATCCCTGTGCGATGGTGAACACTGGCGACTTGATAGACATGGACGGGACGGCGCATCGCGTATACGTTGGCGACATCGCGACGTTCAGCGCCACCGCGGGCGGCGTGACGCGTGGGGTCTCCTATTACGTCTACGCCACGCCCGTCTTCGACCAGTTTCAGATTGCCACGACACCCGACGCGGACGCGGCGATGGAATTGACCGCCGACGTTGCCGCCACCGCCCAATCATTCAGTTCGGCGGGCAAGGTGAGGGTCATTGACGATGACATTGACCGCCGCTACCAGAGGGCCGTGCCGCAATACCTGGAGCTGAGCCACCAGGCGGCAGACGAAGCGAAATACCTCGCCGTCGCCGATACCCGGCTCTACGCGGGGGGACTCACATACGATTCTGACGCTTCCGCGTGGACACGCCTCGACATGATGATGGTGTCGAACCTGGGAGACTACGGGAGCTTCCCGACGATACCCACGAACCTCACGATAGACGGACAGGAGCTTGGACCGTTCTCTCCCGACTCCTACACCGTGAAGGGCCTCCTGGCGAAGAACGACGCGGTTTTCGTGTGGACGGAGAAGGGGATGTGGGAGCTTGTTGGGAGCGATGCGGACAGCCCCTGGCGATTCCTGCGACGGGATGCTATCGGGTCCGCTTCCGCAAAGACGCAGGCCGACTGTCGCTCGCAGATCATCTGGCATGGCCCCGAGGACTCCCACTTCTACGCCTTCGCCGGGGGGCTAGTGCAACCCATATCCAAGGACATCATCGACTCCTCGCTCTTTACCTGGACGAACGCGCACCAGGGGGTCTATTCCAACGAGAGATACGTGTTCTTTGGCTACTACAATTCCGCCTGGACGGTCTTCGTCTACGATCTCGCGAATGGGGCGTGGCGGTGGGCGTCCAACGCGGCATTCCAGTTTGCCGGTATGTGCGTGGATGACGCCACCGGGGATGTATATGCCCTTACCTCCGGCGGCGAGATCGTCAACGTGTTTGGGGCGCTGGAATTCTACGGGGCGGAATCCACTATCCGCACTCTCGACACGGGATACCTCGAAGCTCCTGGTGGGGCGGAGTGGGCAACATCCAACTTCATTCTCGATACGGTAACGGCGGAGGATACCCTGGACCTTACCGTATCGGTCTACGCGCAGAGCCGACTGGACGCGTCGGACACGGATAACACCGTTCCCGTTGTGAGCACGCGTACATGGTACGGAGCGGGCGATTTGAACCCGAACCTGAAGGGGCGGGCGTTCCGCATTCTCGTGACGTACACCGGCGCGGCGCCGCCGGAGATTTACGAAATAGGCTTAGACCTCGGCGAAGAGCCGGTAGAGGTGTGATATGTCTGCACCATTGATGGCTGCACAAGTGGGACTTAGCTGGTTGAACATGCGCTCCCAGAAGAAAACCTGGCGAGAGTACATGGCGTACATGAAGAAGCTCAATGCGCCGACGATGCAAGCGCGGAGTTTACTCGCGGGCAAGATCGGGCAGGAGAGTCCGCGACTGGCCGCTCAACACCGCCTGTCCATGCAGAACATCGGGCAGGGCGCGGCAACACAGGCGGCGAGTTCGCGGGGGTTCTGGAAGGCGCAGGGGAACGTCGCTCGGGGGCGCGGGGAATCCATGCAGATTGAGGACGCGGCGCGGCGGGCGCGGAACCAGGCCTCCCTCGGATACGCCGGCGCGCAGGAAGAGTACGGGATGGCACCTGCCTACGCACTTGCGGGCGGCAGCATGGCACCGGGCATGGCGGCGGGACAAGGCATTCTCGGGCAGGGGCAAGCAACACAGGACCTCCTGGGTGACATGAGCGGGATACTCGGCAGCGTGCAGGGGTGGTGGCAGTTGAAGCAACTCCTTGACAGGTGGAACCTCGGCGGGACTGGCGGCGGTGGCAGTCCCAACCCTGGACAGACGACGGAGTGGGGCAGCTAAGGTGGCAGGCATCTACGACAAGTTCGCGCGGAGTCGCATGACCGAGCTTTCGCAGGGCTTGGGGATCGCCCGCGAGATGCGGTCGATGCAGATGGAGCAGCAGGAGCGGGCGGAACGGAAGGACTGGCAGGAGATACAAGGCCTGACTTCCTTTCTACGTGATCGGTCGGAGTGGATTGGAAAGAAACCCGCGGATATGAGCCCCCACTATGAGCGACTCAATGCTGCTCGTGGCAGGAGGGGGCTCCCTGCGGTGTCGATGGTGGACCCGCGGGATGCTGCCAATGCTCAGTTCCAAGTGGACTTCCCGAAGTCCTTGATGAAGGGAGATGCTACCCTCGCGATGACGCTTCCCGCATGGATAGCCGCTGTTGGCGATGAGGGTTACGTTCACGAGCAGATTATGGGGGCGTGGGCACAGAAGGCGGGCGCGGCCAAGGGGGGCGCGCCAAAGACTGCCAAGGGGGATGCGGGCAAGGAACAAGAGGCTAACGCTGGGCAGTTCCCCGGTTTCGACAAGATGATTGAGTCTTTGTATGGACAGTACCTGCCACCAGAAGTGTTGATGAAGCCAGAAGAGGCCATGACCCGCCTCAACGCGGAGCGCGACGACTTCATCAATGACCCCGTTCTCAATCCAGACCGCGTCAAGACGATGGTAAACCTCATGGTGGCGGCCAAGGACATCCCCGATACGCCCGAAGCGAGGGCCGTCGCGGCGGATAGCGTTGTCAGGCACTACGAAATCGCAAAGGCGCAAAAGGAGGGGTACGACTACGCGTCCACCTTGTCCGACACCCTTGACGCGGCCCCCGAGGGGGCGACCCACGACGACATAATGACAAGGTGGACGCGTAGTCGTAC
>Ga0307377_10007609_pt1 | contig 11143 bp, 12 predicted proteins | sample TR3MG_FD_202535 | JGI IMG/M metagenome (GOLD analysis project Ga0307377, IMG submission 202535) | Soil microbial communities from Risofladan, Vaasa, Finland - TR-3 | ecosystem: Environmental > Terrestrial > Soil > Coastal area > Acid sulfate soil | place: Finland: Risofladan, Vaasa | collected... | reverse complement strand
ATTTTTACAACCAATGCTTCAAGCATCTAATTGTTTTAAAGTGATTTTCAAAAGAGAGATTATTTATCAGGTTATCAGAATTATCTTAGTTCCATTAGTAGTTATTTTCGCAATAAGATCCTCTCTTTCTAATGAGGTTAATCTAATGTTAATAATACTATTCTTAGCTTTTTCTTTATTCATAACTTCCTTATTCTTATTCTTTGATGTAAGAAAAATTTATCTTAAAAAGATACAGCAAGAAAAAACAAACAAACTCCAGAAGAAACAAAAAAGAACCATAAATAAATTCTTTTTTGCAACAGCAACTCTGGTTCTTTCAGGAATATTTTTTGGGAATATTGACAAAGTAATGCTTGGAAGGTTTGTTGATTCTGAATTTATTGGTTACTATACAGCTTCTTTTAGCCTAATTGGGGCCTTAACAATCTTAATAGGGTTTGCAGCAATAGCTGTTCTGCCAATATTCAGTAGATTAAAAGGAAAAAGACTTGAAAAAGGATTTAAGAAGACAATAAGAATAACACTTCTTTTTTCAGTAGGAGCATTTTTAGCTACTTTAATTCTGGCCAATTTTGTTATTTGGGTAATATATGGGAAAGAATATATCTTAGCAACAAATATCTTAAGAATTCTTTCACTTCTTTTATTTATAATCCCTATTGCAGGAATTTATCAATCATATTATCTTTCTCAAGGAAATCCAAAAAAAGTAGCCAAATTTTTAATAATTGCCACCTTTTTTAACATAATTCTAAATTATATATTAATTACCTTATTGTTGAAACATAGTTCTCTTTACGCAACATATGGCGCAGCAATAGCAACAATAATCAGTCAGTTTTTCTATTTGATGGGGCTTTCCCTGAAAAAAAAATAGGTTTTAATTTTTTTATTCTTTCTTTTGACAAATCACAATTTCCTGTTTCTTCTATAATTGATGATATATCATCTAATATTATGTATAATTGAAGATTTTCTTTGACAGAAGAGGGGTATAATTTTAATAATTGAAAGAAGTTTTCGTTCTTTAGTAATTCTATTTTTTTTGATTTTTCTTCATTAGAAAAAAAATTCATCAAATCGCTAATAATCAAATCTTTTTTAGGTTTCCAATCAATAAAAAGTAAATTGTTATTTTTAATGAGGATCTGCTCTTTTGCAAAATCCCCATGAATGTTTGTTATTAATAATTTTGTTTTGTTTTTATGAAGTTTTTTAAGAATAAGATTAATTTTTTCATCATCAATTTTTTTTAATTTAGCCCTTTTTAATAGTTTTTTAATATGGGCTTCAATGGAAATTTTTTTTATCCCCTCTTTTTGGTAAAAATTAAGAAGCCTTTTAAAAATTTCTCTATAATCTTTATTTTGAAAAACATTAAGCAATTCCTCTTTTGAATAAGGAATTTTATCATTTAATTCAATTATTTTTGGAGAAAACCCTTTTTCAGCGATTTTTTTTTGAAATTTTTTATATTTTAAGAAATCACCCACACCTTTTTCCTTTAATGGAACTGAAATAACTGTTTTTTTATTTAAATCAAAACATTTTATTTGTTCTCCTAAGAAAATAACATCTCCTAAATTTTGAGATAAATTAATTTTTTTTAAGAATGGTTGCAATATTTGAAATCTTATTAATAGATAAACTATGTTCTTTATTTTCTTGAATTTTCTTAATGAAGAATCAAATTTGATTTTTATAAATTTTATTGCTTTGGAATTATTTTGGAAATAAATTTCTCTATTGTGCTGTTTATGTGTAAGAATAAAATATTCTTTTTTATTCTCTCCAAGTTTACTGGAAATCTCTTTTAACCTTTTTTCAAACATTTTATTTTTTTATTTTGAGATAAATCATATGGTAAAAAGATTTTGGAAGAACCTTTTCAGATTTATTAATTAAATTAAACATTTTATATAAAGAACCATTTTTTATTGGAGCATCAGAGAGTTTTTTGATTTCAAATTCTTTTATATCGCCTGCTATTCCTTTAGCCTCCTTTAAATTTATTTTGTATAACTCTCTTATCTTTTCTTTCTTTAAAATCCATTTTAACTTTTCCCAGACAAAATCTTTATTTAAAATATCAAAAATTATAAAACCCCCCTTTTTGCAAACTCTTTTCATTTCTTTTATTATTTTTTCTTGTTCCTCTTTTGGAATATGCCATAAAAGATGATAACTAAAAACAACATTAAATTCCCTGTCTTTAAAGGGAATTCTTGTGGCATTACCAATTTTTACTTTTATCTTTTTTTCAACACCTAGCCTTTTTGATTTTTCTTTGAGATGCTTTGTCATTTGCTTAGAGGTGTCCAGACCCACATATTCAATATTTTTTCCTATAGAAAAAATCTCGGCTAGCATTCTTCCAGTTCCACACCCAATATCCAAAATTTTTATTTTGTCTCTCTTAATTTCTCTTAAGGTCTTTTTCAGAAAATCTGCCTCAATTTTATGCTTATATTTTTGGAAAAGGTACTTATCTCTTTTTTCATCGAAGAATTCAACATTATCTTTTTTCTGATAAGTTTTAATTATTTTTTGTTTTTGAGATTGCATATTATATAAGGATAAAAGGGATTTATAACCTTTTTTAAAGTAAATTGATAACTACGATTTATAATATGAATTTTTAAAAAGGCGTTTAATTTATAAAACTAATGATTAAATTAGGGTCTCCAAAAAAATTTACTTCAAAAAAAATAAAATCACAGGAAGAAATATCTGGAATAATAAAGATTTTAAAAGAAAACGGAAAAAAGATTGGCTTGTGCGTAGGAGGATTTGATCTTTTACATGCTGGGCACATGATTCATTTAAGATCTGCAAAAGAATTATGTGATTTTTTAGTTGTAGGTATAACAGACGATTATTTCCTTAAAAAAGCAAAAGGTAAAGAGAGGCCAATCTATAGTTCCAGAATAAGGGCGTATTCGTTAAGTCAATTAGAATGTGTTGATGTTATTTTTATAAGAGCTTCTGACTCGGCAGTCGAGGCAATTCGTTCTTTAAGACCAGACTTCTATATAAAAGGACCAGAATGCAAAGATAATGATTATGCCCCGGGGATAATTGAAGAGAGAAAAGCCGTAGCAGATACAAGGGGAAAAATGAGGTATACTTCAGACGAGACTCTTTCAACAACAGAAATAATCAAACATATAAAAAATGTCTAGATATAAAATTTTTGATAGATCAAAGTTGGAACTTAAAAGTCTTTTGGATAGAGATTCGAGGTTTAATGAATCCATTATGGTTGATCCAGAATCCAAACCCTTGAAAATAGAAAAGAAGAAATATAATACAATTGAAAAGCTTGCTGAAAAAATGATATTTAGTAAAGAAAAAGGGGCCCCCATAATAATCGCATATGGGGCCCATTTATATAGAAATGGTTGTTCTCCTTTTCTAATAGAACTTATGAAAAAAGGGCACATACAACAACTTCTTACAAATGGCGCTGGGATTATACATGATTTTGAAATGGCTTATATGGGAAGAACAGCAGAAGATGTAAGGAGATATATTAAAGAAGGACAATTTGGACTTTGGGACGAAACAGGAAGATATCTAAATGAATGTATCCAATTAGGAGCACAATTAAACCAAGGTTTGGGAGAATCTGTGGGAAAGATGATTGCGAAAGGAGAATTAGGAAAAGAAAAAATCAATTTTAACAAAAAATATAGTATTGTAGGAAATGCTTATGGTCTTGGGGTTCCTTTGAGTTGTTGTATGGGGATTGGGCAAGATATAATTCACACTCACCCCTCATGCGATGGGGGCGCACTTGGAAAAACATCCCATAGAGATTTTTTAATTTTCTCTAACACAGTATCTAATTTAGAAGGGGGTGTTTTTATTTCAATTGGTTCAGCAGTAATGGCCCCTACTGTTTTTGAAAAAAGTCTGAGTATGGCAAAAAATCTTGCAAGACAAGAAAAGAGGATGCTTGAAAATTATACTCTCTTCGTAAATGATATTCACCCTTCTAATTGGAATTGGAATAAAGGAGAACCCCCAACAAATACACCGGAATTTTTTATGAGGTTTTGCAAATCTTTTTCAAGAATGGGGGGAGATTTTAAGTATCTTGAACTAAATAACAAAGAATTTGTTCATAATTTATATAGTATCCTCAAAAAAGCAGATAATTTTTCAGAATAATTCATATTACTAATGGATTTTAAAGGATTATTTACGTTCTCTTAAATAACATGTTAAAAAATGCCCAAATATGCTATGGATGTCTTCACATACTTCATATGAATCCATAGGGATATGAGCAGAATAATCTGATATTTCTTTTAATTTACCTCCACGAAATCCAGTGATTCCTATAACAATCATCTCAAGATTTTTTGCACATTGAGCAGCTTTTATTACATTTGGGCTATTTCCTGAAGCAGAAAGAAGAATACAGACGTCTTTAGGAGATGCGAGATTAATTAACTGTTGTTTGAATATTTCACTATAATCTAAATCATTAGAGATAGCCGTGATATATTCCATATTAGAAGAAAGATTTATTGCTTGGAACCTATTTTTCCCCTTTTTCCAATTTTTATTAGCCCCTTTTGAAAAATCACAAACATAATGACTTGCTGTGGCAGCACTCCCCCCATTCCCTCCAATAAAGATTTTTTGATTATTTTTAACAGAACCACTAATCACATTTAAAATTTTTTCATCAAAATTAAAAAGATTTAATCCCTTTATTATTTTTGATTTATATTTATCCCACTCCATCATAAAGTCCTTTTACAAAATTTAATAATTTCTCTTTTGTAACACTTTCTTTATTCCCCATATATCTTGTTTTAAGAGCCCCGGCACAATTACCAATAAAAGGGATTATTTCATTATCTGTATCTAAATAAGTAAAAAGAGAAAGTATTGAAAAAACCGCGTCTCCTGCCCCTACTGTATCAATAACCCCTTTTGTTAATGCTGGTCCGGTATAGAGTTCTCCTTTATTAAAAAATAAACACCCTTCTTTTCCCATAGTAACTAAAAATTTTTCAAACTTGAATCTTTCATGGAATTTAAAAATTGTTTCTTCAATATCCTCAAATCTCATCATTAAGGGTAATCTCAATTCGTCCTCATTTATTACGATAAAATCCAGGTTCTTGTAATGATTAATATAATTATAACCCAGATTAGAACTGTTTGATTGCACATTTGCAGATAGAACTGAGGATTTTTTTTCTAAGGTATCTCTTATGGGGTTGTTTATAAATCCATGACCAAAATCTGATACAACTACCAAATCATATTTTGGTAACTCATTTGAGAGATAATTCACTATTTTTTCACTGAGATTTTCTGATATCGGTTTATCGTTCATAAAATCTACTTTAAATAATTTATTATTCTTAGCTATATTCATGTATCTTCTTTTGGTTGTTGTTGGTGAATTTTTTTTTATAAAAGCCTCTAATTCGATATTTTTAGATAAGGAATTTTTAATAAAATCTAATTTAGGGTTTTGATCACCAACTAAAGTTACGAGTTTTATTTGATTGACATAAGAACTGAGGTGATTTGCAGTTGCAAGCACTCCTCCAGCATAATCCTCTTCTTTTTTAAAATGTGTTGATAAAATTGGGTCTTTCATTGCTCTAGCTTTAGGCAAAACAAAGACATATTGGTCAATGATACTATCGCCAATAATAAGTGCTTTTAGATTCTTTGAGGAATCTAATTTTTTTAAAAATTCTTCATAATTAAATTTGTTTTTTATTGAACTTATATACTCTTTTTGGTAATCAATATCCTCTTTCATTTGAGTTTATATCTAAGATATTTTATAAATATTTATATTGGGCAAGACATAAGTTAAATGTTTTTTCTGGTTCAATATTTAAATTAACTTCTAATTTCTTTTTCAATTGTTTCGGGAGTCTAAGCAGGAGATTTTTTCAATATAATCTAACATCATTTTAACCTACTTTTCTTAGTCGAATATTTTGTTTTTATTATTTAATATGAATTTTTTGACAAAAGGGGCGATTAAAAGATTTTTAATTTCTTCAAATGTAAAGAAATCCAGTTTTTGCCCCTCATATAGTTTTATATTTTCTAATCTTTCAAAGACTTTTCCTTTAAAGAATATTACTTTACAGTCCTCTTCAGGATCAAATGCTTCTCCTAAAATTTTAATATCATAGATATCACAACTTATTTCTTCTTTGATTTCTCTTTTTAAAGCTTCAAGAGGGCTTTCTCCTTGCTCAATCTCCCCACCAACATTCCCCCAATGCTTAGGGTAAGGTATTTCTGGTTTGTCGTCTCGTAAAGCCATAAGAAGTTTTTTTTCAGGATTTAGTAATAATATTTTAGAAACTAATTTCATACTCTAATTAAAATAAGCAAGATTATTTAATTTTGCCTTCGTTTGTTCCATTTTCTCCCATTCATTTTATTTTAAGCTCTTTCATTCTTTCTATATTTCTATAAACTGAATTTGATGGATTAGGAATTAAACCATTTTCAAAAGCCTTTTTCAAGTCTAATACAGCATCTCCTATTGTCCTTTTTGGTTCAAATCCCAAAACACGTTTAATTTTCTCAGAGGAGATATGGTAAGACCGAATATCTTTAGTTTCTGTTTTTTCAATTTGAATATGTTCTCCGATAATTTCTCTTATCATTTCTGCTATTTGCATCATTGTATGATTTTCAGAACCTGCATTAAATGATTTTCCAGTTATTTTTTCTTTAGAAACCTTCAATAAATCAGCGTAATAATCTGTTATATCTTCTATATGGATATTTGGCCTCTTTTGTTCTCCACCAAAAACAGTTATTCTACTTTTGTTGATTGCATGTTCTGTTAAGATATTTACTGCTAAATCCAAGCGCATTCTTGGAGAATAACCACAAATAGTTGCAGGTCTTATGTTAACTGCTGTAAATTTGTCGTCGCTGTTTTCTTTGATAAATTCTTCTGCCATTGCTTTTGTTTTTGAATAAATTGTTAAGGGTTCAAGAAACAAATCTTCTGTGACGTTTGGTTCTTTTTTAATCCCATATACACTGCTACTTGAAGCAAAAATAAATCTTTTTATTTTCTTTTCTTTAGCTAAATTCACTAAATTTTTAGTAGAATTATAATTAATTTGTTTTGTAAGTTCATGATCTAATTCAGAACAAGGATCATTTGAAATAGCTGCTAAATGTATAACCGAATTAACACCTTCTAAACATTTTTTCACTAATCTGCTATCTCTTATATCTCCTTTCATAATCTCACATCTATCTTTTACAGAATCTAATCCTTGAGAACCAAACATCATCAAATCTAAAACTCTGACATCATATCCTCTTTCCAGTAATTTCGGCACTAAAACACTTCCAGCATAACCTGCCCCCCCTGTAACTAATACTCTCTCTTTCATTTTATTTTTTTATCTTTTTTTAAACTGATAAAAGTTGGTTTTTGATGTTTATAAGATTCCACTACTGCTCGCCTTGTTTCTTCTGAATCTGTTGGAAAATAGCTTATTGTTTTTTTTAATAACCCCATAAGTCCTTTAGCGTCTAGTTCAGAATGTGTTGGACCTTGAGTTGGATAATCAGCATATCCTACAAGCTTAACATTTACATTTTGTTCATCTATATCGATTTTAATTTGTTCAAATGGCCTTTCAATTAAGAAGGGGGTTATGGTATAAACATAGGGCCTAAACCCTTCTAATGCCATTCCAGCAGCAAATCCAACCATTGCCTGCTCTCGAACACCTAGATTAATAAATCTATTTGGAAAATTTTCTCTATAACTATCAAATATTCCATATCCAATATCCCCAACTATTAAAATTATATTTTCATCCCTTTCAGCTAATTCAGTTATAATTTTTCCAAATTCCCTTCTCATTTTAACTCTTCACGCATTTTTTTTAATTCTTCTTTATTTGGAAGCCGGGTATGCCATTTAGGATCATTTTCCATGAAACTTATCCCCTTTCCCTTTATAGTATCAGCTATGATTATTTTTGGTTTCCCATAATTTTTATTGTTCAATGCAGAAAAAATTTCTGGAAATGAATGCCCATTAATTTCATAAACTTCTCCTCCAAGTGCAGAAAAAATTTCTTTAAGATTTAAAGGAGAGACATCTTCAACTTTATTTATAGCCTGCAATTTATTATTATCCACAACTACTGTTAAATTATCCAATTCATATTTGCTTGCCAAAGGCATTGTTTCATGAAGAGTTCCCTCTTGGCATTCTCCATCCCCCATTAATACATAAATATTTCCGGATTCTTTTTTAAATTTCTTTGCAAAAGCCATTCCAGTCCCTATAGGAAGGCCATGTCCTAAACTTCCTGTTGTAGCACAAATCCTATTTTTAATATCAATATCTGGATGCGTACTTATTTTAGGATTATATCCTTCTTTTCTTAATAATAGATACAAAGGAAAGGAACAATGCCCTTTACTCAAAATGAATTTATCTTCTTCGCGCAAAAAATGATTATATAATGAGATTAAAATTTCAATTTCTGAAAAACTCCCCCCTAAGTGTGCCTCCCCTTTTTCAAGTGATAAATCTAAAACATTCCTTCTTAAATCTTTAGCCTTTTTTTCTAATATTTTTATTTCTAAATTTTTCATCATTATGAGAATTTTTATAAAATTTATAAACATTTAGATAAATTAACATATATAACCACAACAATTTTCATATATGTTTTATTTTATTCATAGAAAATGGGTACTCTTAAAAAAGAACTTAAATCTTTGACAGATTATCTTGGTCTTGATAATTTGTTTTCTAGAATTTACCTTTTTTAACTTCCATATAGATATAAGAGGCTAGTTCAGGATATTCTCTTCCAAGTAAATCTAGTCCCCTATGAATTTCCATTGATAATGGTGTTAATATTTTTGTTGGAAAAGGTTTTAGATAAAAAGGCTGCTCAAAAACTTTTTCTAAACCAGATTCTTTTACATGATGTTTTAATAATGGTAAGGTATAAATTCTATAATGTCCCAGTTTAATATCTGATTCTGTTAATTTTGTTGTGTCTGGCATCATTCCCATTTTCATTCCCAAAAGCCGATGTATAGAATTTGCTAAATTTACAACTATATGCATTGTTCCATTTTTGGATAAAGACTTAGAAAGTTTTTTCAATACTTTAACCGGGTTCTCGAGATGCTCTAAAATTCCAAATAACACTATGTTGTCATATTTTGAATTAGCTAAATTAGCATACTCTATTTTTGAGTGAATAAAATCAATTCTATCTAAATCCTTTTTATCTAATCTTTTTAGATTTTTAAAATTCTTTTTATCAGAGTCAACACATACCACTTTTTTAAATTTTTTTATTAATACAGGGGTGATATCTCCTGAACCAACCCCTACTTCAAGAACATTCCCTTCTGTTTTTTCTAACCGATTTTCTAAAAGCTCTGCTCTTATAATAACTTCAGGAAGTCTTTTAGCTCTAGCATAATCAAAACTAGCCCATGTCATTTTTATTTTTATTGTCCATATTTACAATACATCTTCCTATTTTTCCCGATTTCATTATTTCGATTCCTTCATTAATATTATCTAAAGAAACTCTAGAAGAAATAAGTTCATTAAATTTTAATACTTTATCGTCGTATAATTGAAGATACTTAGGAATATCTCTATCTGGGAAACACCCCCCTCCTTGCGAACCCTGAAGTTTTCTTGAAGAATGTATCGCAAAAGGATTTACAGTAATCTTAGAATTAAGTGGAGGTACCCCCACTATATAAACATCCCCTGGAATAGAACTCGCTTCAATAGCTGTTTCAATAGCTTTTGGATTTCCTAAGGCAGAAATTACAAATTTAGCACCTTCTCCCTTGGTGATTTCTTTTATTCTATTTAATACATTATCATAATTTGGACTTACAAAATGGGTTGCTCCAAATTCCTTCGCTAAATCTAAACTTTCTTGATTTTTATCAATAGCAATAATTGGATTAGCATAGGATAAGACAGCTCCTTGAATTGCATTTAATCCTACCCCCCCACAACCAAATATGGCAATAGAATCTTCAGGTAAAGGTTTTGCTTCATTTAAAACAACGCCAACACCTGTTGTAACACAACATCCTAAAAGACAGGCAATTTCTAAATCACTTTTTTTTGGAATACTAGTCAAACGGTCCTCACTTATAACCCCATATTTATTAAAGGTAGTTAACCATCCAGCATTAATTCTTTTTCCATCTCTTTTATAAATCAGTGTTGAAGAATTTATACCACTTCCTTTTAACCAATGCAAAACCACATAATCCCCCCGAATCACTTTTTTAACTCCAGGCCCAATATCTATTACTTCTCCTCCCCCCTCATGTCCCAGCATATGCGGTAAAAAGGGGTCTGGCTTACCATGAAAGTTACTTATTCCCTGAATTTCTTCAATTTGCTTTCCACAAATTCCACTATAGTGAATTCTTACTAAAACCTGCCCAAAATCCAGAGGACCTTCAAAATAAACATCTTCAATTTTCAATGGTTCATTAGTACTTTCCAAAATTGCTGCTTTAAATTTTATTGGATATTTAGTCATTTTGTTATTTCCTTTTTAGAGCATTTGCGATTTTAAATGATTTTAAATTTGTACATTTACTTCTTAAAGCATTCATTAGCATTTTTCTATGTTCATTAATTTTCTTATAATCCTCACAAATAGATTCAAGTTCTACTTCTTTTCCCAAACTACAATATTTATCATATGATATATCTCTTCTAAATCTATAACCAAAATTTTTAGGGTTATGCCATATTGGTGTTCCGGGGTATGGAACGAAAGTTGAAATTGTGTAATAATCAACAGGTTGTTCTTTAATAAAACGCATAGTAGCATCAATATCTTTTTTATTTTCAGTAGGTAATCCCACCATTAAAAAACCTAGTACTGTCAATCCTGCTTTTTTGAGAATATAAACTGCTTTCTTATGATCTTCAACTGTTTCTTCTTTATTAATATGCTCAAGTAATCTATTTGAACCTGTTTCAATACCTAATGATACTTGTTGACAACCTGTTTTTTTCATTAAATTAGCTATTTCGGGATTAACAAAATCTGACCGAATTGTACATGACCATTTACTTCCAAGAGATTCAAGTTTCTCG
>Ga0307377_10007607_pt1 | contig 11145 bp, 12 predicted proteins | sample TR3MG_FD_202535 | JGI IMG/M metagenome (GOLD analysis project Ga0307377, IMG submission 202535) | Soil microbial communities from Risofladan, Vaasa, Finland - TR-3 | ecosystem: Environmental > Terrestrial > Soil > Coastal area > Acid sulfate soil | place: Finland: Risofladan, Vaasa | collected... | reverse complement strand
TCACGACTTGCCGCGACATTGAGAACTATGCCCGCCGTGAACACAAGACATTAGAGGAAGTTGCTAAAGAATGGCAACTCGTGGTCTTTGTGGGACTCTGGATACCCACAAACGAGGTGATTGTCCCGAGCAATATGCCGGTTCCTGGTAGGAGGTTACCTGGCATTATTATTATATAGCAGTAAGCGAAAGGCCCCTGGCCCTAACGGGTCGGGGGCTTTTTTGTTGTCTCTCAACTTGACATAACGTTGACATAATCCCTACACTCGCTATCAGGATTTTGCAGCCTGGCATGGCTTACGCTAGTCACGGAATGTTACACCTAGCGTCACGAGGTAAGATTGGCGTAAGGTTCGGGTTAGGTATGCGTGAGGTATAGGCAGACTTGGGGGGATGCACACGGGGGGATGGGCAACTTGACAGTGTGTATAGCCTATGGTACAATGGCTATAGTCTATTGGACTAAAGCAGCCTTAACACATAGCATAGGAGGATAGGCAAATGAGTGAATCCGAACCCCTGAAAGACATCTTTGACCGCTATCTCTCACAGATCCCCAACGAGCGCACGAGACACACGTATCGCTGGGCGCTGGAGTCGTTCACAAGATACCTGGATGGCAGCGGTACGGATGCGTTGACAATGGCGAACCTGCGCGGCTTTTACAACTGGCTCAATAACCAGGAGTATAGCTGGCATACTGTTGAGACTTATGTCGCCACGGTGCGGCATCTGCTCAAATGGATGGATGCAGAGGACTTGCTGCCCGATGGATTCCGGCTGACCAAGGCGCTCAATATGCTGTCAATCATTCGTGGCAACCATGCCGGCACAAAGTACAGGCACAGGCGCCCCGATCCAGACCTGCCACAGCTTGTCAGTTATTATGACGACCTGCCATTGCCAGAGGGGGAGCAAGGCCAAGTTGGTCGCATGACCCTGCTTCGCAACCGGGCGCTGGTGCATACTCTCTATGCCAGCGGCGGCCGCATCAGCGAGGTCTTGGCCATGACCCGCGATATGGTCATGGATGGGCGGCTTGATGAGGCGCACGTTATCGGCAAGGGCGGCTATACGCACGTCATTTTCCTGACGCCAGAGGCAATGCGGGCCATCCGTGCCTATTGCAAGGAGCGTGGGGAGGATGGTAGCAAGTGGCTGTTCGTGTCACACGGTAGGGGAAAAGGGAAACAGCTCGGGCGGGGTACAGGCTGGAGAGTGGTCAAGGACGCCGCCGAGGCTCTCGATTTGCACAAGTCAACGTCGCCCCACTCATTCAGGCACTTTCGGGCCACGCAGCTTTTGAATGAGGGTATGCCGCTGGAATCGGTGCAAGCCTATCTCGGGCACCAGGACATTGCCACGACGCGCAAGATCTACGCCCACACCAGGACGGCGGTACTCAAGGATCAACTTGCGACATTCGGGAGGTCACACACAGAAGCGATAGAGGATGCAAAGCGCCAGGGGGCCTAATAACGACGCGTCCTCAACCTCACCCTGGCCCTAATCCTCTGCGCCCTGGTCACCCTCTCCCCCACCGCAAACGAGACAGCCGCCCCCGCCCACCACTCCAGAGCGCCCATAACGTGATGCCCTGGCAGAACGCGGTACTTGTACCCGCCAACCCCGACGCGCTCCACCTGGTAGCCGTCCAGCCCGTGCCCGGTTGCAGGCCAGATGACGCGCATCAGTCCGTGACTAGGGATTATGTCAAATGTGTGGGTTGTACCTGGGGATGCTCTCACGGGCACTCCTGCCCCGTCCTGGCGCATGCCTCGCTTGCCGTCTGCTGATCCCCCATTCATCGCAACAACAGGCATTCCTGTCCCACCCTGTCGCAAGCCTCTGTCGGTAAACCGTAGCCCCAGTATTCATCCCCGCCGAACCCGGTCACGGTGTTGTTTCGGCTGACAACGTTGTGCCCGTGCCAGTAGTAGGTGGACGATCCGCCAATGCCGACGCTGCCTGTCCCGTTCCTCACCGTGTTGTTCTCGATCAGCACGTTCTCGGAAACCCAGCCGGCATAATCGGTCAATCGAATACCGGTGCAGCCCGAGCATGAATAGCCTATGCCCACGTCCTCAACCAGCGAATCCCGAACTGTGACATTTTTACCACGGATCAAGATGCCGTTCTCGTTTTGCGTTGGATTACCGGAGCGCAGGCAGGTCATCCGCTCGATGAGCACGCCGTCAAGGTTCGGCTTCATATCCACGCAGGCGGTGCCGATGTCCTCCAGCCATACGTCGCGCAGGACCACGTTTTCAATCGGCGCGAACGGCGCGGGATAGGTGCCCGGCCAGTCCCCCAGGTAGACCCCCACCGTATCGCGGCTGCTGTACTGCGGCGCGTTGCGCTCGCAGCGATAGTCTTCGACCAGAATGTCAAAGACGCCCTCGGTGTTCGGTTCGTTGTCCACCTGCAAGCAGATCGTGCCGTTCCCGTCGCCGCCCACGAGGTCGTGGACATAGATGTGGCGGAACGTGATGTCCTGCGTCAGTTTCGCCCCGGCGCTGTCTGGGTCGGCCTCGATGCCGTGCCTACTGGTTGATCCGACCGCCTCCAGGTCGCGGATCATCAGGTGCGTGCTGTTGCGAACGCGAATGTACCCGCCGTCCAAGACGGTGGCGAAATCGCCGTCCGCATCTAGTTGCCCCGTGACGATGATTGGCGCATCAGCCGAGCCGTGGACGTTCGTAATCAGCAGGCTATCGTCGTGAACGCCCGCCAGTAGGACCACCCGATCCCCAGGCCCTAGCAAGTCATCGATGCTGCCAAACGACTCACCGGGCCGCAGGTAGTAGGTGTCCCCCGTTGGCGGCTCGCCCGGCGTGTTGGTGGCCGTGGGTGGTGCGGGCGTGTCGGTCGGCGGCGCGGGCGTATCAGTGTCAGTCGGCGGTGCGGGCGTGTCGGTATCAGTCGGGGGGACGGGCGTCTTGGTTGGAGGAACCGGAACGGAATTGCACCACACGAACACCTGATAATCCCCGTCCGTTTCCGTCGAAATAGTTCCGCCGTTGCACTGGACCAGAACCCCGTCGCCCGGTTTGAGGACCAGACTACGCAGCTTGGCCGACGGCGCAGCGTATGCCACGCCAACGATGATGACGACACACAGACTGATGAAAATACCGATGAGCGGCTTGCTTTTCATGACTCCTCCTGTTAGTGTATGCTCACGCCGACTCCAGCAATTCGATGATCGTATCCAGCCGCTCGAACAATAGCGCCCAGCGATCACTCGGCGGCTCCGGCTCTGGTTCCGGTTCCGGCTCCGGTTCTGGCGGAGGTGGCGGAGGTGGCGGCTCGGGCTCGGGCTCTGGCTCATCGCCCACGTCTTGAAACACCACGTTCAGGTGGCGGTGATTCGTGCCGCCCAACATGCCCAGGCCCTTGACCAAATCGCCGCCGTAGTCAGTCCACACCTCGGACGCGCCGCCGCTCGGTGGGAAGTAGTAATCCCCCTGGCCCATAGCAAAGCCTATGTCGCCATTGGCATTCGTCTCGCCAAAGACGCCCTGGTCATGCCAGCTTGCCAACTCACTCGGCAGGCCGGACAGGTGCGGGTCGGGCCACCAGCGGGCAACGAATGCGCGGTCAATGCCGTCGCCATTTCGGTCCCTGACTGTAACGACGATGACCGCCGGCCCCTCGCTCTCGCGCAGCTCGACGCAATGCCACGGACCCTGGCCCTCGCGCACCTCTACCGCGCCGAACTGCTGGCGCAACCAGGTCCAGTCGCGGGGTATGCCCTCTTTGTCGTAGATCCTCATTCTGCCCCCCTACCGTGTAATGTACTGATTTGGCCGCACGTCACGCGGCCACAGATAGGACCGGCCCCGGTTCACGACATCCACTGGCAGGAATGCGCCGTCAACACCCGTACGCCCGTCGCTTCGCAATACTACCCCGCACAGCGGATAGGCCAGCCCAATCGCCCCCTCGTCCCACGGTGAGCTATGCTGGAAGTCGTAAGAGTCCATCCACCGTTCAGCGTCTCCCGCTGTGGCCAATTCATCCCCGGTACCATGCAGGTAGAATGACCAGTCTGTTGCTGTCGGTTCCTCTACCACGGCGGGCAATTTCAGTTCTAGGAAAAAGAACTGGTAGTATCCTGCCGTGACAAACGATACGCTTGCCGCCTCGGTCAAGTCAGCGGTCAGGTCGGGCACGGTATAGGCCCGCTCTTCGTAGTCATCGAATGCAGCCGCCCCCCAGTTATAGCCCGCGTAGATCCTACCACCGCGCACATGAACAGACTGGCTCGGCGGGCAGGTTGGCGCGACTCGCAGTATGTCATCGTAGGTTGGCGGCGCAAAGCCGGCGTTCTTGCGTTTGGTTTTCTGTAGCCGTAGAATCTGAAAACTAGCGATAGCCATAGTGCCTCACGGGAAAATAGCACATTTCGCCCGGGCGTCCCGGTACAGGTAGGAACGGCCCCGGTTGACCATATCCACGGGCAAAATAGCATAGTCTACGCCGGTGGTCCCGTCGTTCTGGAGTATCACGGCCCAGATGGGCATCCGGTAGTAATACCATTGGGTGTAGCCATTCAGGAAAGCATCAATCTGTGCCTCGGCCTCTTGGGTCGTTGCCACCTCGACGCCTATCACGTTGTCGAATACTGGCTCTGCGTAGGTGGCCCCCAGCGTCCTATACAAAATCCATTCCCAGTAATAGCACAGGATGAAGGGGAGATAATACCCAGCATTGGTAAAGTTCAAGGTCATCTGTGTTTCGTCTACATTCTCAAGGTCGCACACCCAATCAGGAATGAAGTCGTTTCGCGACGTGGCCCCGACGCGCCCCTCTGGCGTGGCAACCCCGCCCCGGATGTGTAGCCGTTTGTCAGGAGGGCAGGATGGTGCAACCTTGAACTGGCACCACATATCACCCGGCTCAAATGCCGCTTTCCTGGCATTGGCCTTTTGCAGTCGGTCAATCCGTCCTTCGATAATAGCCCCGGTATTGAAGTTCATCCCATCTCCCAACCGTAGCGCTTGCCGCCGAATAGATAGGACCGGCCCCGGTTCACCCGGTCTACGGGCTGGTACTGATTCGGGTCAGTCGTATTGCCATCGTTGCGTAGAATCAGCGAACCTGCTACAATGCCGTAGGCGCTAGCAGTATCCCCTCGTATCATTCGGCAGGCATCCTCTGCCTCGGCTGCTGTCTCAAACTCCTGGAAATACGGCGCCGCGATACCACCGTAAAGGTACAATGATGAATCTGGAGGCTCGGTGGGCCAGGTCGCCGGCGGCACGGGCGGAGGCCACGCAACATAGATGATGACAACGCAAGGCGCGTACCAGTAGGGGTTAGTAAATGTGTAGGTGTAGCCGGTATAGTTGGGACGAACAGAAACTTTGTCAGAATCGGTCAGGTCTATTGTGTAGCCGGGAATATAATACCCAGCAGGATACACAACCCACGCCGGATACCATGACAGGCCCCCGCGAAAGACGATGCTCGTGCTAGGCGGGCAGGTTGGGCTAATCGTGAACTGGTAGTTGTCGGCGTTTTGCACCGTCCCAGCCCGCTGGCGCTGGCTCCGTTCCAGCCGCCCTAGCCGCTCGCTTGCTATGCCGCCCCAGGAGATAGCCATCAGGCCGCCTCAGTTCTGGTCCACAGCTCGATCACGCCCTCGATCCGCTCCTCATTCTCGCCGTCAATCGCGCCCTGGACTTCAACAATGCGCATGTCGAATGAACGGCCGCCGGGCAGGTCCAGCGTGACCAGGTCTCCAAATCCCCAGTCGCGGCCATAAAGGCAGGCATCGGTCTGGAGGATCTCGGCGGTGACGAACGTCTGTAGGCCATCGTCGATAAGCGCCTGGTCCAGAATGGCGTTGATCTGGTCAGACTGGCTCACGTCGCGCAGGTCGTAGGCCCCTTCGCGCCGCGAGTAGGGCGACTCGGCCAGGGCTGCCGCGTTGGTGCGCTGGTAGATCGTCCGCTCCATGCCGCCGCCCTGCCAGAGACCGTAAGCAGCGGTGACCTCCTCGGCCCACAAGACGCGATAGCTCGGGTTGCGCATATTTCCATTCTCGAAGCTGAAAATAGTTGGCTTGTCGCTATGGCCCCGCCGCCGGTCGGTGCCGTAGTATGGCGCGTAGGTCTTGAACTCATAGCCACCCGCGACCCGCTCCACGCGAAAGTCGCAGCCGCCTTTGTCGCCGGTCTCGCCAATGGCGTCGGTGATGGCATCCAGCAAGCAAACCCACGATCCCTCGTAGCAGGACCAGACACCCTCGCCGGCATTGCCCTGCAGGCCCATCTGCGTAAAGTCGCGGTTGGTATCGGCCGGGCTTACCATGCTCTCGCCGACCATGCTTTTGATCACATCGTCGGCATAGCCGTGATTCCACCACAGGTCGTAGTAGGCCCAGTTGGCGTTGCCTGTGTTGGCCACGGGCTGCAATAGCGGTTGATCCACGAGCCATTCAGGCGACAAGCCCAGGCTGGCCCAGTAATGCTCGTCGATCTCATCGCTGTTGACCCACCACTCATCGGCGCCCAGGTGGAAGCCGACAAACTCCTCGTACCAATCGCCGGGCGCGTTGCCCCAGTTGCGCTGGATCAAAATCTGATAGTGCTTGAGGAAGCGATCCTTGGTGCCTGTCTCGCCCACCAGCTCGCAGCGATAGGCGCCGGGCTGGTTGCGCTTATGCTCCCAGGCGATAGACAGGAAATCATTGCCGGGGAATAGCTGGGTCACGGTGTCACCGTCCCAGTCAAGAAGGTACACTCTATACTGTCCAAAGGTCGCCAAATCTGCCCCCTATCGTTCCTATGCGTTAGCGGTCAAGTACATCTCAATAGCCAAGAATCTCATGGCACTATTGTAGCTATCGGCCGCGCCATCTCGTGACAACCGCACTGCCGCCATGTGTCCATCCCCGAGTGTCACCCCTGCCACCAGCAAGTCACGGTACACCGTGGTATTTAGTCTCAATTGCTGATCGACATTGGTAGTGCCCGCGACGTTTGCGGGAGTTCCCGCACCGGTGGCATAATTGATTGAATAGTCCCATTGGCAGTTTTCCACACCGGCACCCGCGCCGTTCACATCTGGCACAGACCAGACGTAAAAGTCAACTACCGCCCCGACAATACTGGCATCCCCCAGAAACATTGCCCATCCCCGATTGAATGCAGCATCGGCAAAGCTCCAATAGTCATAGGATGCGCCGGCGATCCCTGTGCATGGGGCCACGCTATCTGGTTGGAATTGCCCAGAGCCCTTTGCGTCCCACCTGGCTCTATCAGCCCGCTTGCCGGTTGTGATTGCCCCCTGTTCAAACATTCCAGCGACGACGATGTTAGCCGGCCAGATAGTCGGGAAAGTACAAAATTCTCGTGTGTCAGTCAGGGCCAGGGTTCCGGCGTCGTCTACTAGAATAGTAGCTAATGGGATTTCCCAGGTGGCACCGGAGGTCTGAACCAGGGCGGGGATGGCAGGAGCAACCGCCGGTAATCCCGCCCGTCTTGCAATGCGCGTAGTATAGGTTGCCCAATCCCGGCGCACGACGATACGGTCATAGCGAGATAGCCCCGTTGCTGGCGTTGGAATGTTGACGCTGGTTGCCGTATCTGAGTTAAATAGACTGCCATAGACTACCGCGCCACCCGTAGCCACAGAAACAGGTGAACTAGCTCCCGAAACCTCTAGTTCACCCTGCCAGCCCCGTACTACGCCCCGGTTGCCTGTGCCGTTTAGAATGCAACGAAAGAATTGATCATGCAGGTGCGTGGTTGTATACGGACCACAGTCGCCCAGTGCTATTCCATCCCAAAATAAAGACCGTTCAGTCATTAGCTATCCGCCGTGTATTCTGCACGTATCAGGTGCAAGAATGCCGTTTCCGCCAGGTTGTCCGTTCCATGCCCCCCATCCCTGTATACGTGAACATGCACAAGATCCCCAGCAGCTACCGCAATTGTGCCGATTAGCGCATCGATGTTCCCAACCAACCAGATGCTTGGATTTCCCGCCGTGCCAGTATAGGTCACTACCGTGCAGGCTGCCTGATTAGCCAATACGGCGCTTGGCGCTGCAACCCAGGCACTATAGCACCATCGCACATCGCCAGTCACGGCAAATCTGCGATTAGTACGAATATGAATCTCAAGGTTTGCCCCCGTGAAGTCTGCTGGCACTCGGAATGTAACCCATCCCCCGCTCTGCGCTGCATCCACAAAACTCCAGGCGTCACGATACGGAAAGGAAAAGTTCTGATTTGTCCAGGTGCAAGGATTGGCTATATCTGGCTGTATAGTCCCGCTACCCCGGTCAATCCACCTTTCCTGATCAATCATCTTGGCAACGGTGACAGCATCAGTCTGTATATGAGATTCTGTAACACCAAAGGGCCAGATGTCTGTTGAGAACTCACAATATTCTCTTGTGTCAACGATGAGCGTGATGACCCCGGCAACGGTCGTCACTTGTGCCAGGGGGATGTCATAGGTCACGCCCGCCGTCTGAGTAAAAGCACCCGGCGCAATGGCTGCAAGTCGTGCCGTCTGCGCTGCCCAGGAGGCACGCACTACAACCCATTCGGTCGTATTGTTGCCGATGGCCACGTTGACCGCTACATCGTTCTCATACCAGACGCCATAGCACATTGCGGCCCCGGTGTCCACTACCGCATTCAAACCGCCACCGTCGGTCACTTCCAGTTCATTCAGCCAGCCATCAAATACCCCGCGATTGCCGGTGCCATTGACCAGCATCCTGAAAATTACCTGGTTTAAGCTGGCATTCCCATAGCCACCGCCTGGACTGTCGCCGGTTCCTGGATTATCCCAAAGGTAGGAGATTTCAGCCATTAGACATAGCCCGTATAAATAAGTTCGACCCCGAGAATATTCATATCCTCGGCGCCCGCCGAATTGTCCCAGTTGACGACATAGACCAGCGTCATATCTGGCCAATAGGTGAGGAGCTGCGAGTTGACGGTCTCTAGGATTGTAGCGCCCCCCGTCCTGTACCAATCATTAGCAACCAGCGTTTCATTGATATAAACTGAGGACTGGGTAGCAACGTTATACCACAACCAGTATCCCCCACTGTTCCACATGCCGCAGTTTGTGCGGATGTAGAACGTCGATGCGATTCCAGCATTTGCTGCCCACCATACATAAGAGGTGATGTCACCCCCGGCATAGTTCGGCGGAAGGGAAAGCGAGCCATACACACCCTCATACCTGCTGCCTGTCAGTTGCCAGCCCTGTGTCGTAGCACCGCCATCCCACGTTGAGGCTCCTGTCCAGGTGATGGTTGTTCCCGTTGATGGCGTAAACTGCCCTGCCGCCGTTGTTGGTCTAAGATCGCCACCGCCGATAAAATAGCGGCATGTGCGCGTTTCCCGATCCGCCCAGTCTGCCGTACTATTGGTGATTTGCGTTGTGCCGATAGAATCTGGCCCCGGCACCGTTCCGAATAGGCAGAACTCCCGCGCATCGGTGACGGTGATCACTCCAGCAATGTCGATAGACAGCGTAGCCAGCGGCACGTCATAGATGCCCGTCCCACTCGGCGCGGGCGATTGCGTCAGCGCAGGGATGCCGCCGCCCTCTACCCCGGCAATCCTGGTCACCCTGACCGTCTGTGCCGTCCAGTCACGCCGCAAGACGATGTAATCATAGCGGGTATCATTGGTCGGCGTGGGTACTGCCACGTTGACGGGCACAAGCGTGTTTTCGTAGGGCATCCCATAGACAATCGCGCCGCCGGTGGCAACCGTGACCGGGGTTGCCACGCCCGCCACGGCCAGTTCATTGGCCCAGTTCTTGAGCACGCCGCGATTGCCGGTGCCGTTTAGAATCATCCTCAAGGCCAGGTCCACGAACGGGCTTTCATAGTCGGTGTTGCCCAGCCGCCAGCCGATACCATCCGCCGCGTTGACGGTAAGGGCATCGGCATCGCCCAGGCTCGCGCCGTCCCAGTGCAAACTTTTCTGTGTCATGTTCCGAGTAACTCCACGTACCAGCACACGGCAACCGTTGTCACCGCATTGGTCACGCCGCCGCTGGCAAAAACGTTGACGGTATTCGCGCCGGGGTCCAGGGCAAACGAGCCGGTATCCCCGCTTAGATAGGTGCTCACGTCCGTTGTAGCGCCGCCCAGGTCGGTCGTGCAGGTTTTGCCCTGGATGTCAATGGTCACCGTCTCGCCGGCAATGATGCTGTAGCCGTCCCACATCAACAGGTCGCCATTGGTGGCGTTGCTGATGACCCAGTCCTCTATCGGCCCTTCCATCGTAATCAGCGGGTTGGTGGCCCAGCTTCCATCGTTGGTGCAGGTCAGCACGTTGGTGCCGGTCGTGGTGCCGAGCAGGTACGGCCCGGTGAACGGCAGCACCAGCGCCCCGGTCAGCGTCCAGGTGTCATCCGTGACGCACGTCCGCCCATCGGCGTCCCGTGTCTCGCCTACGTCAAGCGGGCTGTTGGTCCATTTCCAGATAGGGTCCTCGAACTCGATAGACGCCGCGCCGATCTGGTTCCAGATACCGTTCACGTCCTGCGACTGGTCGGCGCTGTCCAGCTCATAGTTGCCGACATACCAACCGTTATGCAGCTCATAGACGAGCGTGGCCTGTGGCACTTTCAGCCGCAGTTTCAGCGGGCCGTTCATCGGGTTGAGCATGACCACGTTCGCCGCCCGGCCCGCGTACATCCCCGACCTGCCGCAGCCCTGGGTGGCCAGAACAATGTCTACGACGCGGGGCTGGAAAGCGTAGCCCCAATGGGTTCGCCCGTGCTGGAACGGGCTGCGCGTGGTCCAGTGGCGAACCGGCGGCATCCCCAGGCCGCTGATTTCCAGCGCGTGTCTGGTTTCGGGTCCGAGTAGGTAGACGGTCCCGGCGTCGTCTTCCAGTTCAAATTCAATCAGCAGTTGGCCTACCATCCCCCCGACCTCATTCGTAGCATGGCCTGATTCAACCTCAGATCCTCACGCACCGACCGCTCACTCTGCGGCTTGGTGTAGTTGGCCGTAAACGCGAGATTGTGGTTGTGCGTGGTGCTATTGGTGGTACTACCCCCGCCTCCGGCGCTCATCGGCAGGCTCAGGTTGTTCACGCTCCGCCCGAAATTGGCAACGGCGCCTTGCAGGTCGGTGGCGATAGACGGCCCCTGG
>Ga0307377_10007606_pt1 | contig 11145 bp, 9 predicted proteins | sample TR3MG_FD_202535 | JGI IMG/M metagenome (GOLD analysis project Ga0307377, IMG submission 202535) | Soil microbial communities from Risofladan, Vaasa, Finland - TR-3 | ecosystem: Environmental > Terrestrial > Soil > Coastal area > Acid sulfate soil | place: Finland: Risofladan, Vaasa | collected... | reverse complement strand
CGCACCCTTCGATACGCGCCCTCATTGCATTCGGGCGCTACTCAGGATGCTCGCTGGCGTCCCAAGAGGGGACGTCAAAGGACAGGGCGAAGCCCGTGTCGAAGACAGAGTTGCCCCGCAGTGACCCCTGCCCCGCTTCAAGGTCGCTGCACATAGGGACAACATGGCATGCTGAGTAGCGCGAAGGCCGTATCCAAGCGTGCGGGTGATCGGTGCGGTCTTGCTGTGGAGTCTACTGAGCCAAAGCTTACGATGAGGCTGACCAGGCCGGCCAGAGATCCTGTGCGGGGCTGTGGGTCAGCCTGGTGAGCTGCCGGCCGTCCGTGTCCACCGTGTAAATCTCGGCATTGCCATCGCGCTCGGACACGAAGGCAATCCACCTTCCATCGGGCGACCACGTCGGCAAATGGTCTCTCGCCGGGTTGTCAGTGAGCCGCGTGACGTCCGTGCCGTCCCCATCCATCACGTAGATGTTGAAATCGCCGTCCCTGTCGGACGCGTAAGCGATCCGCGACCCATCGGGCGACCAGACGGGGCCTCGGCTATTAGCCCCACCAACGGTTAGACCTCTTGACTCACTGCCGTCGTCGTTCATCACATGAACGATGTCGTAGCCGGCGGCATCAGAGACGAAGGCCACCTGTCGGCCGTCGGGTGACCACGCCGGACAGCGATCGTAGGCGGTGTCGTCGGTGAGGCGCTCTGGCTCCCCGTCTTCCACATCCATGACGTAGATGTCCTGCTGGGAATCCCGCAAGTCGTCAAACACGATCTTTTGTCCATCTGGCGACAGATCTGCGCCATTGCCTCCAAACCACTGATCGGTGAGGCGGGCCATGTCACTGCCGTCGGGCCTGACGGTGTAGACATGAAAAGGCCCAGGGAACTGAGACCGAAACAGTATCAGTTGACCGTCCGACGACCAGCTAGGCGCCCAGTAGTCGGCAGCGAGATCGGTGAGACGCCTCACCTGACTCCCATCGGCGTTCATCACGTAGATGTGCAGACTACCGTCGCGGTCAGAAGTGAAAGCGATCTGGCCTCCGCCGCCGAGTGGTGTGGGCGTGGGAGTAGGGGGCGCGGGTGCCCGGCAAGCACCGACCGCCAGCAACACCAGTACAATCGCACCAGCGCACCACCGTCCCCTCGCGAGCATGCCGCAGGCTATCGGCAAGCGACCCCACCGCATCAATCCACGCATACCCAAGAGGTCAAGCGCCGCGACAGGACATACCTCCTTGCTCTGGTCAACCATGCTCATCATACCTCCCCCAGCTGACCATGCCCATTATACAGTGCCGCGAGAAGCTTCTGGCCCCCAAACAGGAGTCAACCGTAGGCGACGGTCCCTCACAAGACTCGGACACAGGCGGCTGTGGGAATCCCTCCTTAGCCAATCCCAGACAATCTGGTCGACACACGGCCTGCCACCATTGGCGCCTTCCCCCCTGATTATACCACAGATTCTCGCATCATTGGCTTAAACTCTGCCCACTATGGCCAACTTTGGGATTCTCACATTGCACGATATAGTAAATGGGTCCCTGGCACTTCCCTCTCAGGATGCTGGCGAAAGCCACCGGTGAATCGGAGCAAACCCCGTCGAGTGCCTCACCCGGGGCCGGATGTCTGAGCATCGCCACAGATGTGGACGAGTCGATACGCTCGTCACGCGCCCGTGGATGCCATGGCCGAGCCGGCCACGCGGTTGCCTCTGTGCCGTCTCCTGACCAGCGGCGGGGATGAATCTCGTCTCGCTTGTCGATCATACCCGGCAGTCATAAAGAAACCGCCGGATTCGTCGATACGAATCCGGCGGCTACTGCGGCTTCGAAGGTGGTGCTGCTATTCTGTCTCTGTCTCGATGTAGGGGCTGAGCCTGCTAAGCAACTGCTCCTTGGGCATCCATCCCACCAGCGTCTCCACAGGCTGTCCGTTCTTGAAGACGATCAACGTGGGTATCCCTCGAATCCCATAGCGTGTGGGGGTCAGAGGGTTGCTGTCTACGTCCAGCTTGGTGACCTTGAGCTGTCCATCCTGCTCGGACGCGATCTCCTCCAGGATGGGGGCGATGGCGTGACACGGGCCGCACCAATCGGCCCAGAAGTCGGCGACCACCGGCAACGACGATTGGAGTACCTCCTCGTCGAAGGTGTCATCAGTCACCGCGATGGGTTCTGCCATGGGGAGCCTCCTCAGTTCAGTTCCTGATTCTATGCTACCGGATTCTGCTCAGACCTGCAAACGTCTGAGCCAGTCCTCGAGCCCCTCCAGCTCCCGCTTGGGGTCACGGAGCAACATCTCCCTGATGGCCTGCTGGATGTCCTTGCCCTCAAAGAGCACCTCGTGGATCTGCTCTGTGATAGGCATCTCCACGCCGTATCTTCTGGCCAGCTTCATGGCCGCCCTGGCGGTGTGCACGCCCTCGGCCACCATCCTCATGGAGCGCTTCACCTCTTCAAGGGTGCGCCCCTTGGCCAGTTCCTCTCCCACGTAGTGATTCCTGCTGTGCCGGCTGGCACAGGTGCAGATCAGATCACCCACGCCCGCCAGGCCCAAGAAGGTCAGCGGGTTCGCGCCCGCAGCTACACCCAGCCTGGTGATCTCCGCCAGTCCCCGGGTCATGAAGATGGCCTTGGCGTTCTCGCCATACCCCAGCTCGTCGGCAGCGCCTGCACCAAGGGCGATGATGTTCTTCAGTGCCCCGGCCAGCTCCACGCCGATCAAGTCGCCGTGCGCGTAGACGCGGAAGCGGGAGGTCATGACCACATCCTGGGCGAAATCGGCCACCTCATCCTTCAAGGAAGCGATGACGGTGCCCGACGGCAAACCAGCAGCGATCTCGCGGGAAAGATTGGGCCCCGAGAGGACGCAGATCGATTCGTGTACCTCGCGGCCCAGCTCTTCAGCGATGACCTCCGACATGCGCAGCCCGGTCTCTCTCTCCAGCCCCTTGGCCGCACTGAGGACGATGGTATCCCCGCGGACATGCGGGCGTACCCACTGTACGTTCTCCCTCATGGTCTGGGCAGGGACCACCAGCATGAGCATGGCGCAGGAGTCCAGCGCTTGCTCCAAAGAGGGAGTGATGACCAGGCTCTCGGGGAGGATCACGCCAGGCAGGAAGCGTGTGTTCTCCCTCGACGCCCCGAGGGTGACCGCTTCTTCTGTAGAGCGTGCCCAGAGTGAGACCTCGCGTCCCGCTCCAGCCAGCATCGCGGCCAGCGTGGTGCCCCAGGCCCCCGTGCCTACGACGGCGATGCGCCTCCTCTCGCCCACTAGACCTTCTCTTCCCCTATCTTCCTAGCCGGCTCTCCGATGCGCCGCTCGGTGCCCTTGAGGAGACGTATGATGTTCGGACGGTGAGACCAGAGCACCAGGCTGCCCACAGCCAGGGCGAAGGCCAGATGCTCCACGGGCTGATCGAAGAAGAGCACCCCGACAAGCAGCGCCGGAGACATGAGGAAGACGATGAGCAGTGAGGTCACCGAGGCGTAGCGCAGCAGCACGAATCCGATGAAGACGCTGGACAGCCCCACGATCACAGTGGGCCAGGGGGCCATGAAGAAGTAGGCGCCCATAGAGGTTCCCGTCCCTGCCCCGCCCCGGAAGCGGAGGAAGATCGAGAAGTTATGGCCCAGCACCGTCGCGAAGCCGGCCAGAGCGACCGCCAGTTCCGTGCCTCCCAGCCACCTGGCCAGCAAGACGGCTAGAGCACCCTTGAGCAGGTCGCAGAGGATGCTCACGGCGGCGGCTTTCTTTCCCGCCGTGCGCAGGACGTTGGTCCCCCCGATGCGGCCGCTGCCGTACTGCGTGACGTCCACGCCTCTGGCCCGGCCGACGATGTAGCCGAAGGGGATCGAGCCCAGGAGATATCCGATCAGGATCACAGCCGCGTACTTTATGACGAGCAATGTCAAGAACCTCCCTCTAGATGGAACCCCGCAGCTGAGTAGAAGTTACCGCCCACAACGTCGACGGCGGCGCGAAGCTCTTCTTCGACGCGCCGCCCTCGCGGTAGTCACGAGGGGATTATAGGGCGAAAACGCTGATCACGCAACCCCAGGCTGCGCGCCCGGTGCAACCAGGAGAGGAGTATCCCTTGTCGGCGCAAACGTCCGAGGCAAGGACTCCGATCAGCACAGCTTGCAGCGTGGCGCGCCTGGGAGTATGATTAGGGGTAGGCCTAGCTCCGGTCCGTGCAGTATGTGCAAGTGAGAGGGAGGGGAATTACCGAGTATGCGCTGCGGACAAGGAAACCGCAACGACCGCTGCTACAGTCTTGCATCGTGACCACTGCCTGGCAGCCGACGCTGCACTGTGCATTGAAGACTGCTCAGCCAGCAGGGCAAGGGCCATCGATTGGAGGTTGATGAATGGCCAGTAAGGAGGAGCGCACCGATTCGCCAAGAGCCTCGTTGCCCTGGCTTACTGTTCCCAAGGCGGAGGCAGAGAGGCAGATCACCGCACAGATAGACGAGGGAAGACAGCTTCTGGAAGGTTCCATAGCCTCGAAGAGTGAGCTTGACCAGGCAGAAGCTGATTACTTCACCTGGGACGAATACAACACGGACCTGCTGAGGAAGCTGTTTGACTCACCAGAGCCGTCGGAAGAGTATTCGCTCTACGTCGGTATTGGCTTCTTAGGACCCACCCCGCTTAGCAAGGAAATCAGCTCCTATCGACGCAATGTGCAGTCCAAGATCCGGCGTCTCGAATCGGTCAGAACACGCCTGCCCCTACACGAGATGGCGTCACCGCAGACCGCATCCTCAGAAGCCGCCTGGTCAGCTCGGAAAGTGTTCTTGGTGCATGGCAGCGATGGTGCCGCGAAGGAATCTGTCGCCAGGTTTCTGGAGCGCCTGGGCCTGGATGCGATAGTGCTGCACGAGAAACCAAGTGGGGGCAGGACGATCATAGAGAAATTCGAGGACTACTCAGATGTGGGCTACGCAGTGGTCATACTGACCCCTGATGACATCTGTTCCGCCGGAGAGGGTGAGCCACAGACTCGCCGCCCTCGCCAGAACGTAGTCTTCGAGCTTGGGTTCTTCATCGGCAAGCTTGGGCGACAGAGAGTGTGCGCCCTCTTCAAGGAGGGCACGGAAATCCCGTCGGACTACCAAGGCGTGGTCTACGTGCCCATGGGCGAGGCAGGCGCATGGCGATTGGAGCTCGCCAGAGAGATGAAGCATGCCGGAGTGGATGTGGATCTCAACAAGGCGCTGTGAAGTCCATCGATGGCTCTTGCCCCCGAGCGCAGCGCTGCAGTCTTTCAAGGCGCGCAAAGCCATTCTCAGGAGAGCTCAATGAACAACACCCCGACAATCGACTTCACCAAGGGCGGATATCGCGGTGATCCGGTCGAGGAGGCATTCAAGCCTTTAACAGCAAAGCACTTGCCTTTCTGGTGGCACTTCCGTGAAGTCCTTCGTGCCAGCGACAGGGCTTCTGGCCACTGGAAGGCTTCGGACGGTTCAGCCCTATCAGACCCAGAACAAAGAGAACTGGTGGCAGTGAGTCTGCTGAACTACGCCGTATACACAGCTCTAGCTGAGGCCATCGCATTCGTGCGAGAGATGGAAGACGAGTTGGGCCTGCCACCACCGGTCGAGCCAACGTCCGGGAGCGGCTTCTTCAGACCGGACGGCACCCTGTCCACAGGAACCAGTTCCACATACCAGCAAGGACTACCGGATGAGGGGGCCGGGTCTCCGGGGCGCCAATTGTTCGAGGTTCGCAAAGCCTGGCGGGCACTCTACTCCAGCCTGTATACTAGTTTCAACGCCCTATGCAACATCATATGCGTAGTGGTCGGAGACAAACCCGTGCTTAAGAGCGAGCAGCCAGTGTGGAACTACACCCCAAAGGACGCCATCAATCTCGTGAGTGGACGCGGCCTTCCGTCGCTGCTCGACCCCCTCAAGCAGTGCAGAAAGCGCATGGCGATACGCGACCACCTCGACCACTATTGGGTTATTTGGGGGATGATCGTTGGAGGAAGATTGTTGTTCGATAGTGATTTCTCCAAAGGGCGTGTGCCAATCCATCCACGCACGGAAGTCTCCGCAGAGATCGACGCGGTCCAGCGCGCCTTCGACGACATAGAGGACACAGCACAGGATTTCAATCTCGTCTACCGCCAACTTGCGGTTCGTGACGGCTTCCTGGACCAGTACCTACGCGCCAAAGGCTGGCAGATAGACTACTCGGACTACGGACCGCCTCATGGCGGGCAACGCCCTCTCCCGTAGCAGCGAGGTCGCTCAGGGCACGATTCGGGGGAGGCATGATGTCCGGGTGATGGTTCAAGGCAACATGACAGTGGATGCTGCGCCCCATTCGGATAGAATGGACATAAATGCCGACCACACCGACGCACTGAGTAGGCGGCCCTACACGCAGCGGAGACTCGAGATCCTTGAGCGCCTCGGAGAAGTCTCCTGGGAACTTGCTCAGGTCTACGAAGCTGCCTTGTGGCTCGTTGATGACCACTCCATTCCGGCGCGCGGCCGCCTTCTTGCGCATTGCGGCAGGGAGCTAATGATCAGGCTGCCAGACCATATGGATGTGCCGATTGAGCCCCATCGGGTCGAGTGGAAACAAGCGTTGGACTGCATTGCCGTCCTGTGGGAAGACGAGACGCACAGACAGAACGCTCCGGGTCATCTGGCGTCCGAAATCGCTGACGCGAGCAGTCTGGCACCGAGCGCAGAAATCAGGCTGTCAAACGACTTGCATGCACGGATCGACAGATTGCTGAAGGATCATCTTCGCGCACGCGCCACTATTACTGAGAGGGTAACAGGCGTCCTCCAACCTCCAGGGCAAGCCGGCACTCCTTTCCCCCAAGCTCAACTCGAAACGTTCGTGCGTGAATGGAAGAAGCTAAATGCGTGGTTCGCGGGTCATGCTCACGTCCCGAACCCAGACAAGAAACCACTTGACTTCAGCGAATGCCAACGCCGCTTCGAGATACTAGAGAATATACTCTACACAAGGCTCTGTCCATTCTATGGTGCGGTCGAGGAACTTGATGACATCCTGGAAGAAACCAACCGACCTACAAGTTGATCGAGCCGTGGCGCTGATGATGGGACGTTGGGAGAAGTACCACTACTTCTTCGAGCGGTTGGACAACCCTGAGTGGGTCGCGCCGCTTCGCTCGCGGAGGTTCTTCAGGAACCCACCAGGTCCCGTCGAGAAAGACGACCAGATAAGCTTCCCCGTGTGGCCCGAGTCGCGCTACCTCTCCCGAGTAGCCGCGGAGGCACCGGATCTCGTTCTCGAGATCATCAAGGACATGCCTGCGACCAAGAACTTCAGAGTACATCAAGACCTGCTCGAAGCCGCAAGTAAGATGCCCCCGGACAAGGGGGCTCAGATCGTACCACTAGTCGAGCTTTGGCTAGAGAACGAGTATGTGGGTTTGCTGCCCGATTACGCGGGGCAATTCCTGGCTTTCCTGGCTAATGGGGGCGAAACCAAGGCGGCACTGCTGCTGCTCGAGGCTCTGACAGAACCCGTTGCGGTCGAAAGGCCCACCTGGCTTCGCGCGCAGGAACCGCTCACCTGGCGCGAGGTCAGGTCTCAGTATTCGCCGTGGCACCTCAGGCGCTTGATCCAGGAAATGCTTCCTGAAGTGTTCAGGCTAGACCCGGTCGGCGTTGCAGCCGTGCTGGAATCCCAATTGCGGAAGTCCATTGCCCTCGAGGGAGCTGAACTCCCGGGGGGCGACGGTTCGTACTTGTGGCGGCGGGCCATCGAGGACCACGACCAGAACTGGGCTGGCGACGACATCAAGAGCATCCTCACGGGTGGGCTGCGAGATGCCCTTGAGGGCGTGGCGCAAGACCAGGCTGACGTGCTGCAGGAGGTCATCGAGCGTTACCTGAAGGACAATCTCTCCATCTTCCGTCGACTGGCGCTGCACCTGATTCGTGTGGGCGGCGATCACTACAACGCACTGGCCGCCCAAGCTGTTCGGGATCCCGTGCTCCGCGACGATCCTCCAGTTCACCACGAGTACTACCGCCTCCTTGAAGACCGTTTCGCCAAGCTGCCTGAGACCGTGCGAGAGGAGTACTTGGAGTGGGTCGACACTGGTCCCGACGTGGAGGATTTCAAGAAATGGGCGGAGCAGGTTGCAGGTCAGCAACCGTCCGACGAAGACATCCAGCTGCACACTCAGCGGTGGCAGCTGGAACAGCTCACCCCTCTACGCCACGCGCTGCCCGCCAAGTGGCGGCAAAGGTACGAGAGGCTCGTCGCCAAGTACGGCGAGCCCGAGCACCCTGAGTTCCTCATCTGGAGCAGTACGACATGGGTTGGGCCCGCCACCCCCAAGAAGAAGGAGGAACTACGTGAAATAGGCCCCGCCGACACCATCCAGTATCTGATAACGTTCGAGCCATCGGGCGAACCGTTCGAAGATTCCAGGGCGGGCCTCGGAAGAGAGTTGCAGGCTGCGGTGCAGGAAGACCCAGCAGGTTACCTCCCGGTTGCGAACAAGTTCCTGGAGCGGCAAGTCCACCCCACCTACGTGTACCATCTGGTGACCGGCCTGCACGAGGCGTGGAAAAAGGGCACCGACCTCGACTGGAGACTGGTCCTAGACTTCTTCGGACCAGTGTCCATGGCCGTGACGGGCGAAGGCCCACCACCGGCGGAGCACACGATAGGAGTGGACGATACCGGTTGGGTTGGCGTCAGGATGGCCGTCTCTCGATTCCTTTCCGGGGCACTAGCGCGGGACGACAGACCTTTGCCGAGCGAAGTCATGCCGACGATCCGCGACACTCTCTTGCGCCTCATCCGCGACCGAGATCCAACGCGAGAGAACGAGCAGGAGCGCTTCGGCGGCGCGATGGACTGGGTCAGCATCAGGATCAACACCGCCCGCGGCGTCGCCGCTTCGGCACTTCTGGAATACGCTCTGCGGTACGCGCGCATGCACAAGGCCAAGGACGAAGCACTGGCGGCAGAGAAGGGTGATGTCCAGAGAATGGAGCCCAGCGTCAAGACAGCGTTCACCGAGATGTTGGACAGGGAAAAAGAACCCAGTGCAGCCGTGCACTCCCTCTTCGGCCAGTTCCTGCCTAACTTCCTCTTCCTAGACCGCCAGTGGATTGTCAGCCAACTGGACGGGATCTTCCCGCCCGAGGCCGAGAACGAGAGGTACTGGGAGGCGGCCTGGGAAGGGTACATGCTCTACTGCCCTCGTGTCTACCGGGAACTGTACGAACTCCTGCAACCGCAGTATCACAGAGCGGTGGCCGCTCTCCCAGGCGCCGATACCTCGACACCAATACGCAGCACAGCGCACGCTCTCGCACAGCACATAGCACTCTCGTATCGAATGGGCTACGAGGATCTAGAACCGCCCCCCGATAGCACTCGTACCGCACCCCCCGATGGCGACTCCAGGGCCTCACTGCTGAATGCGTTTCTTGAGCTCGCCTCCGATGAACTTAGGGCGGCCTTCGTCCGAGGGCTCGGCTCGTCACTGGGAGTAGAAGACGATCTACAGCCAGAGCACTGGAGTCGAATGCGCAATTACTGGGAGGCGAGAACGGAATCGGTCCCCTATGCTCCGAGCGGGTACGAGATGGACAAGGAACTCTCCGCTTTCGTTTCTTGGCTTCAAGGGGTCCCTGAGGGCCTCGACGCTCTTGGTCCGTTGCTTCGCGTCTCGATAGAGCGCCTGGCCACAGGGCACGACGCCCACGAACTTCTGGAGTATCTGTCGGATCAGTCCCAATCCCATCCACGCCTCGCGACTGAGCTGTTGAGGCTTCTCCTCGATCGTGAAGCAGCTCTCGCGCGCGGGCCCGATGTGAACAGGATCTACCTCATCGGCGCCGAGCAGTACATGCGGACAATCCTCGAAAACGCCATGGGCGCCGACAATGCAGCGCGGGAGTCGGCCGTATCGCTCATCAACCTGCTGGGCGAGCGCGGCGACTACACCTATCGTCAGTTGCTCCAACCCCACGACTAGCCTGCAGCCCAACGCGCCACGCCTCTCGTCTCACGCGCATAGGAGGTGCATGGACGGTGCCAACAGCCTCTTATGAGGACCAGCCGCTCTTCGTCGGCGTGACCTTCTGGGGTTCCGAGTTTCTGCCCGGAGACATAGTGCCCAGGCTGGAGAACATCAGGCGCTGGGCGTTCGACAACGGACTCATCATGGAGCCTGACCTGCAGTTGCTCACACCAGACGAAGTGGACATCCTCCGTCAGCACTTCGATCTCCAAGACAAGCTCACTATATGTGTCTTTCTCTACAAGGATGCCGAAGGCAGCCTCTGCTACTTCGAGCATCCCCACCTGCCCATTGGCTCGCTCATACGCCGCGGCACAGAAGTCCAACTAGTCTACTGGACCATGAGACCTGGAATACGCACCCCGGACGGCGAGATAGTGGCATACGGTGAGGTCCGCTTAGGCTTCTGGTATCCAGGAACATCGCCCCTCGAGTTCTGCTCGGAGTCCACCGCCAAGCTCGTCGTGCCCAAGTTCAACGAACTCTACCACAAGCTCTCTGACCAGTATCCATCCGCTGTGGTTGGCGATGGCTCACTGGACATCACCATAGATGGAGAGCTGAGCGCCAGGTTCTTTAAGTCAGGGCGGCTTTTCGACGTGGAACTGACGTAGGGAGCGCCTCGCCCCCGCAAGCTTCGATACCGGCTTCGCCCTATCCTTCGACAAGCTCAGGACGGGGCTCCGCATGCTACTCCCGTATGATAAGTGTAGAACGCGGCATCCTGAGTTGCTGCGCTTCTCAGAGGAGCAGCGTGTCGAAGCGTGCGAACCGCACTGTACCGGCGTGATCACGCGCCGCACCCAGAACCAGCCCACCCGACTTGCCATGCCTCCGACCCGATGCCGCAATACCCAAGACCGCCAGCATCGCTTGTGCGGGTCACGGGCCAGTGATACAATGCCCACACTCGAATCGTCGTGGTCTCCGTGAAGCTTTATGGGACTGGTTATGTCACACTCGCGAACTGTCGTGCTCATCGCCGTGCTACTGCTGCTGTTCTTCCTGCTTGCATGCAGCCTGCCATCCGTCCTGCCAGAAGAACCGCCCGCCAGCGCCACACCGGTCGCTGCGGCCACGGCTGCCGTGCTCTCCACGCC
>Ga0307377_10007605_pt1 | contig 11146 bp, 7 predicted proteins | sample TR3MG_FD_202535 | JGI IMG/M metagenome (GOLD analysis project Ga0307377, IMG submission 202535) | Soil microbial communities from Risofladan, Vaasa, Finland - TR-3 | ecosystem: Environmental > Terrestrial > Soil > Coastal area > Acid sulfate soil | place: Finland: Risofladan, Vaasa | collected... | reverse complement strand
TCTCGGTCAGCGACGCTGATCGTGTGGGTCGTCACGTTGGCGACTCGCAACGGGACCCCCGACTCATAAGGCAAAATACGTTATGGCTGAGAAGCAGCAGATCATCAAGGACTACCAGGCTCACGACACGGACACCGGCTCGCCCGAAGTCCAAATCGCGATCCTGACGGACCGGATCGCTCATCTCACCGAGCACCTCAAGGTACACAAGGGCGATCACCACACCCGCCGTGGACTGATGAAGCTCATCGGCCAGCGTCGTCGTCTACTGGACTATGTCCAGCGCGGCAATGTCGAGCGCTATCGCGCGTTGATCGGTCGTCTCGGCATTCGTCGCTAGCCGAGATGCACGTCGACACCGTCGGCGTGTTCAACACATCCGAGGCCTCGGAGGCCAGTGGAGAACAGTCGCCCATCGCGAAGGTTGCCCACTGGGATCCGGGCGGAGTGTTGCTAACCAAATAGGAGCAATTCCATGACTGACGCAATCCGCGTAAGTAGCCCAATTACGGGCACCGAAAAAACACTGAGTTTTGAGGCCGGTCACCTGGCCCAACTCGCCGACGGGGCCGTAGTAGCCCGAATCGGAGACACCATGATGTTGGCGACGGTCGCCGCCGCCAAGTCGGTTCGCGAGGGGATTGACTTCTTCCCGCTGACCGTCGACATCGAAGAGCGCGCTTATGCCGCCGGCAAGATTCCGGGCGCCTTCTTCCGTCGCGAGGGCAAGCCGTCCGACCAGGCCGTCCTGACCTGCCGACTCATCGACCGTCCGCTGCGTCCGTCATTCCCCAAGGGCTTCCGCAACGAGGTCCAGGTCGTCGGCACGATATTCAGCGCCGACCAGGAGAACCCGCATGACGTGCTGGCCATCAACGCCGCCTCGGCTGCATTGATGATCTCCGGCATCCCCTTCGAAGGCCCCATTGGCGCAGTGCGCATGGCCTACACCGTTGAGGGCAAGTGGGCTCCGCACCCGACGTTTGCCGAGGGCGACGCCGCCACCTTCGAACTGGTCGTTGCCGGACGCGCGCTGAGTGATTCCTCCGAGACCGACATCGCCATCATGATGGTCGAGGCCGGCGGTACCGAGGGTTCGTTCGAGATGTACGCCGACGGTGCCCCCAAGGTCAGCGAAGAAGTCCTCTCCGCTGGTCTCGAGGCGTCCAAGTTGTGGATCCGCGAGTCGATCAACCTTCAGCGTCAACTCGTCAAGGACTTCATCGCCGCTCGCGGACCGATCAAGGCCATGGAGTACAAGGTCGTCAGCGACTACCAGGACGATGTCTACGCCCAGGTCGAGACGATTGGCTACGACGCCCTCACCGAGGCCAACAAGCTCACGACCAAGACGGCGCGCAATGAGGCGCTCGACACCGCCACGATGGCGATCATCGATCAGCTCTCCTCGGTCTTTCCCGACCGCGGCGGTGAGATCAAGGCCGCCGTTAAGTCACTGACCAAGAAGATCGTCCGTCGTCGCATCGTCGACGAGGGCGTGCGCATCGACGGTCGCACCGCGACGGACATCCGACCGCTGTCGGCCGAGATCGACCTCTTCCCGATGACCCACGGTTCGGCGCTCTTCCAGCGCGGCGAGACCCAGGTGGTCAACGTGACGACACTCGGCATGCCCCGCATGCGTCAGCTGCTCGACACCATCACCCCTGATGAGTTCCGCCGCTACATGCACCACTACAACTTCCCCCCGTACTCGGTGGGCGAGACCGGTCGCGTGGGCATGCCCAAGCGCCGCGAAGTCGGCCACGGCATGTTGGCCGAACGTGCGCTCATCCCCGTACTGCCGAGCGAGCAGGACTTCGCCTACACCCTGCGCGTCGTCTCTGATGTCCTGCAGTCGAACGGATCCACGTCGATGGCGTCGGTCTGTGGCTCGACCCTGTCGTTGATGGCCGCCGGCGTGCCGATCAAGGCCCCCGTCGCCGGTATCGCGATGGGGCTCGTCTACGACGGCGGCACCTACGTCACGTTGACCGACATCCTCGGCGCCGAGGACGCCTTCGGCGACATGGACTTCAAGGTCGCCGGTCCCGCGGACGCGGTCACCGCGTTGCAGCTCGACACCAAGATCGACGGCCTCCCGGCCGACGTGCTCTCCAAGGCACTGCACCAGGCGAAGGAAGCCCGTCTGCAGATCCTCAAGGTGATCACCGACACGATTGCCGAGCCTCGCCCGGCGGTCGCCGACGTGGCGCCCAAGATCGTGTCGCTCGAGATCCCGATCGACAAGATCGGCGAGGTCATCGGACCGAAGGGCAAAGTCATCAACACCCTGCAGCAGGAGACCGGTGCCGACATCGCGGTCGACGACGACGGCGTCGTCGGTACCGTGACCATCGGGGCCAAGGACGGCCGCGCGGTCGAAGAGGCCCGTCGTCGCATCGCCCTCATCCTGGACCCACCTACGCCCGAAGTCGGTGCGACCTATCAGGGTCGAGTCGTGAACCTCGCCAAGTTCGGCGCGTTCGTGAGCATCATGCCCGGCCGTGACGGTCTGTTGCACATCTCCAAGATGTCGCCCCTTAACGATGGCAAGCGCATCGGCCAGGTCGAGGACGTACTCGAGTTGGGTCAGGCCATCGAAGTGAAGGTCGATGACATCGACCCGCAGGGCAAGGTCTCGCTCTCACTCGCCGGTGAGTACGCCGACATGGTGACCGAGGACAGTGAGCCCCGTTCGCGCGCTCCGCGCGAAGGTGGCGACCGTGACCGTGGTGGCGACCGTGGTGGTCGTGACCGCGACCGTGGTGGCGACCGTGGTGGTCGTGATCGCGACCGTGCGCCACGCGACAATGCCGGTTCATCTCGTCCCGCCCCCTCGTCGTCGTTCGAGGCGTCCTTTGAGGCTGAACTGGCTGACGCGATCGGCGACCTGGGTCCCGGCGGCCCGTCGTTGTCCGATGGAGATGGTGGCGGACGTCGTAGTCCGCGTCCGCGTCGTCGTGACTCGTGCGGCGCGGGCCCTGTTTTTTTCGTAGCGTAAGGAAGTGTCCGAGGCGATGAATCCACCCACGACCAGGTGGTGGCGTCCGATGGGTCGTGCCGATCGGTGGGCCGTCAGCCTGATGATCGTCCTACCCCTGCTGCTCTTCGGGATTCCGGCCCTACTCGGGCATCCCGCGATCGCCCAGGACAATCTGATCCAGAACTTCCCCTTGCGGGTGCTGACCGGACAGCAGATTCGTTCCGGGCACCTGCCCTTGTTGAACCCGCTCGCCAATTCCGGAACGCCACTACTCGGTGGGATGAACGCGGGATCCTTCTTCCCGCTCACCGTGCTCTTCGTGTTCCTGCCCGCGGTCCTCGCCTGGGTGCTCAATCTGGTCGCGGTGTACGTGGCGGCGGCCCTCGGTCTGTTCGCCCTGCTTCGCTGGCACGGCCTGCGTACCCGGTCGTCGATCGTGCCCGCCCTCGTGTTCGCCTACAGCGGTGCCATGGTCGGTCAGTTGGTGCACCTCGGCGTGGTCCAGGGGTACGCGCTGCTGCCGTGGATGATCCTGGCCCTCTTCTCGATGGCCAGGGCGCTGCGCGGCGTGGCCATCGACGCACCCTGGACGAGCCACGCGCGCGCGGGCCTGCCCGGTGCGCTCGGTGTCGCCGCGCTCTGGGGACTGGCGTGTCTCAGCGGTGAACCGCGGGCCATCGCCGAACTGGAACTCGTCACCGTCCTAGTGAGCGCGACGCTGCTCTTTGTTCGCGGTGCGCAGCAGCCCACGGGCGCGCGCGCCAAGATGACGTTCGGGGCCAGCGTCATCGTCGCGACGGGCTGGGGTGTCCTGATCGGGCTCTCCCAGATGTTGCCGGGTTGGAAGTTCATCACCCAGTCCCAGCGCTCGTCCATCTCCTACAGCTTCTTCGGCGCGGGATCACTGCCGGTTCGCTGGACGTCGATGCTGTTCGACCAGACCATCGTCGGCGGCAACGGCGTCTTGCACCAGCCCACCTTCTTCAGCAACTACAACCTGCCAGAGGTGACGGGTTACACGGGCATCCTCGCGCTGGTGGCGGTATTCGCCTTCCTCACCCGCCTGACTCGTCGAGGGTGGCGCGGCGACGACCGGACCTACGTGGTCTATGTCGTGCTCGTCGTGATCGGTCTCTTCGCCTCGTGGGGGAATTTCACGCCACTCGGACACGTCTTCCAGCACATCCCGCTCTTTGGCAGTACTCGTCTGCAGAGCCGCAACATCATTCTCGTGGACCTCGGGGCGACCGCCCTGCTCGGATGGTGGCTGGACCGACTCGAGGCGCGTGATCTGCACGGCGCTGGACTGCTCGGGCGGCGCCGGGCGATCACCCTGATCCCGGCCGCGATCACCGCCGCGCTCTCGGTCGGGATGCTGGCGGCGGGTCCGTGGATCGTCGCGGAGTTGGGCGCCTGGCCGAGTTCGACCGACCGGGCGCGATACGAGACGCCGACGCTCCTGCTCCAACTGTTGATCGGCGGTTCGATCATCGTGCTGCTGGCCCGTTTCGCACGCTCAGCGCGCATCGTTGGGTGGTTGAGCGCGATCACCGCTCTTGACGTGCTGGTGTTCCTGCTGTTCTCCGCGACGGGATTCGTCCCGGGTCACGTGAACTACATGCCCTCGCGCTCGAGCGCGACGGCGCTGCTCGGAGGGTTCGGGCGATTCGCGCTGGTCGATCCGACGGGCAACCACCAGAACCAGTTCGAGGATCTGGGCTCGCCCAACTTGAACGTGTTCACCGAGATTCCGAGCATTCAGGGCTACGGCTCCCTGATCGAGCAGGTCTACGGGAACGTGACCGCGTCGCACCCGATGTTCAGCCTCGATCCCTGCAAGCTCGCCGACGGGACCTTCATCCAGTTGCGCCTCGCCTCGTTCGCGATCGCGAACTCGGAGTTGGCCACGCCGCTGTCGCTCGGATCGAGTCCCTCTCTCCGCTGTCTACCGGTGAAGAGCAACACGCGCACACAGCGCTACTTCGGCCAGATGCTGGCGGTGCGCAACATCACGGTCCAGGGCTTCAATGGCCACCGGGTCACGACCGGGACGGTGACGGCCCGCCTGCTCGATGCATCCGGACGACCCTATGGCCCAACCCTCCGCCAGCAGGGCGAGACGATCAACTTCTTCGACTTCGCCCGTAGTGCAACGCTCTCGTCGGGAGTTCAGATCGACGCGCCCGCGGGGGCCAAGATCTCGTCGACCACCGTCGCCGTGGCGGGTGAATCGAGCGCAACGTACCAATTGAACACCCCGTTCCAGCAGGCGCTGTCGTCGCCACTGTGGCACATCACGGCCACGGTGGGTACCCTCGCGATTTTCAAGGCGTCGCACGTACGGCCCATCGCCTGGTTCGGCAACAACGTGACCAGCTCGAAGATCGTCACGATGAAGAACTCCGGCTGGGGCGACTCGTGGATCACGGTCCGCGTCACGCAGCCAACGGTGCTGAAGCGCTCGCAGGCGTGGCTGGCGGGCTGGCGGGCGACAGCGTTGGACCGCACGACCGGCGAGGTCACATCGCTCGTCATCGTGCGGTCGGGACTGATCCAGCAGGTGACCGTGCCGCCGGGAACGTGGGAGGTGCATTTCCACTATCACGCCCCCTACATCGAGAGTGGCATCGCCGGCACCGCCGTCGGGCTGATCGCCTGGGCCGGGGCGCTGGCGTACTCGCGTGGCCGACCGCGTCGGAGGCGAAACAGTAAGGTGCGTGCGTGAAACGAGTGGCGATTGTCGGCGGTGCGGGCCGGATGGGACAGGCATTGGCCCTCGGCCTCTCGGCACAGACTGACCTGGACGTCGTGGCCCTGATCGACGTGCACGAGCCCCGTGACCTCATGGGCGCCCGGTTCTACGCGACCCTCGAGGACCTCGGCGAGGTCGGGGTCGACGTCGTCGTCGACTTCTCCGCGCCCGCGGGCGTGGTCCACTCGGCCGAGTGGTGCGCCGGACACGGCGTCGGGCTGGTCGTGGGAGCCACGGGGCTCGACGCCACCCAGCGCGCCGCCGTCCTGTCAGCCGCCGAACACGTGGGCGTCGTCGTCGCCCCGAACTTCTCCATCGGCGCCGTGCTCAGCGAACGGTTCGCTGCTATGGCCGCGCCCTATTTCGATCGCGTCGAGATCATCGAACTCCACCACGACCGCAAGGTGGACGCCCCCTCGGGAACTTCGATCTCGACCGCCCGCGACATCGCCGCCGCCCGCGCCGCCGCGGGCAAGGTGCCACTGGAGGACCCGACGACTCGTCAGACCATCGCGGGTGCTCGGGGCGCGGAGGCACCCGGTGGCATCAAGATCCATTCCGTCCGTCTGCCCGGCTTGGTTGCCCACCAGGAGGTGCTCTTCGGCGGGCCCGGCGAAGGACTGACGATTCGGCATGATTCCTTCGACCGCCAAAGTTTCGTCCAAGGGGTGGCGCTGGCCGTTCGCGCGGTCGACGCCACGCCACGGTTGATCGACGGCATCCAGTCGCTCATTCTCTGACGGCCAATCATCCAAGTGGGGACTGGTAACTTCGTTGTATGACGACTCCCCAATTCGGACGCGTGCTCACCGCCATGGTGACGCCCTTCGCGCCCGACGGGTCCATTGACTTCGACGTCGCGATTGAATTGGCCGATCGGCTGGTCCGCGAGGGCACCGAAGGGCTCGTCATCGCCGGATCGACCGGCGAGGGGACCTCGCTGTCGGACGAGGAGAAGCTCGAACTTTTCGCCTGCATCGCCGGGGCCGTCGAAGTGCCCGTGCTCGCCGGTTCCACGTCGTCCGACACCGCCCGTTCGGTGGCCCTGACCCGACTGGTCGGCGCGACCGGCGCGAGTGGCGTCCTGGCCACCACGCCCGCGTACGCGCGGCCCAATCAGGCGGGCATCGCCGCCCACTTCTCCGCAGTGGCCGAGAGCACCGAGTTGCCCATCATGCTCTACGACATCCCCTCGCGCACGGGCCGCAAGATCGCCTCGGCGACGACGATTGAACTGGTCGAGCGCCATTCGAACATCGTGGCCCTGAAGGACGCGTCGGCCGACCTCGCGTCGGCGGCCCACACCAAGGCCGTCCTCGGCGACCGCCTCGACCTCTACAGCGGTGACGACTCGCTGCTGTTGCCCTTCCTGTCCATCGGCGCCGTGGGCGTCGTCTCGGTCGCCGCCCACTGGGCCGGACCGGAGTTCGCCGGCATCGTACGCAACGTGCTCAGCGGACACTGGGACGAGGCGCGTCGATTGAATGAACTCATCGCCGCCAGTTGCGCGTTCGAGGGCACCGAGGCCTACCCGAACCCCATGCCGACCAAGGCCGTCATGCGCGCACTGGGTGTGGCCGTCGGTCAGTGTCGTGCGCCCCACGGACCGAGCGACGGAGCACTCGATGCCGCCGCCGCCGACGTCATCGCCGCACTGAGGTCGTCCCGTGACTAAGGGCCGCGTTCGCATCACGTTCCTCGGCGGCCTCGGCGAGATCGGCCGCAACTGTGCCGCGATCGAGCAGGACGGTCGCATCGTCGTCATCGACGCGGGCCTGATGTTCCCGGAACCCAACATGTACGGCGTAGATCTGATCCTGCCCGACTTCCGTTGGCTCATCGAGCGCAAGGACCGCGTCGACGCGATTGTGCTGACCCATGGCCACGAGGACCACACCGGGGCGCTGCGCTACTTGGTGAAGGACATCAACGTGCCGATCTACGGCTCGGCGTTGACGTTGGGCTTCGCCCGTCACCGACTCACCGAGGCGAAGGTGGCCAAGGACCTGACCTTCATCGAAGTCGCCGACGGTGAACGCCGCAAGATCGGACCCTTCGACGTCGAGTTCATCCCGGTCACCCACTCGGTCCCGAGCGCCCACGCGTTGGCCTTTCGTACGGCCGAGGGGATCGTGGTCCACTCGGGCGACTTCAAACTCGATCTGACGCCCATCGACAATCGACGTACCGACATCGCTCGCTTGGCCGCGCTCGGTGACGAAGGCGTCGCCCTGCTGCTCTGTGACTCCACCAATGCCGAGGAGCCGGGATTCACCGCGTCGGAGCGATCCGTCGGTGGTGCCCTGCGCCGACTCTTTCTCGAGCGCCCCGAACGACGGATGGTCGTCGCCTGTTTCGCGAGCCACATCCACCGCGTCCAGCAGATCATGGACGTGGCGAAGGAACAGAATCGCAAGATCGTCCTCATGGGACGCTCCATGGAGGCGAACGTCAAGCTGGCGCGCAAGCTCAATCTGCTGCGCGTCGACGCGGCCGACCTCATCGACGTCGAGAACATTGACCGGTACCCGCCGGGTGAAGTGTGCGTGATCTGCACTGGCAGCCAGGGTGAGCCCCTCGCCGCGCTGGCGAAGTTGTCGCGCGGCGATGCCCGCTTCATGAAGGTCGGTCCCGATGACACCGTCGTACTGAGCTCGCACCCGATCCCGGGCAACGAGTGGACCGTCGGTCGAGTGATCGACGACCTGCACCGGGCCGCGGCCGAAGTGATCCACTCGGGCAACGAGCCGGTCCACGCGTCAGGTCACGCCCGCCAGGGTGAGTTGCGCACCTACCACCAGTTGCTGCGCCCCAAGAACTTCGTGCCGGTCCACGGCGAGTACCGCCACATGGTCCACCACGCCGAGCTCGCCACCTCCATGGGACTGAGCCCCAAGCACGTGCTCATCTGCGAGGACGGCGATCAGGTCGAGATCACTCCGGCGGGGATTCGCCGGGCCGGTCAGGTGCCCGCCGGATTCCACTACATCGACGGCAGTGCCGGGGACCTCGATGAGCGACCCCTGGAAGAGCGTCGGATGCTCGCCGAGTACGGGGTGCTGCAGATCTCGGCGGGTATCGACCTCGAGCGTGGCACGATCGCCCAGCCAATCCGCCTGACCGCGCGCGGTTGGTTCGAGGGCGAACACGATCGTGGGCTCCTCGAGGGGGTCACCAATGAAGTGCGCAGCGCCATCGAAACGGCGCTGCGCGAGGGCAACCGCGACGCCGATTCCCTGAACAAGGTGGCCCAGCGCGCCGCCGGCCGACTCCTCGGTCAGAAGTACCGCCGTCAGCCGGTGCTCCTCGCGGCGATCGTCGCGCTCTAGCTGGTCTAGGACTCGCTCTTGTCGGGCTCGCCGTGGTCGGCGTTGTTGCGCCCGGTACGCCAGAAGGCCTTGCGGCTGATCTGGGCTTCGGTGACTCCCCGATCGAGCAAGGCGGCGTTGGCCGCCTTCATCACGTTGAATTCACCGAACAGGTAGGCGTGGCCCTCACCGGTGGGGAGTTCGAAGGCGGCGAGCCCGCTCAGAATGCCCGCCGCGTCGTTCGTGGCGCGGCCCTGACGGTCGATGAAGATTCCCGTGACACCGAGTCCCTCGTCGAACGGGGCGGTCAGGGCGTCCTCGGGCGAGTTGATCTCCACGACGAAGACCGCCCGGCCGGGTGCCTCGATGCTCTGGGCCAAGCGGTAGAAGGCACCGAGACCGCTGGTGTCGCCAACGAACAGGTGCCAGTCGGCCATGGGGTCGAGGGTGATCTTGCCCCGTGGTCCCACGAGGTCGACTTCGTCGCCGGGCTGAGCGGTCCGCGCCCACTGCGCACCCGGACCGTCGTGGGCGGTCGTCACCCACAGGGTCAGCTGGTCGAGTTCGGGGTCAACGGCGCGCACACTGTAGCGACGTCGCACGAACTTGCCCTTGGCGTCGACGAGGCGCACCATCACGTCGTTACCCGGCTGGCCCGCGACACTCGCGGCGTGGCCGATGACCACCTCCTGCAAGGTCGGACTGAGCGCTGCGGTGGAGACGACGGTGGCGACGACGGCGCTGACGTCGAGCCGGTGGGCGAGTTCAACGGAGGATTCGTGGGGGGTCGAGTTCACCGGGCCAGCCTAGACAGCGTGCGACGTGGAGTATCGCTGGTCAGCGTCGGTGGCACCGACAGCGAACTCCCGTTCGGTAAGTTGGATGGTTGTGGCGAAGGCACGACATCAGAGCAAGCCGGTGAAGAAGACGGCGGGACGCACACCGGCACGTCCTCGATCGGCGCCGAGCGCGCCGAGCGTCTGGCAGCGCCACGCCCGTGACCTCATCGTGGTCGTGCTCGTGGTCCTCGGCTTCTTCGTGGCCCTCGCCGAGGCCGGCGCCCTGGGACCGGTGGGCCGCGGGGTCGCCAAACTCTTGTCGCTCGCGTTCGGCATCGGACGGTTCGCGCTGCCCGTCATGTTGCTCGGGCTCGGCGCGGCCCTAATCTGGGGCAAGGTCGACGTCGACCGGCCCCGACTGAGTTGGGGCGTCGCCCTGGCGATGTTCGGAGTGTGCGGATTGAGCGATCTCGCCTCGGGGCGACCTGGTCTGCACGCGGATACCCACACGCTCGCCCGCGCGGGCGGTTGGCTCGGTGTCCTCATCGGCGGTGGACTGCACAAGGCCATTGGCATCGCTGGGGCCACGATCTTCCTCGTCGCCCTGCTGGTGGTGGCAATCATGGTGGGCACCGGCATTGGCCTGCGTGCGCTCTTCGCGGCGGCGGCCGTGGTGGTGCGCTGGCTCACCTCGCACTTTTCACGGTGGTGGACCGCGCGACCGAAGGACGACCTCGGCTACGGCGACGCTGTCGACGCCGACGAAGAGTCCGTCGCCGAATCCCCGGCCCGTCGAACACGACAGCGCCAGCCCAAGCCAGTGGTCGATTCAGCCTCCGTCGAGGATGAGGGTGATGGCGGTCCCGCCGACGACGGGTTCTCGGAATACACGAATGAGTACGAGGAGCAGACCGTCCCCTTGGAGCCGGTCGGCGTACCGGCCAAGCCGGCGGTCGCTCCGGTGACCATGACGCGGGTCCTCTCGGGGGAGTGGGAACTGCCGAACCCGGCGCTGCTGGTTCGCACGCGTGAGCAGCGCCAGGACCGGGCCGCCATCGAGGCGCTCGGCGCGGAACTGGTCGAGGCGCTCGCCGCCCACGGGGTCGAGACGGCACTGGTGGGCTTCACGGTCGGCCCGACGGTCACCCGGTACGAGCTCGAGCTCGGACCCGGTGTGAAGGTGGCGAGCGTGACGTCACTCAACAAGGACATCGCCTACGCGATGGCCTCGCCCGAAGTCCGAATCCTGGCGCCGATCCCGGGTCGTTCGGCCATCGGCGTGGAAGTCCCGAATCGACAGCGGACCCTCGTCGCACTGGGC
>Ga0307377_10007603_pt1 | contig 11151 bp, 10 predicted proteins | sample TR3MG_FD_202535 | JGI IMG/M metagenome (GOLD analysis project Ga0307377, IMG submission 202535) | Soil microbial communities from Risofladan, Vaasa, Finland - TR-3 | ecosystem: Environmental > Terrestrial > Soil > Coastal area > Acid sulfate soil | place: Finland: Risofladan, Vaasa | collected... | reverse complement strand
AACAGGGAACCAATCGGCAGAGAGCAAATAGAGTATGGACTGAAGCATGGGGTATTATAACTGAGGACTTTGAAGATAATATCAAACAATCAATCAATACTGCCTTAATGGAATTAGAGGTACTAAAGGATGAAGCTAGAGAAAACAATGATAGACGTGTTTTACTCGAGGCAATTAAGTATGCAAACAAAATTAAAGGTGGGGAAATTGAGAGATCTGAAGTTAAAGTAACAGGCGATATTAAATTAAATTGGGGAAATGAATTATAAAGAAGAAAGAGATAAGGAAATTGAGAAACTACGTGCTAACCCTAGTAGTGGTCAATTATGGAAATATCCAATTGTGCAATGTACTGGATGTGAAGTAGAAGCAGAGCAATTAACTCGCGAACATCCCGAATTTAAGGAATTCTGTGAGATGTCAGGTGTTAACTCAAATGATATGGAGCAGGTATTCCGTAGAGTATGTGAATGTACTGAGGATTTAGAAGTTAAATGGATTAGTGGATTTTGATGAAATATAGTATAGTAATTCCAACGCTTTGGAAAAGTAATAGGATTTATAAGTTAGTGGATGACTTAACGAAAAGTGCCTTTGTGGGTGAGGTTATTATTATAGATAACACCCGCGAATTTAACGTTCATAAAGACGGATTAAACGTAGATAAACTACGGGTGTTTCAACCTGAGAAAAACTTATTCGTAGCTGCTAGTTGGAATAAAGGAGTTGCCTTAGCTAGGTTTGAAGAGGTTGCTTTATTAGGCGATGATGCTAATTTTGACCCTAATGTATTTGGATACTTAGCTACTATAGATGGTATTGTAGGACAGTCTTCTAATAACTACCTACATCACTACCCAAATAATGGTAATTATTTTGTAGAGCCATTAGGTGAAGGAAGACCTTGGGGTTGGGGTTGCATTATCACATTTAATAAAAAACATTGGATTGATGTTCCAGAGCAACTACGTGTGTGGTATAATGATGATTTTATCAATAAGAAAAATCCAGCACCACAGTATGTTTTAAATGGATTAAAAATAGATACTGAAATGTCAACGACAAGTGATTTACCTGAATTTAACTCAATTAAGAAGGAAGATGAGAGATACTGGAATAGTATAAAATGAATGTAGATTTATTTACAATAGGAAGTTATTATAGAAAAATAACCTACGTAGATGATCGAATGGTAGAATGGGAAGATAACTGGGGTAACGGTGAACATTATAAACTAATAGATAATAAATGGACACCAATAAAATCATACAACCCACATATTGTAATCCAGCGTAGACGAAAATATAATACTTGGGACAAATGAACATAACATTATTTACTCCTCACCCTGGACAGCTAGCAGTGATAGATGGGTTTGCTGATAGTGAACATAAGTTCTGTTGTGTTGCTACTGGTAGACAGTTTGGTAAATCATTACTAGGACAAAATTTATTATTATATTGGTTATTAAGTAATCCAAATAGTAAAGGTGCTTGGGTATCTCCTATCTACCTCCAATCAAAGAAAGTATTTCAAGAATTATATAATGCCGCTAATCAGGTTATAGATCAATCAAATAAAGCAGATCTAACGCTTAAATTTGTTAATGGTTCTACATTGCAGTTTCTATCTGCAGAGAGATACGATAGTATCCGTGGTTTTTCATTCAATTATGTTGTTATAGATGAAGCGGCTTATATTAGAGAGGAGGCTATTAATGAGGCTATTTTACCTACCCTAACAGCGATTGGTAAGAAATGCCTTATTATTAGTACTCCAAAATCTAAAAATTGGTTCTATCAATGGTATTTGCGTGGTAACACGTCTAATAACGTCTATACTTCATTTAAAGGTATATCTCATGATAACCCGCACGTAGATATTTCCTTCATTATAGAACAGGAAAAATCATTACCACCTGAAATTTATAAACAGGAATATTTAGCCCAATTTAGTGAAGCATCAAATGATGTGTTTACCAATGTTGACAACGTATGTATATTAGATGAATGGAATGGACCCAAAACAGGAACAAGATATTTTGCAGGAATTGACCTTGGCCTGTCAAATGATTACTCGGTACTCACCATTATTGATGAAGTGGGACGAATTTGTTATATTGAGAGGATTAATGGAACGTCTTATGCGGAGATTACAAGCGCGTTTACAACTACTATCGGACGATATAAAATCAAAGGAGGATATTGCGAAATTAATGGACCTGGTAGACCAGTATATGAGCAATTGTCAAGTTACAATAGGAAAATTCAACCCTTCACAACCACCAACGAAACTAAAAACAAAGGAATAAGACAACTTATATATGATATTCAAGAGGGTACTTTAATGCTTCCATCTCAAAAATTATTTCCACATCTTTATAACGAGTTAAATTCATATACCTACAAGATTAATAATACAGGCACATTATCATTCTCACATCCCTCAGGGTTACATGATGATTGTATAATGTCCTTAATGTTAGCAAATGAAGCTAGAACTAAACTTGCATTCTCAAAAAATAAATTGTATGTTAGTGGTAATGTAAAACCTACCTTCGGTAATATGTATTGATAACGAAGAAATCATTGTGACTTAGTTTTACCATTTGTATTTTTTTTATTCTTCGTTTCCTTAGGTGCCCTCGAAAGAGGGCACTTTAATTAATGTCATCGAGACTATAAAGTTTAAATATAATATGTATTATCGATGAAAAAAGTACACATAGATTTACCAGAATATTTCACAGTCAATCATTATAGAATGTTTGATGGGTTTGCTACTATGGGAGACCAAGAAGCAGTAATTGAGATGGTTGCATCTCTTACGGAGCATACCATTGAGGAAATTAAAGAATGGCCAGTACAGTTAATTGTTAAGGTACATAATGAGCTAAATAAAATGTTAGCTAATATGGAGCCTGAATTTTATCCTGTTATTGAGTGGAAAGGTAAGATGTATGGGTACCAACCAATGCATAAGATGACAACTGGTGAATACATTGATGTAGATAATCTATCTAAGGACACATTAGGTAATTTAAATGAGTTATTAGCCGTATTATACCGTCCTATAACGCGTAACAAATTGTCTTCATGGAAGTGGTTGACTAAAGCTCACTTCAAAGCTATAGGCGGTAATGTAGAAAATGCATTTAAATACTATGATGTAGAAAAATACAATACAGATAGTAGAAAAGAGCAAGCTAAGGAGATGGATGAATTTCCAGCCCAAGTAGCATTAGGTGCTATGACTTTTTTTTTAAGCACCAAGCTTCAACTCTCAAAAGATACACAAACCTCTTCCCTAAATTGGGACAAGATGCAAGTGATGATGAAGGAGGAGACGAAGAGCAAGATCAAATTAGCATTGCGCAACACTATGGCTGGTTATATACTCTCCACGACCTTAGCAAAACCTCGGTCTTATCCATTACAGGTGATAAGGCAATAACGGACTTAAATATTATTTTCGTTTTCAACTATTTATCAATGGTATTTGAAATCGAAAGAGAAAAACAATCAAAAATTAAACAAGATGAGCGAATTAGATCAGCAAGAAATAAGTAGTGGTACCTCGGGAAAGAGTACTATTAAGTATCCTGAAGCACCTAAAGTAAAGGCACCTAAAGTAACACTAGATGATGATGCTATTAAAGTATTAGCATTTAGAGATAGAGCACAAGATAATGCTAATCTTATATCAGCACAAACAGGTGTAGGTAAAGAACGTGTAATAGAAATCTTAGCAAAAAACCCTAGATAATGAAATCGTATAAGAACATAGTAGAGGATTTTCAATCAGCTTGTGATCAACACATTGCAATTAAATTTTTTGCTGATGGTAGTTTAGATAAGTTAGATGCTACCTCTCAAAATGTTACTTATCCATTTGCTTTTTTACGTCCATTAACATCACCGGGTATTGATTTAAATGCTCAAGGTATTTCAGGTCAACGTACGTTGACTTTTGAACTTTATATGATGGATGTTCCTAAATTAACTGATAGTGATTATACAAGCTTAATGTCTGATTTAGAATTGTATTTGTATGATGTTATTGCTTGGTTTAACTTAGGATCACAGCAACAAGATTATCAAATCGGTTTAAATAACATCTCACCTTTAAATGAGGCATTTGAAGATAGAGTATGTGGGTGGGTAGGCAACTTAACTATTTTAACTCCATACGTTTTAGATTACTGTAATTTTCCTGACTTACCATAATGGCTAAAGATCCAATTAAAATAGGGTTAGAGAAAGCCGGTCAACGTATTGTTGATCGTATGGTTGATACTCTGTTTGAAAACAGAAGTGTTATTAGTGGTAATTTAGCACGTTCATTAGGATATGAAGTAGAAGAAAACTCTAAAGGTGGTTATTCTTTATTCATCACTGATGACTCAGGACAAGGACGAGGAGGATACAATTATGGTTTATCTGTAGATCAAGGATTAGAGAGAAAACCAGGTAAACAACCACCAGTACAACCTATTATTGAATGGTTAAAATTACGTAGTATAAGCATTCCCTCTGGTTTTACGACGCAGTCATTTGCTTTTGTGATTGCTCGCAGTATAGGCAAGAAAGGACAACGATTTAGACAACCAAAACCATTTATTCAACCGTCGGTTGATTTTGTTTTAAATAGTTACTTGCCTGCTGAATTAGAGGAGCAAGGAGCATTAGTGATAGAACAATTATTAGATAAAATAGCAAAGTAATGGCAATTACAATTAATAAACAGGCAGCATCCCCTAACTTAGCCAATGGTTATTTAGTATACCAGGTAACTAGTACTCAGATTGCTCAAGCGCAATTCCAGTTTGTTGCCGATATTAAATACAATGGTGGTGCATTAATTCAAAGAGTTAAACAACAACCTAACCCTCAAGGTTATGGTGTATTTGATTTTAGTAGAATCATTGCTACTCAATTAGGAGAGACTGATGAAGTATGGAAAATCCAAACAGCACAAACCAACACAGCTTGTGGTTTAGAATTTGATGTAATATTTGGTGAAGAATATGGTACATCAGTATCATCATCTATAACATTATATACAGGATTAGGACCAGCAGGATCACCTGCCAAATCAGGTTCAGCGTATTATTTTTATTTAGATGGTGTAGTTAATCCTAATGAGTTAAGTAATTGGAATTGGGATACTAGTAATAATTTAGATTACGTTAATCCTACCATTAACCCAATAGGTAATTATCAAAATGCATTAACTGATTTCTCAACTAATACTATAAGATCAACTGATTATCATACTATTTCATTTTTAAATGGTAACATAAATGGAACAACTGATTTAGCTACATCAGCTCAGGACGTTTATATTATGGCTGTTAAGGAATATAACTCTACTGGGTCATTAACAAATACAATGTATTGGTATAATTCAGAGGATGTATCAAATGGAGGACCTAGGGCTACTGCAAGTACATTATGGGGTGTTGCTTATGCATCACAATCACAAGCAACTCGATTAATACATTTCCCTGCTGGACCTCAAAATTTCTCTGATGATGGTAACTACTTAGATGCTTCTACGACTTATTACGATTTAGAATTTTATAGTCAAAATACAAGTGGTTCCATTGGTGGGGTATTATGGGGTAGTTATAGATTTAATGTTCAAAATAATTGCGACTATGATGGTACTAGATTTGCTTGGAAAAACCAATATGGTGTTTGGGATTATTTTAATTTCACCTTAGCAGAAGATGCACAAACAGGAATTGAAAGAAAAACATTTAACCAAACATTCTTAAATTACGCTTCAAATACACCCGTTACGTATAATAAAGCAAGACGTGGTGATTTACAATATTACAACGAATTAACAGAAAGATATACAGCACAATCTGATTGGTTAACACAAACAGAAGCTGACAATATAAAAGAATTATTTTACTCAACAAATGTGTATATACAGGATGGGACGAATTTCTTACCTGTTGTAGTTATTAATTCTACAATTGAACAAAAGAAAAACATCCGTACTCAAAAATTATTCCGTTATACTGTTGAATATAAATTTGCAAACGATTTAATTGCTAGAAGATAATGTTAGTATTAAGGTGTACAAATCAAAGTGGTGTCAAAGCTGACTTAGACGTATTAGAACAGATAGACATTAAAGTTGATATCTCAGCTATTGAAGTAGGGGATATTGGGGAAGTGTTTGGGGTATCATCTCAAGCATTTGCTCTTCCTGCTACTAAAAATAATCAAGATTTCTTCGGTTATTTAGATGATTTAGGAGCTACACCTTCAGTAGGATTTATTAATACAATACCTTGTCAAGTATTAAATGATGGTATTGAAATATTTTCAGGTAAACTATACATTGATGATGTTATCACTAACCAAAGAGGTGATACAACATATCAAGTAGTAGTAGTAAATGAAACAGTAGATTTTACAATTGCTGTTAAAAACTTACAAATACAAGATTTAGATTTTAGTGATTTAGACCACGCTTACACTTACGCTAACATATCGGCATCTTGGTCTGATAATTTATTAGGTGGTAGGGTAGTTTACCCTATGGTTGATTATGGAGTTGATTCTGATAACGCATCATCAACAGAAGTAGCAGCAGGTGGTGAAGCAGGAAAATTTGATAACTCAACTACTCCCCTACAAGTTACTGATTTTAAACCAGCTATTAGAGCTAGTTATGTATTAGAAAAAATGTTTGATGCTGTAGGGTTTGGATATACTTCATCATTTATTGAAGATGCTTATTTTGAATCATTATACATTTTAAGTACTCAAGATGATAAACCAGGTTCTTCATTCACTAACCCAGTTTCTCAATCATTTCAAGCGTATGCTACAGGTTCACCAAGCCAAACTATATCACCTTACACAGCAACAACAGTATCATTTCCAAGTGAAACATTTGATAATGGAAATAACTTTGATACTACTCTAGGTAAATATTACGCTGCCTCCGATGGTAATTATACATTCTATTCATTACTTAGATTTAATGAAGATACTAATGTTACCTACAATGATTTTAGACAAGTAAGATTTGAAATACACGTAAATGGTGTAATGCAACAAGCATCATTGCTTAACTGTAAATGGATAGCACCTTCAGCAATTAGGACAATGGTTCTAGGCCCTACAGGTTTAAGTTTAACTACGGGGGATGAGGTAACAATAGTTGTTACGTATCAAGCAATAGCTAATGATTTATTTGTTCAAGCTGATACTAGATTTGAAGGAATAGGTCCTTCTACAGTATTGGGTGGTAATGTTACTATGAATAATATTTTTGACCCTAAAACTAAGGTAGTTGATATCTTAAAAGGGTTAACTCAAAAATTCAACCTAGTAATTGAACCTGTGGAGGGTTCGCGTAATTTACTGTCTATAGAAACGTTTAACGATTGGATCGACCTAGGTACTACAATTGATTGGACTAGCAAAATAGACCGTAATGTAAAATTCAAAATTCAACACCCCTTACAAACACAACCTAAAACACTTGAATTTACTGATGTTGAAGATGTTGATCCTATTAACGCATACAATAAAGCTAATTTTGAAAGAACCTACGGTGAATTTACTTACACTTCAGATAGTGATTTAGCATCAGGTCAAAAGAAAATTGGAACATATTTTTCACCTACTCCTTATAAAGGAATTGCAGGTGCACCACAATTTGTAATTCCTAGATTAACTAAGAAGGAAACAAACCAAGCCGATTCTCCACTTAAATTCAAACCACGTTTATTACATAAAGTGGGTATGAAGGACAATCCAATACAATTACGTGGTAATTATGTTCCTACAAATACATTTAATCCTGGAACTTTCTTCATACAGGATGAGGTAGGTGGTCTACATTATGAGACTAAGTACATGCACTTCTCTCATCTATCTGAATTCCCAGCAAATTATAATACAACTAAAGATTTACATTTTGGAAATACTGTTGGTCCAGGACATTGGCCTTACCACCAAAATGAAGCTAATGGTTATGCCTTACATTCTGCTTTTTACGATTATTGGTCATTTTATGTAAATGAAATGTACGACATTGATGCACGTCTTTTAACGTGTAATGTTATATTAGATCCAAGTGAACTGCCTTCGTTGAGGCTTAATAGTAAGATTTTTATAGACGGTCAATACTACCGTATAGACAAAATTAATGGCGCATCATTACTTAATGAAAGTAGTGTTGAAGTTAAATTATTAAAAACAGCACCTCGTAAAAACAGATATCCTAGAAGAAGAATTATAGACATATATACTGGAGAAAAGTTATATGACATTATTTCTAATGATCCTGGATTAAATGGATTTGTTTCTTATTCAAATTACGATACGGGTGTTGATGTTAAAGGACAAAACGTTATAAACGCAGCATTAAAAGATGGATACTTGTCTTATGTTGGTGGAGATGAAATTGTATGGGAGCCGGACAGAGTTAATCCTCTCAACGTTACAAACAATACTATACAGGGTAACAACACAGTAGATCAAAGTGCTGATAAAGTATTAATTTCAGGTGATTTCAATATTGTATATGAATCAGTTAGAAACTCATCAGTTGTAGGTAATAACAATACATTAGAATACGATACAACATTATCTAATATCTCTGGTATAGGAAATACTGTTGGTGAAGGTGCTACTAACGTTCAAATTGTAGGTGGTAGTGATAATATTATTTTAACTGCCTCATTTGCCGATTCAATTGGTTTATTTAATACAACAGCAGCTACAGTTAATTCATCATCACTCTCTACTATTGTAGGGGGTTATGGGCAAACAATGACTGATGCTGCTCAATCAACTATAATTGGAGGAGTTAATATGTCCTTATCCAACACTGATAATCCAGTAGTTGTTATTGGAGGTGATAATGTTGCAATTACTGGGGGTAATAACCATGTTGTTATAGGGAAAGATGATGAAATTACCGGTTCATTAAACTTAGATAATTATCGTTACAGTACAAACGTATTAAATGGTACTTATTTAGATAACGATTTATATTTAAACCGAGATGGATTCCAAATATCTGCTTCAGCAGGTGGTTATACTTATGCTTACTCAGGTGAAGGCCTGTATAAATGGGCTTATGAAGTAGATTGGTCAGGTTCAGCAGGTGCTGCTCATACAATTGAATTACCCGGTGTTATATCACAAGACCAATACGGTAGAACTATCTTAATTAAAGCAGGAGCTAATATTACAGGTAGTAAAGCTGTTGATATTACAGTAGTAGGTGGAGGTACAATTGATGGCCAATCAACCTTTACATTAGATGAAGCTTATTCATTTGTTGAATTAAGAGCATCTGAATATTACACATTAGGTGGAGAAGCTAGAGATGTGACGGTTGAATGGAGAATAATTGGTTCATCTACTGCTACTGCTGGTGGTGGTGGTAGTACTCCTCCTTTCCCTTATATTGGAGATGCTAGAATTACTGGTTCATTATCTGTAACAGGATCTGTTAATTTTAATGCTGAAATATATTCTACATTCTTATCATCAAGTAGATCTTATGTTTCCTCAACTTCAGCATCATTAGATGGGGTTCAAAATGGTCAAGTCTTTATATTACAACAATCAGGAACACCCCCAATTGCAGGGTATTTAATGATAATGTTAAACAGTGGTAGTGCTGAAATTGTTACTACTGATTTACGTTGTTATGTTAATGCTAATGACCCTACATCTTATCCAGGATCAGGTGCAACTTGGTATGATTTGTCAGGTAATGGTAGGGATTTAACATTAGATGCTACACCAACGTTTGAACTAGGTACTCCAAATTACTTTAATTTTACTGATGGTACAGATGCTGCATCATACAAACCAGGTGGTGTATTAGATTCATTAACCTCACAAGGTGATGAATACACAGTAATGATGTTCATGGCTATTCACAATTCTAGTGCTGGGTATAGAACATTTATTAGAGATGTTAATGGTTCTACAGCTAGTGACTTCTTAATTACAAACACAGGTACTAATACAATGGGTACTTATGGAGCAGGATTTGCTACTTTAGGTATTAATGTTGTAACTGATATTCCATCTTATAGTACTGTATTTAATGGTATTACAATGACAATGGATGATGGTGGTGTTGGGGATGATGTTAAGATTTACTTAAATGGTTCAGCAACTCCACTTGGTTCAAATAACACTCCATTAAGATATGATGGTCCAGGTGTATTTGGTAACCAAGGAACAGGTGCACAACCAGGTGCTAAAATTGCAGCAATATTAGTTTACGATAGAGTATTATCAACCGCAGAAATTCAACAAAACTACAACGCATTAGCAACGCAAATGGGATTATAAAAAAACAATATTTATTAATATGGCACGCACAATAGAATTTGAAATTAACGTAGACGCTAACTATAAGTCCGTAGAGGACTTAAAGAAAGAGATTGCATCCTTAGAAAAGGAATTTGAGACAGTCTCAATTGGCTCTAAACGTTTCGATGAATTAGGCCAAACAATTAAAAAATCTCGTTCCCAACTTAAAGATATTGAGTTACAATTTGAAGCGCTAGATAAAGAACAAAAGGCAGCAGCATTAGTTGATACATTCTCAGGATTAGCAGGTGCTATTGGAGCTGTATCGGGTGCATTTATTGCTTTTGGATCCGAATCTGAGGCAATTGAGGAAGCAGAGAAAAAATTATTAGGTATTATCGCTGTAGTACAGGGTATTAGAGAGGTAAGTGATGCCTACATTGCCTCTATTAAATTATTTGGCCCAGCACTTAAAAACTTTGGTGGTGCTATTACTACAGCATTTAAATCAGGTACTAAATCAGTTCAAATATTTAAAGCTTCATTAGCTACAATTGGTATTGGTGCATTAATTATTGCTGTTGATTTACTTATCGAAAACTGGGATAAAGTATCCTCAGCATTAGGATTTGCTGCTGATGAACAAAAAGTATATAACGAGGCATTAATTGAGGCTGAAGCAGGAGTACAAGGTCAAATTTATGACCTAAACACATACAATGCTATAGTTCAGGATGTTACTGCCTCTGAAGGGGACAGAACATTTGCCTTAGAGCAATTAAATAAATTAGGTGTTAATACGGAAGATATTACACTTAACAATGTTGAAGCACTTGATGAG
>Ga0307377_10007602_pt1 | contig 11152 bp, 13 predicted proteins | sample TR3MG_FD_202535 | JGI IMG/M metagenome (GOLD analysis project Ga0307377, IMG submission 202535) | Soil microbial communities from Risofladan, Vaasa, Finland - TR-3 | ecosystem: Environmental > Terrestrial > Soil > Coastal area > Acid sulfate soil | place: Finland: Risofladan, Vaasa | collected... | reverse complement strand
TCCTTGGCTGCGTCGCTGTCGGAGCTGTCGCCCTTGCTGTCGCCCTTGCTTGGCTTGGTTTCGCCCTGGCTGTCTCCGTCAGCTTGCTCCTCGTCACCGGAGCCACTGCCCTTGCTGTCACCATCGTCACCGGAGTCACCGTCAGTCTCGTCACCCGAGCCACCCTCATCGCCATCCTCGTCACCGGCTTGCCCGCTTTTGCCGCCGCCCTCACCCTGCTCGCCCTCGCCCTCACCCTGCTCACCCTCGCCCTCGCCCTCACCCTGCTCAGGCTCAGGCTCGCTCAGGTCTTGAAGCTTGGCCATCGTGCGATCAACGAGCTTGACGCAATCTTCAGTGGTGCGCGCCTTGCGGCTGTCCTCGATTTCATCGGTGAGTTGGTCGATGATTGCGCGTGCGCCGTCGCTCAGAAACGAGGTGTCCTGACCGCGTGCCACGGAGATGATGCCGCAAGTGACTTGGCGCCACATGGTCAACTCGCCGCGCCGGTTGTACAGCTCTTTCATCGAGTGTTGGCCGGCCACATCCAAATTCTCTGACACGCCTCTGAACTCCTCAGCGCCTGCCAACTCGTCAGCGATGTCCTTGTAGACGTTGAGCATCTGGCGGTGCTTGGCATCAGGCTGGCGCTTCATCGCTTCGCTGGGCAACATAACGCGCTTGCCAAGCTTGCGCTGCTCCACGGCCACACGCTCAGCCTTCACGTGAAGCCATTCGTGGTCCAGCAATCCGTGGATGACCTGCTTGTGCGCGCCCTTGAGGAAGTCAGCGTTGGCCGGGATGCGGATGACGGTCTTGCCGTCCGTGTCGCAATTCATAGTCGTGGTGTCTACGGTGAGCCCACGTGTTCCGGCCATGGTCCTGGCGATTCGCCCAAACTCGCCTTCCATCGGATGTCTTCCCAGCTTTTTCATCGGTTGCTCCAGTCTCGTTGCCCTACTAAAAAGCATAGCTGAAAGCTGAAAAGAAGTAAAGTGTTATTTTCAGATAATCGAAAATAATCTGAAAATAATTTCTTGGCCATCGCTACAGCTCCATCCCGGCCATGGAATCAACCGCTTTATATCCTGGGCGTGAACCACTTTTCTCGTGATACAACCTCCTGGCTTCACTCTTGGCCTTGGACAACCCTCTCAGGTCGTTGCCACCGAGCCCGCGCTTCACAATCTCCCACCTGCCGACATTCTCATCCAGGTGTTTGGTATCGGCCTTGCGACCGTAGTGACGAGCCACTTGAAGCTCAGAACCGGTCCACACCACCGCCACCTCCCAATACTTGTCGTGCGAACCTTCAACCATCTCCAGGCGAGCGTAGCACAGCACCTCGCCGATGGACAGCGCCAGGTACTTCGTGCCGGTGGACTCATCGACGGCCACCACTTCGGCCTTGGGCATCTTCTTGGCGACCTTGGCCGCCGCTTCCTGCTGGAGCTTGACCACACGCTTGGTGCTGAACATCTCTCTCAGCTCTTGTAGCGTTGCCATGTTAGCGCCTGCCTTTCGAGCTGCCCATCACGCGCTGCATGATCTGCTCAACGTACTTGCGATCATCCTCGCCCAGCTTATTGATGAAGGTGAGCCGGCTGGAACGGTCCCAATCGCCACCCATCGCCACTGTCTTTTTCGCCCAGCTGAGCAAGCGCCGGGTGCTGAAGGTGCAGTAGCACTCTTCATCGCGCTTGCCCTTGCGGACCAACCGAGCCACCGTGATCATCTTCTTGATGGTCTCACGATTCAGCCCGCTCTTGTTCGCCACAACGCCCAGCTCAGCGTCATCGTCAGGCAGCTCTGAGCCGTGCTTGCCGGTGCCGAGGTAGTCTTGGAGGATGACCGTGCCGAACCGGTCCAAAAACGCCTCATTCAAGATGTTCGTGCCGGTGTAAAGTCCGGAGTCATCGCCGCGCCCAAGCGTGTTCGCCGTGGCGATGATGCGGAAGTTGGGGTGCGCTTCGACAACGCGCCCGTGATCGTCATCCAAGCAGAGCTGGCGGTGGGTCAGGACTCGCTGAAGCACGAACAGGATGGCCGGTGGTGCGGCATCCAACTCGTCAAGAAGCAGCCACCAACCATTCTTCATCGCTTGGGGCAGAATGCCCTCAACGAAGGTCACGATGGACTGACCGGACTCGGGATCAACGACAATCTTCTGCTGCCCGATGAAGGCTGAACTGCGGATGTCGCCGCGCAGGTTCTGGGTCTTGACCGGCTGGTTGGCGATGGAGCCCAGCTCCTCAACGGTAGTGGTCTTGCCGCAACCCGTCTCACCTGCGATGAGGATGTTCTCCATCATCTGGATTCCCAGCGCCAGCTCCTCCATCACCTTCACGTCGATGTGGAACTTGTCGTCATGGGCGGGCACCAACGGCATCTCAGCCTCTTTGACGTCATCACGGATGAAAAGCTCGGCACACCCGATGGTCAGCGACTTCTCAGCGTCAGTGTTCGGCTCGGCAACGGCTGGAGCGATGGAGTCCAATTCCTTACCTTTCGTGAGTTGGCCCTTGCTCGCTTGCTCGCTGGAGTATGCCGAGATGGTCAACGCGCCGGGAAAGTTGGCGCGGTATTGGTCCACCTTGACTTCGTGGACACTGGAGAGATGAACGGCCAGCTGGTGGAACCAACCTGACTTGCCTTCCGACTTGCAGATCAGGCATTCAACCCGCTCGTGGCCGTTCTTATCTAGTTTTGATTTCGCCATGTCGTTGCCTCCGTGTTATTCTCGTTGCCCTCTACTAACAAGCATAGCTGAAATCTGAAACGAAGTAAAGTGTTATTTTCATCTTTTTTCTGAAAATACGCTACCCCGTGGTAATTGCTGAAAAACTTTTTTCGCATCAACCAGAAATGAGGCGTGAACGGTGGAACTTTCGTGTGTTTCTTGATTGTTCCGCCAGGCTTTCAGACGGCAGATCACCTGGGTCGCCGCCTGTTAATTTCACCGTATCAACGCTCACGAGGTAGGGCAAACCTGAAGAATCCAACACCTTCAACGCATCGCGCTCAGCTTCCGGGTCCAACATCAAATGAACAGCGGCAGGCTGCAACTTAGCAATGAGATTCACTTGGGCATCTGACATCGACTTTCCGATCAGGCCCAAGGATGGGAGTCCAGCTTGGTAGCATCCGATGACGTCCATCGGACCTTCCACAATCCATAGCTCTGTCCCAGGTTTGACCAAGTGGTATCCGATGAGCATGGACCCATGGTGTGCACCTTTTGGGCTATCATACTTCGGTTCATGGTCGTTGGTTGTCCAAGTCGCCCGAGCCTGAAAGCTGATCAATTCACCAGTGATGATAGGGAAGATGATGCGGTCACGGAAGTATCCGCGCTCACACCATCCGAGCTTGAATGCCGCCATGGCTTTCTTGCTCACTCCCCTGCTGCTCAGATACGCTGGAACGCCATTCCAACGCCCTGCGCGCTTATCATAACACGGCACATACTCTTCAGGCAAACCGGGTGAGGTTTTCACCTCTGGATTGAATAGTCTGATTGCCTCTCTTTTGGGCCTGGCGAATCCAAAGCCTGCTGCTACCATCTTGCGCGCTTCAGACTCGTTGATGCCCTCAACTTTGGTTATGAGTTTGACCGGATTCCTACCACGCCACCCACAATGGTGGCATATGAACCGGCCGCTTTTGATGTTCACATACGTCCTGCCCTTGCGATCAGAGCAGTTTGGACATTCCCTGAGTACACGCTCACCGCCTGGAGCTTTGCGCAAGACGCCTGGATTGGCGCTTATGTACTCTTCAAGGTCGAACATCAGCCATCTGATCTCAGGCCTGGATTGATGGCAATCAACTTCCTGTCTTCGCCATCGCCGGTGATCTTCACACCGTGTACGAATGCCAGAGCCTCAGCCACCTGGCCACCCTGCTGGGTGGTGACCTGGACCAAGCAGCCAACACCCTCAATCTCCATGGCCTTGGTGGACTTCATCCAACCTTCCTTCTTGGACCACGCCTTGGCGATCAACTTGAACAGGTCGCCATCGCCGAACTTCTGGACGTCAGGCACATTCTTTTCCACGCCGTCAAAGTCGGTGTTCTTCATTGTTTTGTCGCTCATCACTTCCCTCCACACGCGATGGCCGCGTTGGCAGTCATCACAGCTTCACGCACCTTCCGAATCGCCGCCGTTTGATCAGCACTCTGTGGAGTGTTCTCCAGAATGCACTCAGCAAACTGCTTGGCCGATTCTCTCAGCCGCGTGTACTTCTCCACCTGCTCCGGAATCGGGGCATGGTACTTGAACCAGTTGTCAATATTGTCCAGAGTCAGCGGCATCAATCGTCTCCAAGCCATTTATCAAGCCCTGCCTTCATGTTCCTCAAAGCCTTCAGTTGATTCTCTGTCGCCCGGCCACGCTCTTCAATCGTAGCCATGATGCCTTCAGTTGTTTCTTCCACTCCGGCAGCGAAGTCCGCCCCTGCATCCGGCACATCGTCGATGCTGTCTAGGATGTCTCGGCACAGCTGAATACACTCGCCCTCATCTGCCGGTTTGCTTCTCATCTTGTTGACGTTCACGCCCATCTTAATCCTCCACGAGCTTGGACTTGTCCACAGCTTCTGCGTCATCCTCGATGCCCAGTTCAATGAAGCTCATAGTCTTGAACCGCGTCATCAATCTGATTCGCCGCCGTGTCTCACCGTCCCGATATTTGGCAAGGTTGAGTATCATCTCGCCGGTCTTTTCTTGGTCTGCCGTCTGGTTGAGCGTGAGCATGATATCGGCGATGCGCGCCTTGTCATATGTCTCGCTCACGCCCCTGGTGCCGGCAACCTTGTGTTCAAATTCCTGTGGCGCTTGTGTGGTTGCCCAAACAGCCATCCGCCGCGTCAACGCGCCCTCGCCGCGTGCGAGCCCTTTCAGCGCCCAGAACACGGTTGCTTGCTCGTGTCGCTTCTGATCGTACCTTCGCATGCTCTGAAAGTGATCAGGCGAGTCAACGATGACACAAGCAATCTTGATTCCCTCGCTGTCGAGGTCCACGAGCTTTTCTTCAATGAAGGATGTGTCGCAGCGCCCGATGGGAGCATCGAACACGTGGAGCTTGTCCTTGAGCTGCTTCTTGCGCCTGGCGATCATCTCATTGAGCCGCGCCTCATCCGCCCGGCTGAAGTCATATCGCTTGAAGCGCCGGTATGGAATCCGCGTCATGCGACTATCGATGCGCGTGGACACTTGGTCGGCCAGCATCTCTGTGCTGAAGATGGCAGTTGGGAATCCCTGGACAGCGCTGCTGAATCCCACATTGGTAGCGATGATGGACTTGCCACGGCCGGTCGTGCCAGCTATCAATCCAAACTCGCTGAGCTGGATGCCGTCGATGATCTCATCCAGGTACTTGATTCTGGTGGGTATGTATTGGTGGTGCGCTGACGCTGCCAGCGCCCTCGCTTCTTGCCGAGCTTCCCAGCTCTCAATGTACCGCACGTGGCTAGCAGCGCCAGAGTCCACACGCTTCAGCCTGGAAATGATCTCCCAGGCTTTCTCCAGGTCACCATCCTCCAACAGCTTCGCTGCTTGTAGAGCGCCCTGCTCAAGCTTGATGTAGCTCTGAACTTCTTCAAGGCACTCCAGGCTGGTCTCTGCCGAGCCGACATGCGCCCACACTTGTGCTATCAACAACTCGTGCTTCTCAAGCTTGTCCGGGTCGCCGCCGAACGCCATTGAAGCCTTGGCCTCAATCACCTCACGCGGTATCGGCTCATTGGCTGGAGCGCCGATAATGGTCGTCCAAATCCACATCATGCCACGGTCGCTGAACGGTGTTCCGTTCAGGATACCCTTGGCCTTGGTTCTGAATACCGGGTCTTCAGCCGCCTGGGCGATGATTTGCTTCTCAAGAATCGGGTCAACTTCCACCCTCATTGCTGCCGCCAATCAGCTTCAATCAGGGACTCGGCCACGAACTTGTTACCATGAACAACGCTGGAGATGGACTCACCGAATGCTTCCTTGAAAGCCTTGAACGACATGTTGGTGCAGATGATCGTGGGCAGGTTGTTTTCACTTCGATGCTTGATGAAGTAGGCCATCAGCGTCCTGATCTCGCCGCCTGTGAAGCTCTTGCCGAACTCTGAGCCCATCTCATCGATGCTCACGACGGGTTGGAACATCCCGGTCTGAAGCCACATATCAGCCCAGTATGCTCCGGACCTGACCATGCTCTGGACTCGGACAATCTCTGGCGCCTCAATCCTGAACACTCCCATCCCGGCCCGAGCCGCCCGCCTCAACACGTAGCAGGCTTTGGTTGTCTTGCCAGTCCCATTCGAGCCAGCCAGCATCAACCCTTTCGGCCGGCTCTCACCGAGCTGCACCAGGTAGTCTTTGATTGATGGGAAGGTGGACGCCACGTTGAATTCTGGCTCTTGCCAGTACTCCTCAGGCACATTGCCGCGCAGCATCTTCAACTCGAATTTGCCTTGCTTGATGCATTCACACTCGCTGCCCGTGGACTCATCAGCCATGATGATGCCCTCGCCTGCGCACTTCTCGCACTGTCCTTTGAGTGCTGCTATCCTGTCGCCGTACCACATGCGCAGCCGGTCGTCATGGTTCTTGTCCAACGGTATCATTTCAATTCACCCCTGATATCTCATCGTGTATGCGTATGATCGGCTCCCAAAGCGCCTCACGCTCAGTACCGATGTGGGTACGGGCCATGGCCACAACCTTGCTCCATGTAGCCTGCACTCCACGTTTCTGAGCCCACGCTTTTAGCTTGTCTGGTTTTTCACGACTTGCAATCACGCATATGTGTGAGCCATACGCTTCATCAAGGTCGCCAGATGCCGGTATGGCATCAACGAAAAACATGATATTATCCAGCGCCATACCACGAAGGTGAGGCGGATCATCTGGCGGAACCGGCAAACCTGCTGCCACTAGCAACTCCATTGAATCCATGTCGTACTTTTCAAACTCTTTGTAGCTGATGCCGCCTTGAATCTCGAATCGGCTGCCATTCACCTTGGACGGGTCGAACATTGAGAACCGCTCGCACATCTCACGAGCGTGAAGCATCCTTGGGGTTGGGTACTCAACGCCCTTCACGAACTTCGCATACTCAGTAACACAGTAGTCCAAGAAGTCATCGAACTTGATTTGGTACTCTATCATGAGGCTGGCGACCTTGATGAAGCTGGGGTCCCAGACTCCGTTGGCGTACCAGGGTGCACCTGTTGCGTCACGCCGTGCCTTGATGTACTTGTCCTTGATGCGTCCGGCCAGGAGTTGTAGCAACCTGCGCTTCTTGATCTGGACGCCCTGGGCCTTGGATTTTGAGAGCACCAACTCACGCTTGGCGTCCTTGCTCATCTGAATCAAAGCCATGTCGCCGTTCTGGGAAGGTCGCTTGGCCGGCTTTTTGCGCGCTGCAGCTTTGACTGGGTCTTCAGGTCGCCGGCCGCCCTTGTTCCTGGGAGTCAAAGCTACAACCGGCATTGTGCTTTCATCGGTTGTCCCAGGAGGTGAGGTGAGTTGTTCTTCCTGTGAACAATCCGACGTGTTGGCGTGAGCCACACGGTGGTTGTTAGAATCTCCCTTATGTACTAGGTTCTTAGTTTCTTCCGAAGGAAGAAACGATTCTTTAGAATGAAGATCACATTCTGCCATTAAATCTTCAGGACTTAACACAACGTTCGTCGCCGCCGAATGTTGAGCTTCAATGGTCTGTTTCGCCGAATGTTGAGCTTTCTGGACTTCAGCAGTGTGTTTCTGGACTTCAGCAAGACGTTCCTGAAGCTCTGGGCAGTCCCAGTTGATTTCGCCCGTTTTGGTATCAACCTTGGCTCCCAGCTGAGCGTAGGCATTTGCCAGGAACACTTCGTGAACGTCTTGGGATAGTCCGATGGCTGCGTGTCGGTCGATGGTGACTGGTGGGTGCTGGGCGACTATGACCTGTGCCGTGAACCGGCCGCCGCCGGCCTTGGCCCTCTTGACACACATCTTCCTTTCAAGCGACATCAGCGCCCCAACCATTGACTGTCCTGAGATGTTTGCGTGATTGGCTAGGTATCGTGAGGAGATATTGAACCGGCCGGCAAGGTTGAGACTGACGATTGAGGACCATACAGTGAATTCGAGCAGGGTGAGCTTTTTCTTGATTGCTCGTTGTATGTCAGGGTCGATGAGCGAATGAAGAGCCTCAGTTACAATTGCCATAGAATACCTCCCTGAGACTCATGCATGTCAAGCTCCAATTATATCAGTGATTCAAATGTTTTACTCGCCAAGGGTAGGGAAAAGTAGTTCATTGATCACTGGTAAAAATGACCCCTCAGCAAGCCTCGTCATGAGCCGGGCACCTACCCACGCAACTTCCTGCGGATGCGCAGGAATTTGAGGATGCCCGCCTCACGACGGACAACTTCAGGAAGTTGCTAGCTCAAAACTCACTGAGGGGTCAAAAGCAAATTATTCGGTTTTGAAATGTTTTCTCCTACACATCCAACGGCCTTGTTGCGCCGTATGTTCAGGTGACGAGTCCCGAACGAAAAATCAAAAACGGTCCAATGGATCCCATCTTTCCATCGGCCTGGGGTTGGCCCATTTAGTAAGCTTGGAGTTATGACCATTTCTGATCAACGTCCCAAGTCCAACCCCTTCCCAGACTTGCTTTCGGCTGTTCTAATCCGAAGATTCAAACCGCCGTTGTCAAGCCATCGACGTTCCGTTGAATCAACCTCCCTCATCAGAAGACCAACTCACTTATCCGCCGACAAGCAGTATTATTACCCTGGGACGGCCACAAAAGTCGAGTGGAAATTATATCACCACGATATCAAAAGCATTTTCGTCACGATACGTGGCAATGCGTCGCCGTGAATGCTTGGCCAAGTGTTTGTTATGGCTGTCAGCGAAATCAATGACTCTGACGTGGTCCTTTCCAGGACTTGGCGTCAAATTCCTCATACGCTGTATGGTTTTCTTCTTGCTCTCACCGCCTTCAGCATTTATTACCACATCACATTCTGGAATGTCCACTCCTTCACCAAACACATTGCCGACCAGAACTGGTGTTCTGCCGTCCTTGAAACGGTTCAGCACTCCGCGCCGCTCTTGGCCTGTGATCTTCCCGGTGAGCCGTTCAGCCTTGATGCCGAGGTGCTCAATCCAAGTCCACAATGTGTCGATTTGATCGTGCTGCTGGGCGATGACCATGACTCTGGAATTGTCATCCCTCACGGCCGCCGCAGCCAATTTGGCGATGTACGTGTTGCGCTTGTCGTTCACCACGATGCCATTCCTGTATACCTCATCCTCCACCCAATCATCACCGTCCAGAACCTTCAAATCAAGCTTGTGAATCTCGATGGTAGGCTTCACCAACCATCCTTCCTCAATCAGTCGCCGGGTCGTGATGGTGTAGGCCACATCGCCAGTACACGCCTTCAACCAGATGTTTTCCCGTTCGTTGGGCTTGGTCCTGTCCAAGTAGATTGTCGCGCTGAGCCCCACTTTCCAGTAAGCTGTCGAGTTGAGCGCAATCTCTTTCCACTTCGTCGCATTCAAGTGATGACACTCATCGAAGATCATCAGGTCATAGCTGTTGATCCACTTCATCAACTCCTTGTCCCTGGGAAGGTAGCCCAAGTCAGGTTGCTTTTTCTTCTTTTTGTCAGGCTTGACTCTGGCGGTGAGCGTTTGAATCGTGGCCACCGTGATGTCTTGTGGATCCCACACACCGCCGCCGACAATCCCGATTGGCTTGTTGAACATGGACCTGAAGAGGTCGGCTGTCTGATTCAGGAGCAAGTCAGAGGTCGCCACAAACAGCGTCCTCACGCCCAGAGCCCCAGTCAGAAGGCCAGCAGTCACGGTCTTGCCCGAGCGTACAGGCATCCTGACCATACAGCGCCCTCGTGGCGCTCGCCACCCTAGAATGGCCCTTACAGCCTGCTCTTGATAGTCTCTCACCTCAAGGTCCACGACCTTGCCGTGCGACATGATCTTCCCGGTCCAACCGTGATCAACGCCACCTTTGGGAACCGGCCGCTTGTCAATGATCTGGTATTGTGTGCCTGCCTTGTCGAACGCTTCAACGATGTCGGAAGTGCACCCGGCAAACACGCGGTATCCGTGCACCTTGCTGAAGGTCATCAGATGTTCTTTGCCATCCCAACGCTTGGACCGGAATGCTGGACTGAACCAGGCGTTCTTTAACGGATAGCTGGTCACCGAGTCAACCAACTCAAGCGCATCATCTCTGATGTCTTGGAAGGTGATACGGACACTGTCAAGATTCATGTATAGCATGTGACCTCTCTGCTATACGCTTACCCGATAATTGGCTGAAAGGCTATTTGTGAGCGAGTTCAGATGCGCCGTGGTAAATGGCGATGCCGCCGGCCAGACCAACGATCAGCCCGACTGGGAGCCAGAATTGAACCGATTTGTACCAAGGTGTGGGCTCGGCACGCTTGTTCAAATCCTGTTGACAAGCCTTCAAACCGGTCTGCCAGACTTTGGCATCTTCCTCGTGATGGGAAGTCCGGAGTTTGAGCTTGTACTTCAACTCGTCATTGTCCACTTTCCGATGAAGGTCTTCAACGAACCTTGCCTCAGGAACCAAGAGCCCGCTGAATGGAGCTGTCGAGCCCTTGAGGATAGGTACCACCTTCACCGGAACTGCTTGGGAGGGTTGCGAGGCTGTCCCAGGCGCTGCGGTAGTGGGGTCAGCCATAGCGGTAGTGGCTACAAGTTGTGCCACAGCTAGCACACAAGCTAGCAAGCCGAATCGATGACGCCGAAGTGTCATGATTGATTCGCCAGCTCTGCCAAGGTTTGAAGTCGCTTGGCCTCATCCTTGATGCGTGTTGCGGCATCAATCCGCTCGTGCATCTTGTTGGACTCGGTTTCCACCCTCTTCACCTCAGCATCGAACCTCGCCTTGGATTGGGCCGCTTGCTGTTCGGCCTCATCCTTGTATTGGCGTGGCGGTGCGACAGCCGCTTTGCGGCGTGAGATGATGATGGCCGTAGTGATCACCGCTATGATGATCAAAACTGTGACCAACATTATCCAGTGTGAAGTTGTCACGCTGGCGCCACCGGTGTGGCAGCTGGAGCTGGGGTTGGAAGCTTGTCTTTGCCCACACCGAGCCATGACTCAAGCTTGTCCTCCCACCAGTCCG
>Ga0307377_10007600_pt1 | contig 11152 bp, 21 predicted proteins | sample TR3MG_FD_202535 | JGI IMG/M metagenome (GOLD analysis project Ga0307377, IMG submission 202535) | Soil microbial communities from Risofladan, Vaasa, Finland - TR-3 | ecosystem: Environmental > Terrestrial > Soil > Coastal area > Acid sulfate soil | place: Finland: Risofladan, Vaasa | collected... | reverse complement strand
ACACGTTTGATTTGGATTTTCCCCAATCCATTTAAGAATGAGCCATCTTTTTTGTTCTATGGTGTCTTTAGATTTGATTGTGTTGGGCTTCTGATGGGTGTTAGATATACCCTCGTCAATAAAAAATGAATTGGTAGTCACATCTTCCATTTTAATTGAAATTCCCTGTCTTATTTAGAATTAAAAATTTCACAATAGACTTAGTTTAGTTGTCTTATACCTCAAGTGTTTTTTCAAATTTATCATTTTTCTTTTTAAAGGTTTAGAAACCTTTAAATACTAAAGAAATCAGACTATATAAACCTTTCTAATCACTCAATAGTAGTAACAACTATAACTTTCTAATTCAATTAAGTAAAATACTTCTCTAAATACTCTAATTCTTGTCTATCCCTTTATCTTTTTTACACAATATCTTAAGGAGAAAAGGATTTATATAAGTTCCGAAAGGACTAATTCTATGGTTTAGATTTATTTTTTAGTCCTTTTTCCAAAACCATAATTTTAAATAGACAAAGTTCTTACTATAAATGCGTGGGGTGATTGCTCACTTGGGTTTTGTTACTCTCTTGGGTTATCGCCTCCTTTTATTCTAACCTTAACCAAGGGTTAGTCCTCAGCTGGAATTATCAATTCCATTTTTTGATTGATTTTGATTCAGGATTTTTATAATCTTTTCTTGATTTTTTTCTGTTCCTTCATATCCTCTATATGTTGTTTTAAAATTCTTTTGTAATTGATTTGCAAAAGTACGGATTTGTTCATTCCAATCTTTTTTCATTTTTTCTTGTTCTTCTTGTAATTTTTTAATTTGTAATTCTAATTTCTTTTTTTCTTTTGGTGGTAAATCCTCAAAATTATAAACTTGTTCTTTAATCATATTTCTTATTGTTTCTTTATCAACATGAGAATAGATTTTATCAAACATCTTTTCAGAATGACCCATAGTTTCTAAAGCATTATCTTTTGATAGTTTCTTTTCTTTGATTAATGTCTTATACTCAGTCCCTCTTGTGTGTCTAAGGATATAACACCATATCTCACGACCTAAAGCTTTCTTACTTAATCCCCTCATCCAAATAGAAACAGTTGCCTTATCTATTGGTTTATTAACATCTCTTTTAGAATGAAAAATATATTTTCCTTTACTGTTTGTATTAATCTGTTCTTGTTTTAATCTATCAATCCATACCTTTGCTTCATGTAAAACAATCGGTTTATCCTTATTGTTTTTTGTTGAGTGTAAATTAAAAGAGTAAAAATCTTCGTCTGGTTCTCCTAAAATGACCCATGTTAATTCTCTGTTTTCTTTTGTTCTTAATGCTCCCTCATATTGTGTCATAAGAAATGCTTTCCAGAATGTTTTGTTTTCAGTAATTAACATTTTCTTAATCTGATCCTTTGATAAAACTTCTTCAGATGTTATCTTTCTCTTTCTCTTTGGATCTTTTATTAATTTGAATAATGGACTCTTAAAATCATCAAATCTTTCACTCCAATCTTTATACATAAATTTTAACATTTTAACAATATGAACTTTCATATCATTTTTTGCACTATCCGAAATTATCTTTGATTTCTTTAATACTTGCATAAAGTCTTTTGTATCTTCTAAATTAATTTCAGAAAAAGGTTTGTTAAGAGTAAGTTTAAACTTTAAAACATTTCTTTTCATATCAAGGGCTTTCTCTTTATTACAACCTTCCTCACACATCTTACCATACTTATCTAAGATTCCCATATCTTCATCTGTAAGTTCCTTATATTCCTTATAATAATCTCCGCGCCTAAACTTTGGTATTTCCATCTTAAATTTACTCCCTTATTAGTTCTGATTCTGTAACCTTCTTATCACACTTTGAACAAACATAGTCGTCGTAATCTTCTGTAATTACATTATCTCTAATTGTTTTGTTTTCGTTGTTATCTGTTTCTTCTATTATCTCTATCTCTACTCTCGCCATTCTGATAAACTTGTTATTCTTACAATAAGGACATAAAAGTTTTTGTTCTTTATTTTCCATATCTATTAGAAGAAAGGGTTATTTATAAAGTTTATGGAGTTTTAAAAAGACTTAACACTGAGCTATGGAGGGGTTCGTTTTTAAAACTCTTTTAATCTCCTTGTTTTCTCAAGAAAATGAAAGAGGATTAATGACAGTAAAGGCAAGAATGAAAGGATTAAAAGGTTTTCTACCATCTTCAATCTATCAAGAGAAGGTGGTTTTTATTCTTTCCTATAACTCCTAAAACACGATTTTTTACTATCTTAAAACAACCTCTGGATTTATTTATTTTTCTTTAATATTATTTAGTGCTGTTTTTGTTAGTTAGAATATAGAAGAAAATTCAATTTAATCTTAATACCTTAAAGCATAAAGATTTTTTCTTTTTACTCTCTTTTTAGTTTTATCGTGACAATCTTTACATATAGCAACTTTATTACTTCTTCTTTCATATTTTAATTTATGTTTTTTTCCTTGAGTATAAATAGGCATATCAAATCCTAAAAGATTTTTATGTTTTGATATCTCTCTTTTATGATGAATTTCTAAATATTTTGGTAGATGTTTAAAACTTCTTCCACATACAGCACATCTAAAATTTTGTTCTTCTTTTATATTTCTTTTTTGAGAAGGAGTTGTTTGTCTTTCTCCAACTCTTGTCACAAAAAATTTATTTTTCTTTTGTTGTCTTATAACATTATTTGTAACTCCCTTTTGTTGTCTTGCTATATTTCTTTGTATACCCTCTAAAAATCCCATAAATACCTTAAGAATTTAAAACATTTAAACCTTTCTAAAGAAAAATAGAGGTGAGAGGGATAAATCCCCCTCATCTATATAAACGGATAACCTCACATTAGGATTTTTTTATAGGTATCTTTTCGGCTAAAAGAAAAGAGTATCATATTTCAAATATAGGAATAATATTTAGTTTTTTAGTTGGAAATTGAACACCGACAGGAAATTTAATTTCCCAATTAGTTTTATGATTGATGACATCACACCACAGTTTAATTTTACTGGGATAGTGAATTGCTAATATTTTATTTTCTTTTTTTACCATTTTTCTTTTTATTCCGTTTTTTCTGTTTCTTTGATTTGTTTCTTTGTTTCATTTTGTTTATTGAATATTGTAACAGGTAATTCTAAATTTCTATAAGAGGTTTCAACTAAATCCTTTATAGTCCAATCAAGCCAAAACTCTTTTTTTTCTACTTTCATAAGAAGAAGAAAATCCTTTATTTAAAAAGGTTTGTTGTCGGAGTGTTCCCTTATGTTACCTATTAATTCGTCTAATTTCTTCAATAGTAAAATTCATTTTATTCACTCCACCAGCATCAATAAAATCAGATTTTAATTGTTTCAATGCCCGATTAAATAACCATCTATAAATTTTTGTTTTTGGAAAGCCAGTTGCGAGAACAACATCAGAGATTAAACCATCCATCTCTTTATTTATTCTAAATTGTTTAACGAAATAATTTTTACTTTGCATTTTTCATTTAAGTATAAAGGTTAGCCAATCATAGCATCTGATTTAGTTAATTTGTTTGTTTGGTATTTATCCCTTCTTAATGCCCTACCCTTTCGCTTCAGACACTTTTCACACTCACAGGTTTTAGGATGTCTTCCTAAATGAATAACACCACAACTTTCACAGATATTCTTTTCATCTTCTAATCTTCTTTCCATACCAGATTTAACCTTATAACTCAAACATTTAGAAGACCACTCAGCCATTAAAAAAGCAATCGCACATTTAAACCAACCTTCTGGAGTTGTAACATAAGATTCGCCCTCAGCCATAGAAGTTATTGTTGCTTTGTTAGATACTTCTCTCATAGTTTTTAATCCGTCTTCTATTCTTCTGCTCCATCGTGTTAGGTCTTCCACGATTATTCTTTTAATTTTATTTCCCCTAACTTCTCTTAACATCCGACAGAACTCTGGTCTTGAATTGTAATCTTCTTTAAAGGCAGATACTCCATCATCACTAAAGAATATTGGAATACCCCAACCCATAGATTTAGAGAACTTGGTTATCTTTTCTTTCTGTCTTGAAATATCTTGACGCCTTGCTCCATCTGTTTTAAGTTTCTGATCACTTACTCGAATATAACCAACAACATTTTGTTTATTCATTTTCTTTTGTTATTTTGATAACGCAACTTGGAATATTCTTTTATCTTTTGTTGGTTCTTTATATAATATGATTTGGAATATTGTTTAATGTGGGCTTTATTGTTTCGTCTAAATTCCTTACTGATTTCTTTTATCTTTTCTTTATTCGTCTGATAATATTTTCTAAAACTTTCTTTCTTTCTTTGATAGTATTCTTTGAAATATTTTTTATCCATCTTCATTCAACCAACATAACTCGGTATTGGTTTCTTTGTTTCATTCCTCCATTTATCTTTTAAGAATAATGCTTTTGAGATTAATGAATTTAAATCATCTTTAATATTATTTGTTTCCATACTTATGCGCAATCCCAAAAGGGCATCTTCTATGTTCAATTTTTCGTTGTATCCTTTTGTTTTTTCTTCTTCTTCTTCATCATTCTGTGTAACCCGTTCAAATACTTCATCATCTTGTCCATCATCAACCTTTTTTAAGTCAAACACCTCAATTTCTTTATTGATTTCCACTTTTTTCACCTCCTTTCACCATTTTAATTTCATTTCCATACTATAAGTTAAATAATTCTATTCATTTGTCGGATTGACAACCAATACTCGTTTATTTGGATAATTTTGGACATATCTTTGTATAGTTCTCTCTGATTTTTTTGTAATTATTGAAAGTTGTTGTATAGTTTGTATTTTTCTTTCAACTAACTCACAAATTAATTCTTTAAAGTCGTCTTTTGTATTTTTTTCCTTTAAAATTAAATCTTGGGATAATAAATGATTTTTTTTCGCCAATTCATAAGCATTAATATCTATAATCTTCTTTTCGAGGGTATATCTACCAAAAAAATTTGGTTTTTGGGCGTGATAATTGATAAATTTTGAACCTTTGATATACAAAAGTCGCTTGTTTGTCTTATCATAAGCATTAAAATAACCACGATCCCCCTCATCGTTAGAATAAACCACAAATAAATGATTACTTCTGAAAATTGCTATCCCTTTTGACAAATCAAAGAAATTAGGCAATAAAAGGAAAATAAATAATTTTTTCTGCCTAATTAATTGAAGATGATTAACTATTCTTTGAAATTGTTTGCTTCTTGTTACCGAAGTTGATAAATCGGAAAAACTTTCGTCCAAAACTATGGCTGAATATTCTGGAAGTGAATTACTTAATGAAATAAATTCTTCTGCTGAAAAACAAATGTTTTTATGACTAAAGTTCTCATCACAGAATTTAGCGACTGAGCGAATCATTGTTGATTTTCCTGAACCACAAACCCCACAAACAAGAGCAACATAATCAAAATTCTTTTTATAAACTCTATACTTTGCTAAATCTAATGCTTCTTTCAAAAACCCATCTAAATAAAATTCTGCTGGATTCCCTTCAATATCTTTTCCCGAAATTACTAATACCATTTAAAAATTCATTTTACTTTTTCTTGCTTTATCTGGAAAATACCCAATTTGCTTTAAAATTAAATACAAAATTCGCTGTAGTTTAAGAACTTCATCAGCAAACTCATTTTTTCCTTTTATTATTTCTTGATTTGGTATTCCTTCACTTACCATCTTAACATATTTTGTCCATTTAGGAATTAGTTTAATACATTCTTTTTTTGTTTCATCTAATTGTTTTTGTTGTTCTTCTGATAAGTCATAAGAAATTACTTCGGCTAATGCTGTGAGATTCCAATACCATTTAAACAAATTTCCATTAAGATATGCCTTTGTTATATCCCTCATTTTTTGAGAGACAAAAACCGCCTGAGAACTAACTATGTTCCACGCGACCTGCGGTTTTTCTGTCTTTTCAAAAGCCATTATTTATTTAATTGAATAAGTTTTGAATTTTCCTTATCTTCTACAACATAAAACGCAATTCCTCGCAAATTATCTAAAAGAATATTTGGATTTCTTGTTTCTTGTAGATTTGCTGATGGTATTATTGGAAATTCTGGAAAATCCCCTAACTTATCTTCGGCTTCAAATTCTTTTTCTATTCCTAAATCTAAGCCATCTATTCCTAAATCTTTCTTAACTTTCTTCTTCTTTAATTTTTTCTGTTCCATTTTGTTTAACCTCCTGTAATTTAATTTTTGAAAATATCTTATAAATCCAATTTTGTTTAAAGTTTTCTTTAACTTCTTTCCAATATTCACTCGTATTTTTACTTTTTTAAATCTTTGATAGTCATATCTATATCCTTTTTCTTTAATCCCATAGATTTAGCGACTACTCTAAAAGATTTCTCACCTTGCTTCTGATAAATCTCTATTAAATCGTTCGCGTAAAGTTCAAAAAGTTTTTTCATAACTATTTTTTCTTTTGTTTTCATTTTTTACCTCCTTATTTTTTAATTGAGTATTTTCTTCTTCTTTTTTCTTATTTAACCATTTAAATCCACGAGAAATTAAATATCCCAAAAATCCTGTTCCTAAAATAGAACCAATCGCTGTTCCACTATCATTTTGTAATAATCCACCTCTTAATTGTAAAAGTAAGATAAAAATTGAACCAATATAACAAATAGTTATATAAATCAATCCAATAAATAAGATAATTCTAAACCATCTTTTCATCTTTCAACTCCTTTTCTTTTATTTCTTCTTTTTCTTTGTCTTTTTCTTTAATTAATTTTTTCTTTCTTCTCTTTGAAAAATAACTCCAACCAAAATAAAAAGCCAGTATTGGAATTGCCCCTTGAACTATAAAACTCCCAATTTTTTCAGCATCACCATCAAAAATTATGAAAGATATGATAAAAAAGATTAAAACTCCTAAAAGGGTTAGTAAAACCTCATATAATTTTTTCATTTTTTATACCTCCTTTTTTATTTAATTGAATTTATTAGTTAGTCCGATAGTCTGAAATTGTCCGTTTTGGACTTTGGACTATCTTCTTTAATTTTATTAAAATGATTAAAATTATCTAAATGACTGATAATCCCATAAGGTTCTTTATAAGGAACTGAGTGAAAATTTCTGTATTCGGGTAATTTGGGTAATTCTACAAGGGATTTTTTTGGTTTTGTAAGAACATCATTTCTTCTTTTATCATCTATCAAATGTGCAACTTCTGCACTTTTGAAATCTTCCGATTTTCTATCCCCCCCACTTCCCACTTCATAAACCTCACTTAACATAGCAATAAGATTATATTTTTGTTCTGTTGTTAATTGTCTTCTTAATAAATTATCCTTAATAACATATTCTTTAACCTTATCCTTATCTGATTCATCAATGTCTATAATTTTACAGGGAACTGTCTTTAATTCTATCTCTTTAGCTATCTCCCATCTTTGATGTCCACAAAGAATTGTATTAGTTTTTGTAATATGTAATTCAACCTTTATTCCATTTTGTCTTATATCTTCTTTTTTCTTCATTTTTACACCTCCTTTTTGTTTAATTAGTTAAATAAGAGACAATTTTCCAAGCCATTTTATTATCTTTAATAATCCTTTTAGCCAAACTTGACTCATTCACATAATTCTTTCTATGTTTTGCAAGAAATTTGTAAGATTCATTAAAAATTGTTTGTTTTTCCTTTTTCTTCATTTTTTAGCTCCTTTTCAAATTTATCTTTATTTGTGTAATATTTTTCTTCATTAGTAAATCTTTTATCCCTATCCATCAACCTTTTTAAAAAATCCTCATAACCACCAGCAAAAGTTACATTTTTTGAGTGTCTTATTCTATTTCTTAAATCTTTTGAAATTGTTATTGTTGTTTTAGTTTTATTCATTTTCTTTATTAGTTAGTCCGATAGTCCGAAGTAGTCCGAAAAGATTTTGCGGCTATAATCTTTATTTAAAAAAACCCTTCTACTCATTACCACCCTATTATGCCTATTATTCCTATTATTCATATTTTACTATTACTATTATTTATATTACTATTATTACTATTCATATTATTATTATTACTATTTAAGTATAAATAATAGGAATAATATAAGAAATAGGAATAATTAGACATTTCCAACACCTACATTTTTTATACTTAATTGAGGACAAATTGTTTCTACAATAGAATTAAAGATTTTTTCATTAATTTCAAAATAACTACCTTTATTTGTGTTAAAATTCCTATAATCTTTAAATCCCATCTTATCTAAATGAGAACTTATTGTTTTGTTATATCCTACATTTGTAGGTTCATTAATTCTATAAATATTATTAAATCTATTCCTAATATCATTTATATAAATTTTTTCTTCTGAAGAAGTTTTAATCAGATAATTTAAACAATCAAGAAGTTTATAATCTGTTGTTGCTTCACTTAATATATCTATTTTTCTTAATTTAGATATTTTTTCCGCAAATTTAATTATTTCTGGATATAATTTTTCTTTATCAATTATTTCTGCTATAACTAATAATGGTTTCCATAGTTGTAAATCTCTTTTTTTAATTTCATATTCTTCACCATTTTCATTTTTTCCTATATCAAAATTTAAATAATTTGTATATACCTTTTCCCAATTTTGAAGTGCAAAAAGATAACATTTATTTCTTATATTTTTCCATTTTCCATTTTCAATATCATCTTCGGGTTCTCTTTCACCACGAACATCTTTATCTGATGCTCTTGTATGTATTTGTGTTATTGCTCTGCTTTCAGTTGCACCATATAAACCATTAATACTACTTATCCTTGTTGGAGAATAAACATGATACCATTTAGTTATATATTTATTTCCGTATTTCTCTTGTCTTGGGACACTACCATTTCTTGTATATGAAGCATTAACTAATTCAACTCTATTATCTGCTTCTATTCCATCTTTAGTCCATTTAAACAATTTTTCTGCTTCATCTATATATTTAGTAGGGCGTAAATTTTCTGTTTCTCTAAATAAAGTCGCTTCAGATGGATTAACCATTATATCTGTTGCGTTTAAAGTCATATAAGAACTAATAACCATACATTTTGTTTTTGCTGTTCCTGAAAATCCTCGTTCTTCTTTTAAAGGATATGCTGAAAATAGTTGATGAAAATAAGTGCCTATATCCCATAAAGTATTTACACTATACCAATTTTTTTCTTGGAAGTAGGAATAAAAATTATATTGGTTTTTAATATCTTCAAATAATTCTTTTCCTGAAATAATTGGAGGTTCTTTATGTAAGTAAGTATTAATATCTTCTAATTCCCATCTTAATTTCATTTCATAAGGGATTTCTTCATATTTTATTTTGTATTCTTTTTGAAACCACTTTGAAACCACTAAACCTCTTTTTTTAGAAGTTAAAATAACTGAACGCCATATTTGATGAGTTCCTGTTACTTCATTTTTTCTATTTAATATATCTTCATCTCTTGGAAGTAACACCCCAAAAGCAAAAGTATTTTTATCTAATAAATGAGAAGAAAAAACTCTTGTTTGTATTATATCTTCTTTATTAAATATAAAGGTTTTCAAATCATTATGTTTTTTTTCTTGTGGTAAGAATTTTAACATATCTTTCTTATAAGTCCCACACCATTCTTTAAGTTCGCCAGTTGATATTTCAGTTATATCCCCTTTCTCTGCTTTCTTAAACCAACCCTTAAGATTTCCAAAATTCCATTTTTCTTTATCATAAATCGGTTTTACTTCTTTTTCTAATTGTTCTAAAGTATAACCTTTTTTATAAAACCATATAGCAAGATTTTTTATGATGTTATTATTAACACCTGCTTCGGTTTTTCCGATTGTTTTTTCTTTACTTATTCCGTGTGGAAGATGAGTATATTTTATTTTATTAAAAAATTCGTCAAATTCAGAAGGTTTTATATTTTCTGTTTGATATTCTGTTATTTTTTTCTCTTTGATTATTACTTTTGGAATTTCATCAATATTTTCTAAATGAAACTTTAATTTTTGTTCTGTTTCATCTAAATCAAGAATTTCAAAGTTATCATTTAAAAAACAACTTCTTCTTTTAGTTTTTAAGTGATAAGCCAAAGGTAATTTTACTAAATTTCCATAATCCCCTTTCTTCACTTCTGTTTGTTTAGGAAAAATTTCGTGTGGTTTAACTTTTTCTCTTTCACAAACATCTTCAAGATAATTTTTTATATCTTCTGCTTCACAATCACACAAAATCCAAATATGAGTTTTATATTTTCCACCGCCAGATAATTCGGCAAGAGGGTTTAAACCATCTTCTTTTAATTTGTTAAAAAGAATTTTAGCATTATTAAAATCTTCTTCTGTGTCTTTATCAAAATCTAAACAAGCCCACTTTACTTTTTTTTCTTTAAGTTCATAAACCCCGATTGTGATATTTCCTTCAAGATGTTCATTAATTAAATTCTCATTAACTAAACCAACAACTTTTTTATACCCCATTCTTCCAGTTGTTTTATCAAGATATGCTTTAGCATAAACTATATCACTATTCACAAAAAGTTCTTTTAGGAGTTTAGATATTTGTTTCATTTTTCACATTCCCAACACAATTTTTTAAAATTTGCATTTTCAGTATAAACTATATGACAAATCCTTTCCCATCTACACTTTTCCCAATTTGGAGTTTCTGGAAATTTAATTAAAATGTCACATTTAGAACAATTAAAACTAATCGCCATCTTCTTCTTTTTTTTCTTCTTTAATTGAGGGATTTTTTTTTAGTTCTTCAGGGTATCCGAACTTTTTAATATACCAATCTAATACAGGAGTTTTTTTATCTTCATTCATTCTTTATCACTTCCGTTCAGAGTGCAAACCATAATATCGTTTAAGTCAATAGAAACATTTTCAGAAAATTTATCAAGAAGTTTTAAAGTTCCATTATTAACGTCAAGAACTTTACCATTAAATTTAAAATTATTTTTAAGAATTAATCTAATATGTTTTCCTTTTAATTTCTTTGCTTCTTCTTCTTCCACTTTTTAACGATTAAGATAATTAACTATAAAATAGTAACAATCTTTAGTTTTATCTATACTTTCTTGATTTCTCGAGTATTTAAACTTTTCTAATCACTAATAAGTGGTAACAATTAGAGGGTTACCTTTACT